>FSWJ01000949.1_pt1 | contig 26743 bp, 23 predicted proteins | sample 1637851 | NCBI WGS metagenome assembly FSWJ01 (sample SAMEA3914789, study PRJEB12502) | metagenome | biome: forest; material: soil | place: Canada | collected 2011-07-03 | depth 0.3 m | reverse complement strand
CTGCCGCAGTCGCCCCAGCTGTTCAAGCAGCTGCTGATGGTGGCGGGAGCGGAGAAGTACTTCCAGATCGCGCGCTGCTACCGCGACGAGGACTTCCGCGCCGACCGGCAGCCGGAGTTCACGCAGCTCGACGTCGAGATGAGCTTCGTCGACCAGGACGACGTGATCGAGCTGGCCGAGGAGGTGCTGGTCGCCCTCTGGGACCTGGTCGGCTACAAGATCCCGACGCCCATCCCGCGCATGACCTATGCCGACGCGATGCGCCGCTTCGGCTCCGACAAGCCCGACCTGCGGTTCGGCCTCGAGCTCGTCGAGATGACGTCGTACTTCTCGGAGACGCCGTTCCGGGTGTTCCAGGCCCCGTACGTCGGCGCCGTCGTCATGCCCGGCGGTGCCGCGCAGCCGCGTAAGCAGCTCGACGCGTGGCAGGAGTGGGCCAAGCAGCGCGGCGCCCGCGGCCTGGCCTACGTGCTGTTCCAGGAGGACGGCACGGTCACCGGGCCGGTCGCCAAGAACCTGTCCGAGTCCGAGCTTGCCGGCCTGGCCGCGGCCGTCGGCGCCTCGCCCGGGGACTGCGTGTTCTTCGCCGCCGGCGACGAGCGCTCCTCGCGCGCGCTCCTGGGCGCCACGCGGGTCGAGGTCGCCCGCCGCCTCGACCTGGTCGACGAGAGCGCCTGGTCCTTCGTCTGGGTGGTCGACGCGCCGCTGTTCGAGCCGGCGTCGGTCGCCACCGCCTCCGGCGACGTCGCGGTCGGCTCGGGTGCCTGGACGGCGGTGCACCACGCCTTCACCTCGCCCAAGCCGGAGTTCCTCGACACGTTCGACACCGCGCCCGGGGAGGCGCTGGCCTACGCCTACGACATCGTCTGCAACGGCAACGAGATCGGCGGAGGCTCGATCCGTATCCACCGTCGGGACGTCCAGGAGCGGGTCTTCTCCGTCATGGGGCTGTCCGAGGAGGACGCCCAGGAGAAGTTCGGCTTCCTGCTCGAGGCATTCTCGTACGGCGCCCCTCCTCACGGTGGCATCGCCCTCGGCTGGGACCGGGTCGTCGCGCTGCTGAGCGGGTCGCCCTCGATCCGCGAGGTCATCGCCTTCCCCAAGAGCGGTGGCGGGTACGACCCGCTGACCGCGGCGCCGGCGCCCATCACACCGCAGCAGCGCGCCGAAGCCGGCGTCGACGCCGTCCCCGAACCCTGAGCCGCTACCAGCGGCTCCGGACCTGCAGGGGGCCGCTGGTGAACCGGTGCTCGTCCCTCATGCCGAGCCGGTCGTAGAGGGCACGGCCGGCGGTGTTGCTCGCGTACATCCCGAGCGTCACGACGTCGCAGCCGTCGGCGAACAGGCGGCGGCTCAGGGCGGCCGTGACCGCCTTCCCGAGCCCGCGGCCCCGGGCGTCCGGGTGCACGGCGATGCTCGAAAGGTGGCCGACCCCGGTCGCCGCCGAGGTGTCCGCGGCGCAGGCCCGCAGCCCGTCGGGACCGCGTACCCCGACCCACCGCAGTACCGCGGGGTCACCCGGCAGAGCGCTCGCGGTGGGTGAGGCGAGGGCCAGCAGCGCGCCCGCCTCGTCGCCGCCGACCTCGACGACGTCGTCCTCGCCCTGCTGCGACGGCGGGGGTTCGCCCAGCCAGCGGAAGTCCCAGTCGGTGCCGTCCAGCGCCACCCAGGCCGGCAGCAGGGGGACGGTGCCGCGCGGCACCGTGACCGGCGTCCGGTCGGGGAGCTCCGGCAGCAGCTCCTCGACCAGCAGCGCCACCTGCGCCGGCTCGCCGCGGGTCATGAAGTAGGGCGTCCGCTCCTCGGCGTCGGTCGCCCGCCACGCCACGGCGCCGTGCCCTGCCCATCCCGACACCATGGGACGGCGCAGTGTGCCGCGCACGTACGGGTCGTGGTCCGTCGCGAGGAGCACCTCGGCGGCGGACATGAGGGCGGTCAGCGGCACCCGGGCAGGCTAGCCAGGGCTGTCGCCGTACCGGCTGGTCTCATCCTGTACGGCGCCGGCGTACGGCGAGCCCGGTCAGGAGCAGGGCGAGCGCAGCCAAGGGCAGCGCGCCTCCGAGGCCGGTTGCCGCGAGCCCGCCGCCGGCCTGCGGTCGACCGGCCGGAGTGGTCCCCGGCAGCAGCGGGGCCGGGACGTCCGCGCTCGACGCGGCCCCGAGGCGGGCGTTGAACGTCTTCGTCCCCTCGAGCTGCAGCGGGGCGATGTCGAGGAAGTCGGCGCCGTTGTTCTGCGGCACGACGCCGGCCTGCGGGCTGGCGGTGACGAACGCCATCATCTCCTCCAGCAGGCTGCTGCCGGTCGGGTTGCCGACCGCGGCCAGCGGCACCCGGATGACGTAGAGGTTGCCGTCGGACGAGCCGCTGCCGCTCGACACTCCCGGAGCGGGTGCGGCGTTGTAGGTGAGGTAGTTCGGCTTGCACCCGGAGACGGAGCAGAGGTCGACGGCGTCGGTCTTCCCGCCGTAGTAGCTGACCCCTCCCGCGGCCGACGCCTCAGCGGCCGCGAAGTAGAGCACGTCGCCCATCTGCCAGCGCACCACGATCTGAGCCGTCGGCGTACCCGCCGCGACCGCGGCACCCTGCAGGGCGCCCGCGGTCCTGACCGTGAGCTGGAGGTCGGTGCCCTTGCGCGCGACCTTCACCGACAGGATGTCCGCACCGGGCACCTTGGTACCGCCGAGCGGCTTGAAGAGCGCGTCGCCGGCCGGGTCCGTGATGGCGCTCACCGGCGCCGTCGACTCGTACGGCGTGAGCCGTTGGCCGGTGTTGGCGTTGAGGCCGGTGTTCTGGGTGACGACGGTGTCGAGCGCGGCTCCCTGGTGGTCGGCGGCGGTGTCGGTGCCGGCGGCCTGCGAGAGCCGGTTGCTCGAGTCGGTGTAGATGATCCTGGCCCGGCCGTTGAGCGGGTCGACGACGAGCTTGAAGAAGTCGGCCTGGTTGCGGTTTCCCTGCCCGGTGATGCAGGCCGTCCCCAGCAGGCAGATGTCGTTGTAGTGCATCGGGTGCGGTGCGGCCTTCACCTGCACGGCATGGGGCGCGGCGCTGTCGGCGTGGTCGAGCTGCGAGAAGAACAGGTCCCAGGTCTGCCCCAGCTTCGCCGAGGGACCGCTCTTGCCCAGCTGGTTGAGGGTGCTCTTGGTGCCGTACCAGGCGACGTCGATGATGCCGGGCGCCTTGCCCGCGGCCACCCACGGGAAGACGTTCACGTTGGCGGGAGCCTTGCTCACCTGCCTGGGGGCCGACCAGCGCTTCCACTCGTTGTCCGCGCCCGCCGGCGCCCAGCTGTAGTACACGTTGTAGGTCTTGTTCTCGACCCAGACGGCATAGAGGTTGCGGGCGCCGTCCTGCGCCAGCACCGGGAACAGCGTCTCCGGGCTGCCGGGCAGCCCGCTCGCGATCGGGTTGTAGTGGTAGGTCAGGGTGCCGTCGGCGGCCGGGACTCCCACCACGAGGGCGAGGTCGTTGCCGCCGCGGGTGTTGGTCGTCATGCCGAGGAACCTGCCGGTGTGTTGGTCGACGAGTGGGACCCCGTGGTTGGGGTCGTGGGTGCCGTCGTTGGCGTAGATCCCGGCGCTCTTGGAGTAGTCGACACCGTCGGTGCTCATGGCCACGTCGTCGCCGTTCACCTGGTCGGCGTACTCCATGTAGTTGAGCGGCACCTTGCCCTTGTACGGGCTGACCGTGTGGTCGCTGGGCTGGGGGTCGAACAGCGCCATCCACTGCCGGTCGCCCACCGGTTTGGGGATCGCCAGCGGGTTGGCGACGCTGGTCGTCTTGCCGTCGTCGGTGGTCGTGACGGACGTGAAGCTGGCCAGCGCCGCGAGGTCGTTGAACCAGGTGCGGCCGTTGTGGCTGATCTTGACCTCGGTGTCGCCGCCACCCGGGCCGAGGGCGCTCTTGGTCGGCAGCGCCCCGGTGACCGCCGCGCGGTCGCTGTTCGCGGGCAGGTTCTGCACGATGCGGTAGGAGTCGCCCCCGTCGACGCTGACGTTCCAGATGGACCGTTGCGTCCCGGTGCCCTGGGGACCGGTCGCGTGTACCGCGCCGGTCTTGGGGTTCACCTCGAGGTTCGGCTCGCCGTACACGTGGAGCGGGTCCACGATCCGCGGTACGCCGAAGCTCGGCGTGGCCGTCGGTGTGGCCGCGACCGTCGGGGGCGCGAGGGCCGCCGCGCCGACGGCGAGGCCGACCACGGGAAGGGCGGTCAGGGCGATGCGGCGCACGGAGGGGCCTTTCGTGGCTGGGTCGGTCATGTGGGCTTTTCGCCGCCGATGTCGGTTCTCCTGCCTCGTCCCCGCGTCCGGCGCCGCGTCCGTCGCCGCCCCGGCCGCGCGTCCCGGCCCGCCCGGCGTTCGTGCCGCGGCTCCCGCCGCCAGCCGGCCGCGCGTCCCGGCCCGCCCGGCGTCCGTGCCGCGCCTCCCGCCGCCGGCCGTCCGCGCGTCCCGGCCCGCCCGGCGTTCGTGCCGCGGCTCCCGCCGCCGGCCGTCCGCGCGTCCCGGCCTGCCCGGGGTCCGTGCCGCGGCTCCCGCCGCCGGCCGTCCGCGCGTCCCGGCCCGCCCGGCGTTCGTGCCGCGGCTCCCGCCGCCGGCCAACTCGGGTTGCGATGACACACAAACCCGGGCTCCGGTGGACTCCCTGAGCGTGGCTCCGCGCGTGCCCGGCGGCGTTTGTGTGCGGGGCGGACGGTCAGACGGCCCGAGCGGGTGGGGCGGCGGTGACCGGGCGGTCAGGCGGCGGTGCGGTCCAGGCAGGCGACGACGAGCTCCACGACCGCCGAGGGACTCCGCATCAGCTCCTCCCACGTGATCCGCAGGACCCTCCAGCCCAGCCGTTCGAGCTCGTTCATGCGGGCGCGGTCACGTCGATAGGCGAGCCGGTCGTGGTGGAAGGCGAAACCGTCGGCCTCGACGACGAGCCGCTGAGCGACCCAGCACAGGTCGGCCCGAGCCACGACGCGGCCGTACTCGTTGCGGATCGCGTACTGGCTGACCGGGTGAGGAAGGCCGGCGGACACGAGCGCCACGCGGAGGAGGCTCTCGAACACTGACCCGCTCAGGGGGTCGAGCATCGCGGCGACCGCGCGCAGCCGTGCTGCGCCCCGGCCGGTGGCGGCCAGGAGGCCCGCCACCAGCGCGGCGGCGGTGACGAGCTGCAGGCGGAGTGCACTGTCGGCGGCGGCCACGGCACGGTCGAAGGGCAGCACCTGCGCGAGGTCGGCCACGGTGCGCGCAGGCCCGGTGACCCGATGGCCGTCCGGGAGGACGAGGATCTGGTCGGGGCGGAGGTCGGCGCGCTTCACGTCCCATCCCGGCAGGCTCAGCCTGCTCCGGTTGCGGGCGACCGTCACCCGCCGCTGGTCGCTTCCGTCGACCAGCTCGATACCGAGGCGCCGGGCCGCCTCCTCGTGGCTGAGGGTCGCGCCGGGTCCGAGGCGGCGAAGGACCTCGGCCGCGCAGGGAGGGGAACCGGGCACTGGCACGGTTCGCTGTCCGCCTACGTCCGCGGCCGGTACGGGCGCTGCACCGGAGGGCGACACGGGCGCTGGACCAGAGGGCGACACAGGCGCTGGACGAGGGCGGGACACCGGTGCTGGACCAGCCAGCGACACGGGTGCTGGAAGAGGGATCGGCACGAGGTGAGCCTGCCGCCGTACGCCGCCGCGTGGCCCAGGTTGTCCACAGGGCGGAGGCGCGGGGACCACTCTCGGTGGTCGACAGAGGCGCTCGCACACAAAGTGGCCGCGCCACGGTCCCCGCCGAGCGTGGCCGGGAGGACGCACGGCTCCGTTTGTGTGCGGCGGCCCGTGCGAGGCGAGGCAGGCACGGTGCGGGCGAGGCGATGGCCGCGCGGCCGGGCGAGGCAGGGTGAGGCAGGCACGGTGCGGGCGAGGCGAGGGCCGCGCGGCCGGGCGAGGCAGGGCGAGGCAGGGCGAGGCAGGGCGAGGCAGGGCGAGGCGGGGTGAGGCCTGGGCGAGGCGAGGCGTGGCCCGGGCGGGCGGGGGGCGGGCGAGGGGCGGACGTAGGGTCGTCGGCGTGGAGCCGTCCCTGTTCGACGCCGCGGAGGAGGACGCCGCCGCCCGCGTCGCGCCGCTGGCCGTCCGGATGCGCCCGCGGACGCTCGACGAGGTCGTCGGCCAGCAGCACCTGCTCGGCCCCGGGGCTCCGTTGCGCCGGCTCGTGGAGGGCGACGCCCCACTGTCGGTGATCCTGTGGGGGCCGCCCGGCACCGGCAAGACGACCCTCGCCATGACGATCGCCCGGTCGACGCAGCGCCGCTGGCGCGAGCTGAGCGCGGTGACGGCAGGGGTCAAGGACGTCCGGCAGGTCGTCGAGGAGGCGAAGCGGGCGCTCGGCGAGACCGGCGCGCAGACGGTCCTGTTCGTCGACGAGGTCCACCGCTTCTCCAAGACCCAGCAGGACGCGCTGCTGCCGAGCGTCGAGAACCGCTGGGTCACGCTGGTGGCCGCGACGACCGAGAACCCCTTCTTCAGCGTGATCAGCCCGCTGCTGTCGAGGAGCCTGCTGCTCACCCTGGAGCCCCTCGCCGACGACGACATCCGGGCCGTGGTGGCGAGGGCGACGAGCGACCCCCGCGGCGTCGACGTCGCGGTCGAGCCGGACGCGATGGACTTCCTGGTCCGGATCGCCGGCGGTGACGCCAGGAGGGCGCTCACCGCGCTCGAGGCGGCGGCCTACGGCGACACCGTGACGGTCGAGAAGCTGGAGCTCGCCGTCGACCGGGCCGCGGTCCGCTACGACCGCGACGGTGACCAGCACTACGACGTGGTCAGCGCGTTCATCAAGAGCATCCGCGGCTCCGACGTGGACGCGGCGCTGCACTACCTGGCCCGGATGATGGAAGCGGGGGAGGACCCGCGGTTCATCGCCCGCCGGCTGGTGATCAGCGCGAGCGAGGACATCGGCCTTGCCGACCCCTCGTCGCTGACGACGGCGGTCGCCGCCGCGCAGGCCCTGGACCTCATCGGGATGCCCGAGGCCCGCATCAACCTCGCCCAGGCGACCATCCACCTCGCGCTCGCCCCGAAGAGCAACGCCGTCATCGTCGCGATCGACAGCGCCGTCGCGGACGTGCGGCGGGGGGAGACCGGAACGGTGCCGCCGCACCTGCGCGACAGCCACTACGCCGGAAGCCAGAAGATCGGTCACACGGGTTACCGCTACCCTCACGACTTCCCGGGAAGGGTCGTCGCACAGCAGTACGCGCCCGACCCCGTCGTCGGGCGGGAGTACTACTCGCCCGGCAGCCTGGGGGTCGAGCGCGTCGCCAAGGAGCGGCTCGCGGGACTGCGCGAGGTCCTGCGCGGTGACCGCGACGTCGTCCCGGAGGACGTCGCGAGCGGCTTCCGGTCCCGCAGCACCGCCGTACCGCCCCCGCACGAAGCGCAGCCCGAGGACCTCGGGCAGGAGAAGGAGTAGTTGAGCGTGGTCTCCGTCGGTGATGTCGTCGGGCTCGTGTTCGCCGTGTTCTTCGCGATCATGGTGCTGGTCTTCTGCTTCCTGCTCCTGCGGTTCGTCCGGGTCGTCGACGAGCTGAAGCGTCTCGTCGAGGGCATCACGGACAAGACCGTGCCGCTGCTCGGCGAGGTCACCGGCACGGTGACGCACGTCAACGCCGAGCTCGAGCGCGTCGACGCCATCACGGCCAACGTCCAGTCGATCAGCGGCAACGTGTCGGCCCTCACGAGCCTGTTCGCGGCGACCCTCGGCTCGCCGGTCGTCAAGGTCGCGGCGTTCTCGTACGGCGTACGCCGGGCGGCCGGCAAACGCGACGTGGCCGTGGTCGAGAAGCGCGTGAAGGCGGAGATCAAGGCCGAGAAGAAGGCGGCCAAGAAGTGAGCGGCAGCGACCACGAGGGGGCGGCGCACAGGTGACGCGGCGACTGTTCTACATCGCCCTCGGGGCGACCGCCGGCGTCCTCGTCGTCCGGAAGCTGACCGCCGCGGCGCAGAGGTTCACGCCTGCCGGCATGCAGACCGGGATCGCCGGCGCGCTCGGGGGCGTCGGGGACGCGATCCGCGACTTCGGGGCCGAGGTACGTGCCGGCATGGCCGAGCGCGAGGCCGAGCTGCGCGCCGGGCTCGGGCTCGACGGGACCCACGACGTCGTCGACTCGTCATGAGGTCCGAGGAGATCCGGTCCCGGTTCCTCGGCCACTTCGAGAGCAACGGCCACGTCGTCGTCCCGTCGGCCTCGCTGATCGCCGACGACCCGACGCTGCTGCTGGTCAACGCCGGCATGGTGCCCTTCAAGCCGTACTTCCTCGGCGAGCAGCCGGCGCCCTGGTCGCGGGCCACGAGCGTCCAGAAGTGCGTGCGCACCCTCGACATCGACGAAGTGGGCAAGACCACCCGGCACGGCTCGTTCTTCCAGATGGCCGGCAACTTCAGCTTCGGCGACTACTTCAAGCAGGGAGCGATCGAGCTCGCCTGGGACCTGATGACCAGGAGCCAGTCCGAAGGCGGCTACGGCCTCGAGGAGGACCGGCTCTGGATCACCGTCTACCTCGACGACGACGAGGCCTATGACCTGTGGCGCAAGGTCGGGGTCGGCGAGAGCCGGATCCAGCGGCTCGGGCTCTCCGAGAACTACTGGCACATGGGCGTCCCCGGCCCCGGCGGCCCGTGCAGCGAGATCAACTACGACCGGGGTCCGGACTACGGCGCCGAGGGCGGCCCGGCCGTCAACGGCGAGCGCTATCTCGAGGTCTGGAACCTCGTGTTCATGCAGTACCAGCTGAGTGCGGTCCGCACCAAGGTCGACTTCGACGTCGCCGGTCCCCTGCCGAAGCAGAACATCGACACGGGGCTGGGCCTGGAGCGGATGGCCGCGGTCCTGCAGGGCGTGGACAACCTCTACGAGATCGACACCAGCCGCGCCATCCTGGACCGGGCGTCCGAGCTCACCGGGGTCCGGTACGGCGCCGACCACGCCTCCGACGTCCGGCTCCGCGTGATCGCCGACCACGCCCGCACCGCGGTGATGCTGATCGGTGACGGCATCACGCCGTCCAACGAGGGGCGTGGCTACGTGCTGCGCCGGATCGTGCGCCGGGCGGTCCGGGCGATGCGCCTGCTCGGGGCGCTCGAGCCGACCGTCCGGGAGCTCGTGGACGCCTCGATCGGCGCCATGGGTCCCCAGTACCCCGAGCTGGTCACCGACGCCGCGCGGATCCAGACCGTCGCGCAGGCCGAGGAGGCGTCGTTCCTCGAGACGATCAGCAAGGGCGCGTCCATCTTCGACACCGCCGTCCCGGAGGCGCGTGCCGCCGGCGGGGTCCTGAGCGGCCAGAGGGCCTTCGCGCTGCACGACACCTACGGCTTCCCGATCGACCTGACCCTCGAGATGGCGGCGGAGCAGGGCCTGACCGTCGACGAGCAGGGCTTCCGGTCCCTGATGGACGAGCAGCGCCAGCGCGCCAAGGCCGACAGCAGGGCCAAGAAGACCGGGCACGTCGACGTGTCCGCGTACCGCACGCTCCTCGACGCCGCCGGCCGCACCGACTTCCTCGGCTACGCCGAGGTCGTCTCGGAGGCGACCGTCCGCGGCCTCCTCGTCGACGGCATCAGCGCGACCGCGGCGGGGGAGGGCGCGCAGGTCGAGGTCGTGCTCGACCGGACGCCCTTCTACGCCGAAGGCGGCGGCCAGCTCGCCGACCACGGGCGGCTGGTGCTGGCCGACGGCACGGTGCTCGAGGTCGACGACGTCCAGCGCTCGCTGCCGGAGCTCGTCGTGCACCGGGGCCGCGTCGTGTCCGGAGAGCTCACGGTCGGCACCGCCGTACAGGCCGTGGTGGACGTGGAGCGGCGACGGGCGGTCAGCAGGGCCCACACCGCGACCCACCTGGTCCACCGGGCGCTCCGCTCGGCGCTGGGGGAGCAGGCCACGCAGGCCGGGTCGCTGAACGCCCCGGGCCGCTTCCGCTTCGACTTCGCCTCGCCCGGTGCGGTACCGGCGAGCGTGCTGGACGACGTCGAGCAGGAGATCAACCAGGTCGCCCTCGCCGACCTGGAGGTCCGGGCCTTCGTCACCACCCAGGACGAGGCCCGCAGGATCGGTGCCATGGCGCTGTTCGGGGAGAAGTACGGCGATGCCGTGCGGGTGGTCGAGGTCGGTGACTACGCGCGGGAGCTCTGCGGCGGCACCCACGCCGCCCGGTCGGGGCAGCTGGGCATCGTGAAGCTCCTGAGCGAGGCCAGCATCGGCTCGGGCGTGCGACGTGTGGAGGGCCTGGTCGGCCTGGATGCCTACTCCTACCTGGCCCGGGAGCACGTGCTGCTGTCGCAGCTGGCGTCGACCTTCAAGGTGCCGTCGGAGGAGGTCCCCGAGCGGGTCAACGCCGTGGTCGAGAAGCTCCGTGACGTCGAGAAGGAGCTGTCGGCCCTCAAGACGGGCGCGGTCCTGCAGCAGGCGGCCGAGCTCGCGGCCGGCGCGCGCGACGTGTTCGGGCTGGCGTACGTCGGCGTCGAGGCCCCCGCGGGCACGCCTGGCGACCTGCTCCGTGGCCTGGCGCTCGACATCCGCGGCCGCCTCGGCGGCCCGGGTGCCGTCCTGGTCGCTGCCGGCGGCGACCGCGCGACCCTGGTCGCGGCGGTCAACGAGGCCGGCCGGGCCCGCGGGCTGTCGGCGAACGACCTGCTCCGCGAGGCCGCCACGGCGGTCGACGGCAAGGGTGGCGGCAAGGACGACGTCGCCCAGGGCGGCGGCACCAACCCGGCCGGCATCGGCCGCGCCCTCCAGCTGGCCGAGCACCTCGTCGGCCGGGTCGCCACCTCCTCCTCATGACCCACGGAACGGGCACGGGCGGATCCGGTCCCGGAGGACCCGTGCCGGTTCCGTGGATCATGGGCGGTTGAGCATGGGCACCGCGCTCGGGGTGGTCGTCGCGGTCGACGTCGGGACCGTCCGGGTCGGGGTGGCGGCGAGTGACCCGCACCGGATCCTCGCCAGCCCGGTCGAGACGGTGACGGCACCCGGCCTGCAGCGGGTGTCCGAGATCGTGGCCGAGCGCGAGGCCGTGCTGGTCGTCGTCGGCCTGCCGACGAGCCTGTCCGGAGTGGCCGGGAGCGCCAGCGCCCAGATGGCCCGCGACTGGGCGACCGAGCTCGCCGACCTGGTCGCCGTACCCGTGGAGCTGGTCGACGAGCGGCTCACCACCGTCGCCGCGACGGCCGCCCTGCTCGCCTCCGGGAAGCGGGGCAGGAAGGCGCGGGCCGTGGTGGACCAGGCGGCGGCCGTCGCGCTGCTGCAGGGAGTGCTCGACCGCCCTCGTTAGGATCGCCGGTGTGACCCTGCTCGAGGAACAGACCCGCCGGCCGCCCAGGAGGCTGCCGAAGCCGGTCGGGCTGGCCGTCGTCGCGGTGGCCCTGCTCGGGCTGCTGGTGCCCGTCGTGATCGGCGGGCGGGCCCTGTACGACAGCGCCTTCGGGGCCCCGGACTACAGCGGCGCGGGGACGGGCAGCGTGGTCGTCCAGGTCAAGGCCGGCGACACCTCGCGGGACGTTGCCGCGACCCTGGTGGCTAAGGGCGTGGTGAAGAGCCAGAAGGCGTTCACGAACGCCGCCAAGGCCGACAGCCGCTCCAAGCTCCTGCAGCCGGGGTTCTACGGGCTGCACCTGAAGATGGCCGCGAGCAGGGCGCTCGCGCTCCTGCTGAGCCCCGCGTCGCGGGTCCGCGGCCGGGTCACCCTGCCGGAGGGGATCTCGGTCGCCACGGTGGTCGACCGGCTGGTGAGGTACACCGAGCTCCCTCGCGCCGACGTCCTCGCGGCGCTCGCCAACCCGAACGTGCTCGGCCTGCCGGCGTATGCGGGCAACAAGCCCGAGGGGTTCCTGTTCCCGGCGACGTACGACGTCGAGCCGGGCACCGCGGCCGTCGACGCGATCACGCTGATGACGGAGAAGTTCGCCCTCGAGGCGGCCGCGCTCGACCTGGAGGGCGGGGCGCGGAAGCTGGGCCTCACGCCGTACGACGTCGTGAAGATCGCGAGCATCGTCGAGGCGGAGACGCCGCTGGACGCCGACCGGGCGAAGGTGGCCAGGGTGGTCCTGAACCGGTTGGCGAAGGGCATGCCGTTGCAGCTGGACTCGACGGTCAACTACGTCCGCCAGCAGAAGAAGGCGCGGCTGTCGCTGAAGGACATCGGGGTCGAGTCGCCGTACAACACCTACCTGCACAAGGGGCTGCCGCCGACGCCGATCAGCTCCCCGGGACGGAAGGCCCTCGAGGCCGCACTGGCGCCGGCCGTGGGCGACTGGATCTACTTCATCACGATCGACAAGGCCGGGCACTCGCTGTTCACGAGCTCCTACCAGGAGTTCCTCACCGCCAAGGCCAAGGCGCAGCGGGACGGCGTCTACTAGGTGAGGGCCGCCGTCCTCGGCTCGCCGGTCGGGCACTCGCTCTCGCCCGCGCTGCACCGGGCCGCCTACGCGGCGCTGGGCCTCGACTGGACCTACGACGCGGTCGAGGTCGCCGGGGACGGGCTGCCGGGGCTCCTCGCCGGACTCGGGCCCGAGTGGGCCGGCCTGTCCCTCACGATGCCCCTCAAGCAGGCCGTCCTCCCGCTGCTGACCTCCGCGTCGGACGGCGTGAGGCTGACCGGTGCCGCCAACACCGTCGTGCTCCGGGACGGGGAGCGGGCCGGGCACAACACCGACATCGCGGGCGTCGCCTGCGCCCTCCGCGAGTCCGGTACGGCGACGGTCTCGGGCGCCGTCGTCCTCGGGGCGGGCGCAACGGCCGCGAGCGCGCTGGTGGCGCTGGCCGAGCTGGGTGCGCACGAGGTCACGGTGCTGGCCCGGTCTCCGGAGCGGGCCGCCGCCGCGGAGGCCCTGGGCCTGACGCTCGGCGTACGGGTGGCGGTCGGCCCGCTGAGCGCGCTGGCGCGGCTGGAGACCGAGGTCGTCGTCAACACGACACCGGCGCACGCCCTGGACGGGCTGGCCGTGGGCTCGACCGGCACGCTGCTCGACGTCGTCTACGCGCCCTGGCCGACGGACCTGGCCGGCCGGTGCGAGGCGGCGGGCGCCCGGGTGGTCGGGGGAGCGGTGATGCTGCTGCACCAGGCGGCGGCCCAGGTGGTCCTGATGACGGGCCGCGAGGCCCCGCTGGAGGCCATGCGGCGCGCACTGTGACTCAAGGCGATGTCCGATTCGGCCGATGGGGTCCAGGAGGCCGTCGCACGGCCGGGGCCGTCGGAAGGGACGAGTTATGACAGACCTGCACGCGGGGAGCCGCTCGGACCGGCTGGACCGGGCCATCCACGGGCTGCTCGCGCAGACCCCGGAGATCGAGGCCGCAGCCGTCGTCTCCTTCGACGGGCTCCCGATGGCCTCGGCCCTTCCCCAGTCGATGGACGAGGACCGGGTGGCCGCGATGAGCGCCGCACTGCTGTCCCTCGGTGAGCGCGCCGCCCAGGGCCTCGGCCGTGGCGAGCTGTCGCAGGTCTACATCGAGGGTGACTCCGGGACCGTGTTCCTGGTCTCCGCCGACGACGAGGCCGTCCTGGTCGCCGTTGCGGCCAAGGGCGCCAAGGTCGGCATGATGCTGTACGAGGTGCGCCGCGCCGCGGCCGCCGTCGCGGACGTGCTGCGCGCCGAGGACCCCGCCGAGGCGGTCGTCGTCCCCGAGGTCGTCGTACCGGAAGAGCCCGCCGCCGAGCCTTTGCTCAGCGCCGTGCCGTCGCTGCCGGCCGAGCCGGTCTCCTACGCCTCGCAGGCGGAGGTCCCCGCGTGGACCTCCTACGCCCCGACCGGGTCGGTGCTTCCGGGAGAAAACCCCACGTGGTCCTGACCACCACCCGCCCCCAGACCTGACGGGACAGTCGTGAGACTCGAGGGATCGCTCGACGCGTTCAGCCTCCCGGACATCTTCCAGCTGCTCAGCTACACGAAGAAGACCGGGACGCTGCACCTGCGCCGCGACGGCCAGCACGGTGTCGTGCACCTGCGCGACGGCGCCGTGACCGGTGGCCGTGGCGACGCGGCCTGCCAGGCCCTGGGCCGGCGGGTCGTCGGCACGGGCCTGGTCGACGACGACCTGCTTGCCGACGCCGTCGAGAAGGTGCTCGACGAGCCCGGTTCCGGCCTGGCCAAGGCGCTGGCCGAGACCGGCCGGATCGACCCTGCCGTCCTGGCCACCCTCGCCGCCGAGCAGGCCACCGACGCCGTCTTCGAGCTCCTGCGCTGGCCGGACGGCGACTTCGCCTTCGTCGTCGACGAGGCCGACCCGGACGACCTCGGCGCCGCGCTGCAGGTCGAGGACATCGTGGCCGAGGGCCGCCGCCGCCTCGAGACGTGGGCCGCGCTGGCCGAGAAGGTCCCGTCCGGCGCCGCGATCGTCTCCCTGGTGCCGTCGCCTTCCTCCGAACCCGTCATGTCCCGCGAGGAGTTCGCGCTCATGACGCTGATCGACGGCAACCGGTCGGTCCGGGAGCTCGTGACGCTGTCCGGCACCAGCGAGTACGTCGTCGTCTCCGTGCTCGCCGGCCTCGCCGAGCGCGGCCTGGCCGTCGTGGGCGACCGGCCCGAGGGCCCGAGCGCCCTCGCCCAGCGCCAGCAGCTCCTGGCGGCCCTGGAGCGGGGCACGGACGGCCAGGAGACAGCTGCGGCCGCCGACGAGACGGCCCTCCCGGCGCGCCAGGAGCCCACCGGGCGGCAGCCGGTCATCCCGGACCGCCCGGAGCCCTTCACGCCGTCCCGCCAGCCCGAGCACGCCGAGGAGCCGATGCCTGCGTTCGCCCGGCTCACGGCCGGCGCCGCCGCAGGACGGTCGGCCTCCGCCCCCGCCGCCAGCGCGTCGTCGAGCACCCGGAGCGCCCCGGCCGCTAGCGTCGGCTCGGTGCAGGGCGCGCACGCGCTCCAGCCCGACACGGCCCCCGCGCCGTCGTCGTACATCGACCGTGACCCGTCCGTGAACAAGAGCCTGCTTCTTCGGCTCATCGCCGGTGTGAGGGGGTTGTAGTGGCCACCCGTTCTCCAGGCCGTCGCAAGCACGGGGGCACCGCCGTCAAGATCGTGGTCACCGGGCCGTTCTCCGCGGGCAAGACGACGCTGATCCGGACGATCAGCGAGATCACCGTGCTGTCGACGGAGAAGGACATCACCGACCACACCAAGTCCCGCAAGGCGGAGACGACGGTGGCGATGGACTTCGGCCGGATCACCATCGACCGCGACCTGGTCCTCTACCTGTTCGGCACGCCCGGCCAGGACCGGTTCGACTTCATGTGGGAGATCCTCGGCGAGGGGATGCTCGGCTACATCCTGCTGGTCGACAGCTCCCGCCAGGACTCCCTCGACGAGGCCGTCGGCATCCTCGCGGCCTTCCGCAAGATGGCCCGCGTGCCGTTCGTGGTGGCGCTCAACCGGTCGTCCGGGATCGCCCCCGACGACGAGCAGCACGTCCGGGACGTCCTGGCGCTCGACGACGAGGTGGCCGTGGTGCCCTGCGACGCGACCGACCGCGAGTCGGTCAAGGCCGTCCTGCTGGCTCTGCTCTACTCCGTCGTCGACTCGATCGACGCTGCCGAGCCCGCCCGCGCCTGATGTGGCCCTTCCGCCGTCGCCGGGGCAGGCACGAGCTCGGTGCGGTCAGGGCGGTGCCCCCGGTGCCGGCGATGCCCGCGGTGCCTCCGGTGCCGCCCGTCCTGCCCCCGCCGATCCCGGCACAGCAGCCGTCCACCGCGGCCGCGGCGGTACCGTCGTACGAGGAGGCCGTGCCGGCCGGCCCGCGGGTCGAGCTGGGGTTCCGGGACGGCTCCACCGCGGCGCTGGCGCCGGGCTCGGCGCAGGCCAAGGCGCTCACCGACATCGCGTCGGCCCTCACGCAGCGTGACTAGGTCAAGGAACGACCGCTCCCGCCCGATGTTCCTGACATGACGGCGACGCACGGCCTCGCTCCGGCGACCATGCTGCGGTCCGCGCGGCCCTCCTGGCTGGCCCGGTACGTGCGTGCCCTGGCCGTCCTCGACCTGCTGGTCGCCGTCGTCGTGGGCCTCGTGGTCGTCCGGCTCCGCTACCAGGGGATGCCCGCCGCTCTCGGCGGTATCGACTACCGGCTGCTCGCCGTGCTCTACGCCCCCGTGTGGGTGGCGACGCTGGCGCTGAGCGGCGGCTACGACCGCCGGGTCGTCGGCGTCGGCTCGGAGGAGTTCCGCAGGGTCCTGGGTTCCGGGGTCCGTGCCCTCGCCGGCCTGGCCGTCGTGCTCGTGGCGGTCAAGGTCAACGTGGCCAGAAGCGTTCTCGGTGTCGACCTCCCGGCCGTGGTGGCCCTCACCCTCGTCGGCCGGTGGGCCGCACGCCGCACGCTGCACCAGCTGCGGCGCCGTGGCCGATGCGTCCACCGCGTCCTCGTCGTGGGGTCCCAGGCGGAGTGCGCCCGGCTCCTGAACACCCTCGCCCGGCAGTCCGAGGCGGGGATGCGCGTGGTGGCGTGCTGTACCGACGGCACGGGCGAGGGCCTCGGCGTGCCGGTACTCGGACCCGTCGACGAAGCAGGTCTGCACGCGGCGTCCGCCGGGGTCGACATGGTCGCCGTAGCGGGCACCGCGAGCCTCGGCGAGGACGGGTTGCGCCGGCTCGCCTGGTCCATCGAGCGCCGGGGCGTCGACCTCCTCGTCGCGCCCGGCCTGACGTACGTCGCCGTACCCCGGATCGTCGTCCGCCCGGTCGACGGCACCCCGCTGCTGCATGTCGACGAGCCCACCCTCGCCGGCCCCAAGCAACTGGTGAAGACCTTGTTCGACCGGGTCACCGCCCTGCTGGCTGTCGTCCTGCTCGCCCCGCTGCTCGCGGTCCTTGCCCTCGTGGTGGTCGTGACGTCCCGCGGCCCGGCATTCTTCCGGCAGGAGCGGACGGGCCGCGACGGAGGGACGTTCCGCATCTGGAAGCTCCGCACCATGGTGGACGGCGCCTCCGCGCTGGACGTGCGCGGCAACGACGCGGACGGCCTGCTCTTCAAGCTCCGCCGGGACCCGAGGGTGACACCGGTCGGACGCTTCCTGCGCCGCTGGTCCCTCGACGAGCTCCCCCAGCTGCTCAACGTGCTGACGGGCTCGATGTCCCTCGTCGGCCCGCGCCCGCCGCTCCCCTCCGAAGTGGCCCGGTACGGCGACGACGTACGGCGCCGGCTGCTCGTCCGGCCCGGGCTGACGGGGCTGTGGCAGGTCAGCGGCCGGTCGGACCTGTCGTGGGAGGAGTCGGTGCGCCTCGACCTGCAGTACGTCGAGAACTGGTCGCTCACCCTCGACCTGGTCGTCCTGCTGCGCACCCTGACTGCCGTCGTCCGCCGGAGGGGCGCGTACTGACGCTCCTGCGGCCTTCTCGAAGGCGGGCCTACTCGTCTGGCGCGCCCGCGTGTCCCTGCACGACCTCGTGCGCGACCCGCGCGTAGGTCTCGAGGATGCCGGCCTCGCCGCCTGTCTCCGCGAGCTCCTTCGCCTTGGCCCAGGCCACGACCACGTAGACGCCCTGCAGCACGGAGAGCACGGCGCCGCGCCAGCCGTCCCGGAAGCCCCGGTACGTCACGTAGCGGCGCCAGACCTCACCGCAGGCCTGTACGGCGGCACGCCGGCCGGAGGCGGGGGCCCGCCCGCCCGCCTCCTGCGCCTCCGCGGTCGTGTACCGGTCGAGCTTGCGGAGGAACGAGGACGTGTCGGTGTAGTTGAGGTGCACGACCGCGAGGTCCTCGACGGCGTCGAAGACCAGGACCCGGCTGCCGGGAGCGGTGGCCGGCACCGAGTGCACCTGGTCCTTGAACTCGAGCGCGCCCTTCCGGAAGAAGCGCGCGTGCCTGTCGGGGTGCATGCCCCAGCCCGTGTGCCGGATCTCGCTGCCCAGCAGGAAGTTGCGCCACGACATGAACACGACGTCGGCCTCGCCGGAGTCGGCGACAACGCGAAGTCGGCGGGCAAGGCTTTCCGGCACCAGCTCGTCGGGGTCCAGGACCAGGACCCAGCCGTGCGACGTCGCCTGTACCCCGAGCGCGCGCGCCGGCTCGACCGTGGCTGTCCTCGGAACCGGGACGATCGTCGCGCCTGCCCGCTCGCACGCCTCCCGCGTCGCCGGGGAGGCGCCCATGTCCGTCACGAGCACCTCATCGGCCCAGGCGACGCAGGCCAGGCACTGGGCGATCCAGGGCTCGTCGCCGAGCACGTTGAGGACGACCGACACCGAGGTCATGCCGGGCGCACCAGGCCGGCGGCGTACCGGAGCTCCCGGTGCTGGAGCGGCCAGCTCGCACCGACGTACACGAGAATCCCCGTACAGAGCAGTGCGGCGAGAGCGAGGGCGTCGTGGGCCGGGTAGAGCTGCTCCCCGGCCCACACGACGGCCCCCGCAATCGCGGCCGCGGTCCACGCGGGCCAGAAGGGGCGCAGCAGCGAGCAGGCGGCCTCGCGGCGGGCGGCGCGCACGAGGACGACCGTGCTGAGTTGGACCAACGCATTGGCGACGCCGAAGCCGACCAGCCCCAGCCCCAGCAGGAGCGGGGGCGTCAGGACCCACGTCAGGATCATCCACATCACCGAGAGGCGGAAGGTGGCGGCCGACCTCCCGACGGCGTTGAGCAGGGCGAAGAGCGGCTGGGCCGTCGGGACGGCGATGTTGGCCAACCAGAGGAACGCGAACACAGGCAGGGCGGGGCGCCACTTCGCCCCGAAGACGATGTCGGTGATCGGGTGGGCGAGCACGAGCACCATGATGGAGAGCGGAGCCGTCAAGGTGTGGGTGGCGCGCATGGAGAGCTCGACGGCGCGCCCCAGCAGCTCCCGGTCGTGCTGCAACCTGGCATAGACGGGGAGGTAGAGCCGCGCCAGGGGCGCGAGTGCCAGCAGGGCGAAGGTCGCGAGCGTGGCGGCCCAGGACACGTATCCGACCGCCGCCGCGCCGCTCACGAGCCCGACGAGCACGGGGGTCACGCTGTCCTTGACCAAAGAGACCACGTTGGCTCCCTGGTACAGCAGGGAGAAGCGCAGCCGCCCCGCCATGCCGGACAGGTCGCGGGTGAGGCCGGTCCGCCACGGGGACAGCCAGTGCGCCAGAGCCGCCCCGACGACCGCCTGGGTGAGGAGCGCGATCCCCACCGAGCGGGCCCCGTCCCCCCGTGCGGCCAGCGTGACCGCGACGACGTAAAAGACCGCGATCTCGGTGACCGACACCAGGCCCAGCCGCGCGAAGTCGAGGCGGCGCTCGAGGAGCAGCATCGGGACCGCCTGGAAGACCTGCACCGCGACGGCGAGAGCGGCGAGGCGGAAGACGAGGGCGTCGCTGCCGGGAAGCCCGAACAGGCCGGGGATCCAGCCGCTGGCAAGCGCGACCACCACCGTCATCGTCCCGACGGCCGCGAGCTGCACGGTGAAGACCTGCCGCAGCTCGCGGACGGTCGGCTCCTCCGCCTGCTGCACCAGCGACGTGCCGAGCCCGCCGTCACCGAAGACCAGGAGGAAGGCCAGTACCAGGCTGACGATGCCGTAGACGCCGTACTCGGCAGGCGTGAGGAAGCGGGCGAGAAGGGCACTTCCAACGGTGCTCAGGGCCGCGATGGCGAGCTGCCGGAGACCCAGTGCAGCTGCCCCACGCACAGCCAGGCGGGCCACCGCCCGATTGCGCCCGGCCTGGTCGTCCACCGTGCTCCCGTCCTCGGCGTGGTGATCGGGCAGGCTACTGCTCCCTGTGCCACGTTTCGGGTCAGGGGCGGATCGGGCTACGGCCCGGGAGAGGCGGTGGTCGTGCGCGTCGGGGTCGTCATCCTCCACTACCGCTTCTGGCCCGGCGTCTCACAGACCCTCGAGGCCGTCGAGGCCCAGAGCCTCGCCGCCGCCGTCGTCGTGCTCGTCGACAACGGCTCCGCGGAGGGCGACATGGAGGCCCTGCTCCGGGCGCATCCGGAGGTGCGGGTCGTGGCCGCCCCGGACAACGGCGGCTACGCGCACGGCATGAACCTCGGGCGGCGGGCGCTCCCCGAGGTCGAGGCGGTCCTCTTCCTCACCCATGAGTGCCTGCTGGCTCCCGACGCGCTCGCGGAGCTGGCGGCCCGGTTGGAGCAGGCGCCGGACGTCGGGATGGTCGGCCCGCTGCTGGGCTGGCGGTCCCGTCCCGCGGAGGTCTGGTCAGGAGGAGGCGGGCTCGGCCGCCGTACCGGACGGCCGTTCCATCACCAGCAGCCGGCGCTGATGGCCGACTGGGACTCCGTCCCGGTGCGGCGGCGGTGGCTGGACGGCGCCGCCCTCCTCGTGCGGACCGACGTGCTCGACCGGGTGGGCGGCTTCGACGAGGGCTACTTCCTGTACTGCGAAGAGGTCGAGCTCGCGGTCCGGACGGCGCTGGCCGGATGGGGCGTCGAGTGCGTGCCCGCGGCCCGCGCCTGGCAGGAGCCCGGCATGGCGCCGCCCTACCTGGAGACGCGCAACCTGCTCCGCCTCCTCGCCCGCTCGCGCGGGCTGCGCCGTTACCTGCTGCCCGCGCTGCTCGACACCGCCGGCTCGGTCCTGCGCGGGTTGTCGGCGGCCCGGGGGTCGTCAGGCAGGCGCGTCGCCCTGCTCCGCTGGGCCGGTGCCCGTGACGCCTTGTTGGGACGCCTCGACCGCGACAGAAGCCTCGCCCGCTGAGCGCGTGAGCCCGGCCGTGACGGCGAGACAGCGGGCCAGCGACCGCTCCGTGTCATACCGGAGCCCGGCCCACGCACGGGCACGGCGGCCGAGGTCGCGGGCGTGCTCGTCGTCGACGAGGACCTCGATGCACGCGCGCGCGAACGCCTCGGGGTCGTCCGTGACGGCCGCGAAGACCTCGGGCCCTGAGTGCTCCACGATCCCCTCGGCCCCGATGGGAGTCGTGACCACCGGGAGGCCCCAGAGCATCGCCTGGGGAACCTTGAACTTCAGTCCGGCTCCGGCCCTGAGAGGGACGACGGCCGCCCGTGCGGCGGCGTACCAGGGCCCGAAGTCGTCCACATAGCCCGTGACCTCGACGTTCTCGTGGTCGTCGGCGAGGCCGGAGGGCGGCGCGCTGCCCGCGACGACCAGGCGGGCACCGGGCACGGCTGCCTGCACCGTCGGCCACACCTCGGCGAGGAACCACCGGACCGCGCCGACGTTCTCGGGCCGGTGCATCGCCGCCACGAACAGCAGCGTCTGGCTGTCCAGGGTCGCCGCCGTGGCGGGGGTCTCCAGGAGTGGGTCGAGCACCTGTGCCGGGCTGGTCAGGCCGGCCGCCCGCAGCAGGCCCACGTCCTTGTCGCTGAAGACGAAGACGCAGGCCGCCCGTGCGAGGAGGGCGACCTCCTGCCGCTGGATCCGCGCGGCGAGCAGCCGTGACGCGATGCGCTCGAAGTGGGTGGGCGCGACGGCGGACCGCCGCCGGAACGTCTGGGCGACCACGTCGTAGGGGAAGGCCGCCACCGGGACACCGGGCGGCACCTGGCTGAGCACGGGAAGCAGGTAGTCCCAGTGCATCTCGACGACGTCGGCGTCGCGCAGCGCGTCGGTGAACGCGTCGTCCCGGCGGAAGGCACGGAGCACCTGCCACCCCGGCGTGAGGCCGCGGGTGAAGTTGCGCGCGTTCCAGAGGCGACGGACGAAGGCGCTCGCGGGGTCGGGCGGTACGGGCAGCAGCCGGATGCGGGCGTTGGTCCCGTGCTCCCGCTGCCCCCGTGCGTTGGCCTCCGACCACGGCGCGAAAACCGTGACCTCGCGGTCGCGGCTCGCCTCCCGCAGGTAGGCCTCGAAGTACGCGCCTCCCGCGTGGTCGATCCCCGGGAAAGGCACGTAGGGGCTGACCATGACGACGCGCACAGGGCAACCTTAGGTCCGCGGTCGGGCCGTCGGGCTCCACTACCGTGAGCCGGTGTCCCTACCGACGTCGTCCCGGCTCGGGATCTCCGTCGTGACGTTCCACTCCGACCCCGCGTTGCTCCCGCTGACGGCCGCCGGCATCGGCGCCCAGACGCACCGGCCGTGGCGGACCCTCGTGCACGTCAACGACGCGACCGGCGACGAGGAGCGCGCTGTCGAGGCGGGCTTCGCGGCCGCCCCGGACGTGTCGGTCTCGGCCTCGCACGACAACCTCGGCTTCGCGGGCGGCCACAACCGCGCCCTGAAGCTGCTGTTCGACGGCGGGGCCGAGGCGGTGCTCGTCCTGAACCCCGACCTGAGGCTCGCTCCCGACGCGCTCCACGAGCTCTGGACGGTCGCCCGCTCCGCCGGCGGTCGCTGCCTGACCGGCCCGTTGCTGGAGCTCGGGGAGGAGGGCCTCCGGCCGACGGGGCTCATCGACTCGGCCGGCATCCGCTGGACGCGGACGGCCCGTCACCTCGACGCACTGCAGGGCGAGCCGCTGTCGCACGCACCCGCGGAGGCCTCCGTCGTCGCCGGCCTCACCGGGGCGTGTGTGCTCGTGCCACGCGAGGCCTACGACGCAGTCGTCGAGGCCTCGGGGGAGTTCTTCGACGCCGACTTCGTGGCCTACCGCGAGGATGCCGAGCTCGGCCTCCGCTGCCAGGCCCTCGGCATCCCCTGCCTCCTCGTGCCGGCTGCCCGCGGGGTGCACGGCCGCGGGCTCCGGGGGACGTCGCGGTCGTCGTCGGCCGCGGTCAACCGTCTCGGCGTGCAGAACCGTTTCCTGATCCGCTTCAAGCACGGTCACCGGCGGCCCGGCAACGCGGTGCTGTCCTCCGCCCGCGACGTGGTCGTCCTCGCCGGCGCGGCCCTGGTCGAACGCAGCTCGTGGGCCGGCGTCCGCAGCGCCTGGTCGTTGCGGCCCGCGATGCGCGCGAAGCGGCGGCTGCTGGACCGTCACCGCCGATGACGCCCGTCGACGTGCTCGTGGTCAACTTCCGGACCCCCGAGCTGACGGTCCAGGCCGTCGACGCCGTACGGGGACCGGACGTCCGCGCGCTCGTCTACGACAACAGCGGCGACGTCCCGCCCGGGTTGGCCGACCGCGCCGACCTGCGGGGCGACGGCTCCAACCACCTGTTCGCCGACGCCAACAACGCGCTGTTCGGCTCGTCCGACTCACCCCTGGTGCTGCTGCTGAACCCCGACGTGGTGCTCTCCCACGCCGACCTGCTCCGGCTGGTCTCGGCGCTCGAGGACGAGCCGGCCGCGTGGGGAGCGGCGCCGGCGCTGCGGAACCCGGACGGGACGCCGCAGAACTACCTCCGCCGGCTCCCGGGCCTCCGGGCGCTGCTCGCGGACCGGCTTCCTCCCCTCCGGCCCTTCCTGCGCCGCAGCTGGGACGCCTACTACTGCCGCGACGTGGACCTGGCGGCGGACGGTCACGCCGAGCAGCCCGCAGCGGCCTGCCTGCTCCTGCGCCGCGCCCGCGTCGCCGGGCCGCTGTTCGACCCGTCGTACCCGTTGTTCTTCAACGACACCGACCTGGCGCGTCGTCTGAACCGCAGCGGTCCCTGCCTCTACGTTGCGGGCGTGCATGCCGTCCACCACGCTGGTGCCTCGATCGGGATGGCCCGCGCCCAGCACCGGTCCTGGGTCCGGCGCCAGTACGACGACTCCCTCCTGCGGTACGCCCGGGCGAACGTCAGGGGATGGCAGCTCCTCGTTCCCGTCGTCCTCGCGCGGCGGCTGCTCTCCCTGCGGCCGCACGCGCCGGGGACGCCCGCGTGAAGCTCGCGACCCTCGGCCGCGCCGCGCGCGGTGCGCGGTGGCACTGCCTCGGCCGGTGCCCGCTGTGCGGCCGTCCCTCGGCCTTCCTCCAGCTCAGTCCCGGCAGCTTCCGCGAGGGGCTGACCTGCGCGTGGTGCCGCAGCCCGTCCCGCAAGAGGCACGTGGCTCTCGTGCTCCGGGACGCGCTGGGCCACCCGGGGCTGACGGCGGGCGGGGCCGTGAGGGCGGCCGGCGTGGAGGTCCTCAGCACCCAGACCGGCGACGCCCTGTCGGCGTCGCTGTCCGGCTACGCCGGGTACCAGACCTCCGACCTGATGCCGGGACGCGAGCTGGGCAGCGTCCTGGGACCCCGGTCGACCTGTCAGGACCTCGAGCGGCTGACGTTCGGGGACGGCTCCTTCGACGTCGTGCTGACGGAGGACGTCCTGGAGCACGTGCGCCGGCCGGACCGTGCGTTCGCCGAGATCCGCCGGGTGCTCAGGCCGGGAGGCCGCCACATCTTCACGATCCCGTACCTCGTGGGCCGTCCGACCGTGGTCCGGGTCGACACGACCGGCGACGAGGACGTGCAGTTGCTTCCGCCGGAGTATCACGGCGACCCCGTCAGGGGGCAGATCCTCGCGTACCGGACGTTCGGCACCGACCTGCTGGCCACGCTCGACGGCCTCGGCTTCGCCACCGACCTGCACCTGGCCGGACGGCGCGAGTCGAAGGCCGGTGTCTACGACAGCATCGTCTTCGCCAGCACCCGGTGCCCGTGACAGGCCCCGGAGCACCGGGCCGGTGGCGGCTGCGGAGGCGCTCGGACCCCCTCCTCGTCGTCGTCGACGTGGCCACGGTCGTCGCGGTGTCCTACGTCGCCTTCCTGCTCCGCTTCGAGGGGTCGCCGCCGGTCCCGGGGTCCTACGTCACGCGGTACCGGTACGCCACCGTGGCCCTGGCGGCGGTGTGGGTGCTGGCCTGCCAGTCGAGCGGCCTCTACCGGCGCGCGGCGCTGCGCATGGGCACCTCGAACGTCGAGCCGGTCTTCGCCGCGGCGACGCTGGCCGGCGTCGTCCTCGTGGCCGGCGACTACCTGTTCCTGTCCGGCGACCTGTCCCGGGCCTGGGTGGGGCTGGTCGTCCTCGGCCTGCTCCTCGGCGGTCTCCTCAGCCGCGCCGTCCTGAGGCAGAGCCGCCGCGCCCTGGTGCCGCTGGGGGTGGCGCTCGAGCGGTACGCCGTCCTCGGCAACCCCACCCAGACCCGCCGGCTCGTCGACGACCTGACCCGCGCACCCGGGGCGCCGTTCCGCGTGGTGGCCACGCTGCCCGAGGACGCGACTCCCGACGAGGTGCTCGCCCTGGTCCGCACGCTCCGGCTCGACGGCCTGGTCCTCCCTCCGGGGAGTGCGGAGGTCGGGGCCCGCCTGGCGGCCAGGCTGTCCGGTTCTGGTGTCGACGTCCTGGTCGCCCCCCACTTCGGCGAGCTCGAGCTGCGGGTGGCGAGCATCGCGATGCTCCACGGGGTCCCGCTGCTGCGGGTGGCCGGCATGGCGCCGCGGCGGGGGGCGGAGAGGGTCAGGGTCCGGGACCGGGCCCGCCACGGGGTCGCGATCCTCGGGACCCGCGGCGTCCCGGCGAACTACGGGGGCTTCGAGACCTTTGCGGAGCGGCTCGCCCTCCGCACGGTGGGGGAGGGCATCCCGACCACCGTGTACTGCCGGTCCCACTACGCGAGCGCCCCCAGCCCGTGGAACGGCATCCGCCTGGTGACGCTGCCCACCATCAAGAGCAAGTACCTGGACACGGTCGTCCATACCGCCCTGTCGGCACTGCACCTCGTCCTGACGCGAGGCCCTCGGGACGTGGTGCTGTGCAACGCCGCGAACGCGCCGGTCCTGCTCCTCCTGCGGCTCTTCCGCCGCCGCGTGGTCCTCAACGTCGACGGGCTGGAGTGGCGCCGCTCGAAGTGGGGGGTGGCCGGCCGGTCCTGGTACCGGATGGGGGAGTGGCTGTCCGTCCGGCTCGCCTCGGTCCTGGTCACCGACGCCTACGAGGTCCAGACCTACTACCGGGTGCGGCACGACACCGACTCGATCATGATCCCGTACGGCGCCGACCTGCTGCCGCGGGGCGGCTCGCCGATCCCGGCCGAGACGCCCGTCGAGCCGGACCGGTACGCGCTGTACGTCAGCCGCTGGGAGCGGGAGAACAACCCGCTCATGGTCGCGCGGGCCCATGCCGACAGTGGCGCGGACCTCGACCTGGTGATGCTCGGCCAGGCGACGTACGACGACGGGCTCGGCGCCGAGGTGCACGCCGCCGCCGCACGTCGGGCACACCTGCCGGGGGCGCTCTTCGGGGACGGCTATCGGGGCCTGCAGTCGAACGCGCTCTGCTACATCCACGCCACCGAGGTCGGCGGCACCCACCCGGCCCTCATCGAGGCCATGGGCGCCGGCAACCTGTGCCTGGTCCTCGACACCCCGGAGAACCGCGAGGTCGCCGGGCCGGCCGCCGTCTTCTTCGCCGACGAGGCCCAGCTCGCCGAACGGCTCAGGTGGGCGGCCGGCCTTCCCGCCGGGGAGCGCGACGAGCTGCGTGCCCGCGCGCGCGAGCACGCAGCGGCCCGGTACTCGTGGGAGGCCGTCGGCCGGTCGTACCTCACGTTGTTGCGGGGTACGGACGGGTAAAGCCCTTCACCCGTTCGGCCGATAGGTGGGCATGAGCAGCCTCCTCGAGCATGCCCCCGAGGTGAGCGTGGGGCACGCTCGCCGGAGGCCGTGGCGGTCGCTCACGGAGCATCTGGTGCTGGCGGCGCTGCTGCTGTGGTGGGCGCTCCCGATGACGCGCGACGTCGGAGGACGGGGCCCGGGCAAGGTCACGGTGGCCCTGCTGCTCGCGGGCGTCCTCCTGGTCGCCGTACGGGCGTGGAGGCACGTGCCGCCCGTCGCGCTGGTCCTCCCGGCGCTCCTCGCCCCCGCCGCGCTCCTCGTCTGCGTGCTCGCCCCCTCGGGCTGGTACGGCGCGAACGACGCGGCCGGCTACGTCCTCGTGGCCGTGCTGTTCCCCGCGGTGCTGGGATACGCCCGGACCGAGGCGCGCCGCCTGTTCCTCGTCGT
>FSWJ01000633.1_pt1 | contig 27635 bp, 29 predicted proteins | sample 1637851 | NCBI WGS metagenome assembly FSWJ01 (sample SAMEA3914789, study PRJEB12502) | metagenome | biome: forest; material: soil | place: Canada | collected 2011-07-03 | depth 0.3 m | reverse complement strand
CTCTCGGACCAGACCCGCGTGAGCGACGGAACCCTAGGTGCGCCCCGCCTTGAGAGCGGGTCAAGAGCCAGCCCATCGCCCGTCTGTTGCGCTCCGAGGGCCGATCCGTGACGTTCGTGTAAACGAGGTCTGCGCCCTCGCGACATGCACTGCGCGGTCGGAGCCCGCCAGGCGCGGGACCTGGGTCGTGTGTGTGTTCTCCAGGGGGCCTCGGATACGGGTCGGACGACCCGTATCCGAGGCGGGTCCCGTGCGCCATGCCTGGGGGCGGCAGGCGCCGGCGGGCCTGGACCGGAGGGCGTTACAGCTGGCGGTGCGCGAACGCGTCGAGGCAGCGCCGGGCCTCGATCGCGTCGTGACCCAGCCACTGCAGCAGCACGCCCGGTCCGGCGAGCTGGAACACCTCGCCGCCGGCCAGGGGTCCGGCCGGGACGAGGTCGTCGCCGACCAGCAGCGCGGTCAGGAGGATGCGTGCACCGTCGGTGCCTGCTGGCCCGTCCCAGCCGTCGGGTGCTCCTGGCCCGACGTCGAGGTCGGCTGCCAGCAAGGGGATCTCGTCGCAGCTGACTCGCCAGCTCGAGCGGTACCGGCCGCCGTCCAGCACGGCGGTCTCGGCGAGCAGCAGGCGTGCGCCGGCGGTGACGGTGGCCTCGAGCTCGATCCGGTGCTCCGCGCCCGCGGTGACCACGAGCGGCTCCGGTCGCCAGTGCAGGTGCGCACCCGCCGCGACCCGGAACCGGACGGACGCCCGCGAGACCGGGTCGGTCGCCCCCGGCTGGGCCAGCTGCGCGCCCGCCGACCCGACACGCAGTGTCGTCCCCGGCTCGAGCACCAGCTCCAGAGAGGTCGTGTCGCCGCCGAGGGGACCGAAGGCGGATCCGACCACGGTCAGCCCACCCGCGGTCGGGCGCAGCGAGACGGGCACCTGCGACCGCAGGGAGCTCAGGTAGGTGCCGCCGTCGCGGTACGACGCCACCGCACGAGCCGAGGACTGGAGCGGCACCGTTCAGGCGCCTTCCTGCCAGCGCAGCCTGGCACCGCGCAGCCACCCGGCGACGTCCGGGGCGCCGGGCCGCTCGGTGAGGCTCGTGAAGAGGACCGGCCCTCCCTTGCGCATGCGGTCGGCGTCGCGGGCCATGACGGCGAGGTCGGCGCCCACCCGGTCGGCGAGGTCGGTCTTGTTGACGACGAGCAGGTCGGACGCCGTCACGCCCGGACCGCCCTTGCGCGGCACCTTGTCGCCGCCAGCGACATCGAGGACGAACAGTTGCACGTCGACCAGGCCCTTGCTGAAGGTCATCGTCAGGTTGTCGCCACCCGACTCGACGAGGACGAGGTCGAGCGGCGCATGCCGCCGCTCCAGCTCCTCCACCGCGTCGAGGTTGGCCGTGATGTCGTCGCGTACGGCGGTGTGCGGGCAGCACCCGGTCTCGACCGCGGCGACCCGGTCGGGGTCGATCGCGCCGCTGCGGCGGAGGAACTCGGCGTCCTCCGTCGTGTAGATGTCGTTGGTCACGACGGCGAGCGCGAGCTCGTCGGCGAGGGTGCGGCACAGCGCCGCGACGAGCGCCGTCTTGCCGCTCCCGACCGGCCCGCCGACGCCGACCCGGAAGGACCGGGTGGGTCCGCCGGCGGCCGGTGACAGCAGCCCGTGGGCGCGCGGGTCACGATGCAAAGAGACGCACCTCCGTACGGGTGTGGGCCTGCGCCAGCAGGTCCAGCATCGGTCCGGTCGCCGCCGGGAGCGGCTGTCCCGGCTCGGCCGCCGCGAGGCCTTCGCCTGCCACCTGCTCGACGCTCCCCGCCAGCCGGGCGAGCAGGGCGGTGACCGCCAGCGGGTCGAGCCCGAGCAGCCGGACGGCTGCCCAGGCCGGTCCGGTGACGGCGGTCAGGGCTGCGACGAGCGCGGCCGCGGACGGCCCGGAGCCGACGGCGACCGCGGCGGCTCCGAGCGCCACCGGAGCGTGCGGCCGCTCCGGCAGCAGTGCGAGGGCAGGGCCGGGCCACGCCCGCGACACGGCGCGCAGCAGCCCGCGGCCCTGTGCCCGCGACGCCTCCCGCGCGGCCGGTGAGGCGATGCGGGCGTCGACCGCGGTGTCGAGCAGGTCCAGCTGGAACGCGTCCCCGACGACCCTGGCGGCGCGGGCCGCCACCGCGGCGGCGACGAGGCCGGCGGTCGCGAGCCTGCCTGCCAGGAAGCGTTCCAGGTCGTCCACGGTGCGCACCCGCCCGCTGTCGACCGCTGCGGCGAGGCCCCCGCTGTGCGCGTGCGCGCCTGCGGGGAGCCGGCTGTCGGCGAGCAGCAGCAGCGCGGGCGGGACGGTGGCGTCGTCCATCAGAGCGGGCCGTCCATCAGAAGAGGAAGTAACGCTGGGCCATCGGGAGGACCTCGGCGGGCGCCGACTCGACGAGCTCGCCGTCGATGCGCACGGCGAAGGTCCGCGGGTCGACGGCGATGTCGGGTGTCGCGTCGTTGAGGGGCAGGTCGGCCTTGCCGACCCGTCGTACGTCCCGCACCGGGACGAGCCGGCGCCGCACGGCGAGCCGGTCCGCGAGCCGGTCCTCGATGGCCGCCTCGGCGACGAAGTGCACGCTGGTCGCCGACGCGACGGTGGGCTGCGCGCCCCACATCGGCCGGGGGAGGACCGGCTGCGGGGTCGGGATGGAGCCGTTCGCGTCGCCCATCTGCGCCCAGGCGACCAGCCCGCCCTTGAGGACGGTGGCCGGCCGTACGCCGAAGTACCGCGGCTCCCACAGCACGAGGTCGGCGAGCTTGCCGACCTCGACGGAGCCCACCTCGCCGTCGAGCCCGTGCGCGACCGCGGGGCAGATCGTGTACTTCGCCACGTAGCGGCGGGCCCGCAGGTTGTCGGCGGGGCCGTCTCCCGGCAGCGGGCCGCGGCGCGCCTTCATGACGTGGGCGGTCTGCCAGGTGCGCAGCACGACCTCGCCGATCCGCCCCATCGCCTGGCTGTCCGAACCGATCATGGAGATGGCGCCGAGGTCGTGGAGGATGTCCTCGGCCGCGATCGTCGACGGGCGGATCCGGCTCTCGGCGAAGGCGAGGTCCTCCGGCACCGCCGGGTTCAGGTGGTGGCAGACCAGCAGCATGTCGAGGTGCTCGTCGAGGGTGTTGACCGTGTGCGGGCGCGTCGGGTTGGTCGAGCTCGGCAGCACGTTCGGGTGCGAGGCGACGGTGATGATGTCGGGCGCGTGCCCGCCGCCGGCGCCCTCGGTGTGGAACGCGTGGATGCTGCGGCCGCGGATCGCGGCGAGGGTCGACTCGACGTAGCCGGCCTCGTTCAGGGTGTCGGAGTGCAGTGCCACCTGTACGCCGGAGGCGTCGGCGACCGTGAGGCACGCGTCGATCGCCGCCGGCGTCGTACCCCAGTCCTCGTGCAGCTTGAAGCCGCTGGCGCCGGCGCGCAGCTGCTCCCAGAGCGCCTCGGCCGAGACGGTGTTGCCCTTGCCGAGGAGGGCGACGTTGACGGGGAAGTCGTCGAGCGCCTCGAGCATCCTGGCCAGGTTCCAGGCACCCGGCGTGACGGTCGTGGCCTTGGTCCCCTCGACCGGTCCGGTGCCACCGGCGACAATCGTGGTGGTCCCGGCGCCCAGTGCCTCCGCCAGCTGCTGCGGCGCGATCAGGTGCACGTGGGTGTCGACGGTTCCGGCCGTCAGGATCTTGCCGTTGCCCGCCAGGATCTCCGTCGACGGCCCGATCACGAGGGCGGGGTCGACACCGGACATGATGTCGGGGTTGCCGGCTTTGCCGATGCCGACGATCCGCCCGTCCCGTACCCCGATGTCGGCCTTGACCACGCCCCAGTGGTCCAGCACCAGGGCGCCGGTGATGACCAGGTCGGGTGCACCCTCGGCGCGGGTTGCTCGCGCCTGGCCCATCGACTCGCGGATCACCTTGCCGCCGCCGAACACCACCTCGTCGCCCGCGCCCTCAGGTCCGCGGGACAGGTCGTCCTCCACCTCGATGAGCAGGTCGGTGTCGGCGAGCCGGACCCGGTCGCCCGTCGTCGGCCCGTACAGGAGGGCGTACCGCTGCCGGTCCAGCGACGTCATGGCTCGGCGCGCAGGCGGAGGCCGGGGACGAGCGCTGCCCCGCCCAGCGGGACGACCTCGACCTCCTGCTCGATGCCGGGCTCGAACCGGACGGCCGTGCCGGCGGCGATGCAGAGCCGCTGGCCGTGGGCCGCGGTCCGGTCGAACGCCAGCGCGTCGTTGGCGTCGGCCAGGTGGAAGTGGCTCCCGACCTGGACCGGTCGGTCGCCAGTGTTGACGACCCGCAGCACGGTGACCGGGCGGCCGGGGTTGAGCTCCACGGAGCCCGTGCCCACCAGCACCTCGCCGGGGATCACGGGATCGGCCGGTGGACCGTCACGAGCTTGGTGCCGTCGGGGAACGTCGCCTCGACCTGCACCTCGTCGACCAGCTCGGGGACGCCGTCCATGACGTCGTCGCGCGTCAGCACGGTGCGTCCCGCCTCCATGAGGTCCACGACGGTGCGCCCGTCGCGCGCGCCCTCGAGGACGTACGAGGTCAGCACGGCCACGGCCTCGGGGCTGTTGAGGAGCAGCCCGCGGGCCCGGCGGCGGTGCGCGAGCTCGGCGGCGTACGAGACGAGCAGGCGTTCCTGCTCGTGCGGCGTCAGGTGCACGGAACCTCCCGATCAGGTCGCCTGACTGTGCAGGCTCCGCATTTCGTCGAGGTTGCGCGCCCGCATGCTCCCCGTTACGGCGGGGTGAGGGCCATCGCCGACAGCAGTTCGTACGCGACGTGCGACGCCGCGATCCCGGTGATCTCGGCGTGGTCGTAGGCCGGTGCGACCTCGACGATGTCGGCGCCGACGAGGTTCATCGTGCTGAACGCCCGCAGGATGGCCAGCAGCTCCCGGCTGAGCAGGCCGCCCGACTCGGGCGTGCCCGTGCCGGGCGCGAACGCCGGGTCGAGCACGTCGATGTCGACCGAGACGTACACCGGCCGCTCCTGCACGCGGGCGCGGATCCGCTCGACGACCCCCCGCGAACCGAGGTCCTCGATCTCCACCGCCGGTACGACGGAGAAACCGAGGCCGGTGTCGTCGGACAGGTCGGCTGCCGCGTAGAGGGGGCCGCGGATGCCGACGTGCATGCAGCCGGAGCGGTCGAGCAGGCCCTCCTCGGAGGCGCGGCGGAACGGCGTGCCATGGGTGTAGGCCGCGCCGAAGTAGGTGTCCCAGGTGTCGAGGTGTGCGTCGAAGTGCACGACGGCGACCGGCCCGTGCCGGCGGTGGATCGACCGCAGCAACGGCAGCGCGATGGTGTGGTCGCCGCCGAGCGTGAGCAGCCGTCCGGCCCGTTCGAGCAGGGCGTCGGCGCCGCGCTCGACCTGCTGGATGGCCTCCTCGATCGAGAACGGGTTGACCGCGATGTCGCCCGCGTCGGCGACCTGCTGCCGCGCGAAGGGTGACACGTCCAGCGCGGGGTTGTAGGGCCGGAGGAGCCGGGAGGACTCCCGGACGTGGGTCGGGCCGAACCGGGCGCCGGGCCGGTAGCTCACACCGGCGTCGAAGGGCACGCCGACGACCGCTACGTCGACGTCGGACGCCTCGTCCAGGCGTGGCAGCCGCGCGAACGTGGCCGGGCCGGCGAAGCGCGGCACCAGGCTGGCGTCCACCGGACCGACCCGCCCGTCGGCGAGGACCCGCGGCGGCCCGTCGGTCACGGTCAGGCCCCGATCTCGAGGCGCAGCGGGCCGGGGCTCGCGTTGATGCCGGTGACGTCCTGCGGGCAGGCACTCACGACGACGACGCAGTCGAGCAGCGCGCGCAGGACGACCGCGTCGCCCGCGGCGGTCTCGGTCGGGAGCCAGCGCACCTGGCCGTCGGGCAGGAACGGCGTGTTCATGAACAGGTTGATCGGCGCGGGCACGACGACGTCGACGACGCCGCGGGAGGACAGCGCGAGCCGCAGGTTGTCCTCGCACGACGCGTGCCACCCCTCGACCCCGAGCTGGACGTAGCGCTCGGCGTTGCAGGCCGCGACCAGCAGGTCGTGCAGCCCCGGCGACGTGTCGGACTCGAGCCGCAGCAGGGGCCGCCGCCGGTTGGTCACGAAGGCCTCGCCGAGCGCCGGGAACAGCTTCCCGACCGCGACCCGCGTGTGCTCGGCGGAGGCGTGCTCCCTCGCCTCACCGGCCACGAACGCCCAGGTGTCGGCGACCTGTCCGCCGCCGACGTCGACGACCGTCACCGTCTGTCCTGCGCGCAGCTCCACGGCCCGGCCCTCACGGGCGGGAACCTCCACGACGGGCATGCTCGGCATCGGGTAGCGCCCTCCTCGACCTGGTCTGAGGGACGGACCCTACGTGGCCGTTGTTTCAGGAGCCGGCCCGCGGCGCGAACATGATGACGGCGACCCCGGCCAGGCACAGCAGCGCGCCGGCGAGGTCGTAGCGGTCGGGCCGGAACCCGTCGGCGACCACGCCCCAGGCGAGGGAGCCGGCGACGAAGATGCCGCCGTAGGCAGCCAGGATGCGGCCGAAGTGGGCGTCGGGCTGGAGCGTGGCCACGAAGCCGTAGCCGGCGAGCGCCACGATCCCCGCACCGACGTACGCGGCACCGCGGTGCTCGCGGAGCCCCTGCCAGACCAGCCAGGCGCCGGAGATCTCCGCGACGGCGGCGAGGACGAACAGTCCGAGGACGCGCAGCACGTTCATGCCGGCCATCCTGTACCGGCGTCAGGCGCGACGACGTCCGAACAGCCCGCGGGGCGCGTTCTCGAGGGTCTCGAGCCGTCGGGTGACCTCGACGAGGCGTGCCTCCACCGCGGCGAGCCGGGCGGCGAGCGCCTCCGGCTCGGCCGGCTTCGGGGTGGCCGGAGGGCTCGTGGCCGGCCGGACGGGGGCCGGGTCGGCTGCCGGTCGGCTCGCGGGACGTGCTGCCGGCGGGGTCTTGGTCGGGGCCTGCGCCGGGGTCTTTCCGCTCCGGTGGGCCTTGTCGTAGGCCTCCACGAGCTCAGCCGGGAGGCGGCCCCGGTCCCCTACGGGGTGGCCGTTCTGCTGAGCCCAGGCGCGGATGTCGGCGGTCGTCGGTGAAGGCATGGGCAGAGTCTGCCATTGTTGCGCCCGGTCGATGCCTCCTGTGCCCTTCCCGGCCCCGCTGGGTCCTTCCGGACGGTGAGCTCAGGCGGCGGTCGTCAGTCGCCGAGGAAGAAGGCCGAGCCGGCGTCGGTCTTCCGGGCATCGAGCGTCTGGCCGCGCAGCCGGTCCGCCGCGACCCGGTCGAGGAACAGCTGCGCGCCGTCCGACTCCAGGACGTCGTCGTCGTTCCCGGGTTCGCGGGCCAGCTGCATGGTCAGCCCGGGATGTTCCTGCTCCTGCGCGATCCGCAGCCCCCCGTCCGGCAGGTCCGCCTCGGCGGTCAGGGCGTGGATCATCTCGACGGCGTTCGCTGTCAGGCGCACAGGGCCTCCGGACTGGGGGTCGGGTGTGCCACCCACCCTGCCACCGGGATGCGGGGGGTCAAGACCCGGAGGCCTCCTACTGCTGTTACCTGGGTGCTGCTGTCACCTGGGCGCCACCGCGACGGCCGCGACCCAGTCACCCCGGCCCGCGCCGCGGACCGGGCGGTGCAGCACCGGGAGCCGTGACGTCGGCGGCATCCCGGCCGCCGTCGGCCAGGCCCGCAGCATCGTCAGGTTGGGGACGTACCACGTGAACGAGCTGTCGGGCATGGCCGCCCGGAACTCCCCGACCGGCGAGCGCGGGTGCTGCAGCGTGAGCCTCGTCGAGATGGTCTCGACGAGCACCGCCCTCCCCCCGGGTGCGAGAACCGACCGGACCCTCTCGAGGGCCCGCACCGGGTCGCGGAGGTGCTGCAGGATCGTCCCGACGAGGACGAAGTCCACGGGCCCGCCGATCGCGTCGACGTCGAGGTCGTAGACGTTGCAGGACACCCGCCGGACCGCCGAGCCGCGGGCCGCCGCGGCCAGCCGGAAGCCCACCCCGGGGACGACACCGGAGGCACGGGCCGTGGCGATGTTGGCGTCGCGGCGCAGCGGGGGGTGCTCGAGCTGCGCGGTGTCGTCGACGTCGATGCCCACCACCGACGCGGCACCGCGGTCCTCCATGGCGAACGCCCAGAACCCGTCGAAGGTCCCGACGTCGAGGCAGCGCCTGCCCTTCAGTGAGCGGGGCAGTGAGCGGCGCAGGAACGGCCGGAGGTCGGAGAAGCCGGGCGTCGTGACGCCGGGTGCGAGCTCGATCGTGTGGTACCAGCCGGGGTGCGCCCGTACGGCCTCGAGGGCCTCCTCACGCTCCATCCCGAGGACGCTAGTCCGCGCCGCCGTCGAGCCGACGGCGCCCGGGCTCGGCGATCTCCTGGCCGGCCACGGTGATGCGGCCCTCGAGATCGACGACCCCTCGCGCCCGTCCGGTGGTCGAGCTCACGTAGAAGACCATCGGCTCGGTGAGGGCCAGCTCCTGGTGGCCGCTCGGGCTGTGCACGCCGACCTGCACCGAGTAGCTGCCGTCGAGCATCCGGTTGGTCAGCCGGATCTCCGCCTCGAGCGGGCGGCCCGGGCCGTGGGTCCCCTCGTACGCGCCCGGCGTGGTGTTGAGGCTGTACGTAGAGCCCATGCCGAGCGGCGCCACCATCACCCCCAGCAGCGGGCTCCCGATCTCGCCCTCGAAGCTCGCGTGCACCTGCAGGGACAGCTCGTCGCCGGTCTCGAAGTGCCGGGTGGGCACTCCGTTCCGGTCGACGAGCTCGGCGCGCACGTGGGCCTCGACGGCGGCACCCTCGGGTCGACCGTCGCCCGACTCCATGGCCGCGTGGTAGGCGGACAGGGCGCCCGACACCGGTCCGTCGTACTCGATGCGGCCCTTGTCGAGGAGCACGCCCCGGGGCGCCATCCGGTCCAGTGACGCGAGGTTGTGGGTGACCAGGACGATCGTCGTCCCCTGGGCCTGCACCTCCCGCATCCGGGCCAGGCACTTGAGCTGGAAGGCGAGGTCGCCGACGGCCAGGACCTCGTCGACGAGCAGCACCTGCGGGTCGGTGTGGATGGCGACCGCGAAGGCGAGCCGCAGGAACATCCCGGAGCTGTAGTACTTCACGGGCGAGTCGAGGAAGCTCTCGATCTCGCTGAAGTCGACGATCTGGTCGAAGCGCTGGCGCACCTGCTGGGTGGTCAGGCCGAGCATCCGGCCGTTGACGTGGACGTTCTCCCGGCCGGTCATCTCCGGGTGGAAGCCGACGCCGACGCCGATGAGGGGAGCGGTCCGGCCGACGACCCGCAGCGAGCCGGTGGTCGGTGCGCTCACTCCCGACAGCAGCCGGAGCAGGCTCGTCTTGCCGGAGCCGTTGCGGCCGATGATGCCGATCGTCTCGCCCGCGGCCACCTGCAGGTCGACGTCCCGCAGGGCCCAGAGGTCGTGGCCGGTCCGGCGTCGCGAGGGGCGCAGCCGGTTGACGAGCAGCGGCTCGCCGGAGGCGATGCGGTAGCGCTTTCCGACGCCGTGGAGCTCGACCGCGGGTGTCACAGGCGGTCGCAGGCGGTGCGCTCGTGGCGGCTGTAGGCCGCGATCGTGACCGCGCCCAGGACGAGGGTCCAGGCGAGCGTCACGGCGACGGCGGGCAGCAGCGAGTCGGCCCGCCCGAAGACGCACCACCGGGTCAGCTCGATGACACCGGTCGCGGGGTTGGCGACGACCAGCGGCCGGAGGCCCTTTGCCAGTGACAGCGGGTAGATGACGGGTGTCCCGTAGAACGCGACGAGCAGGAGTGCGGTGACGACGTAGCGGACGTCGCGGAACCACACGTGCAGCAGGGCCGCGAGGGCGGAGACGACGGTGACGAGCAGGAACGCGAGCACCATCGCGAGCGGCAGCAGGAGCAGCTGCGCGTGCACCTCGCCCGCCAGGCCGACGGCGATGAGGACCGCCACGGCCAGCGAGATCGCGTAGCCGACCAGGCCGCTGGTCGGGGCGACCGACGGCAGCACCAGCCGCGGGAAGTAGATCTTGGTGGCGAGGGCGCCGCCGTCGACGATCGACGTCGACGCCGCCGACAGCGCGCCGCTCAGGTAGGCCCAGCTGGCCATGCCGACGAGCACGAAGCCGACGTAGGGCACGGGCGTCGACACCTTCACGACCCGGGTGAACACCAGCGCCAGGACCCCTCCCTGCAGCAGGGGCAGCAGGACCGTCCAGGCGAGGCCGAGTACGGCGGACCGGTACCGCGCGGCGAAGTCCTGGCGGGCCAGCATCGTCAGGAGCCCGCAGGCCCGGAACAGGTCGCCGAGCAGCACCCGCACCGGGGTGGGTCGGCCGTCGAGCTCCAGCACGGGGGCGCCTGTCATCGACGTCCTCTCCGGGCTGGGTGCCGTCCACGGCACGTGGCGGAGGCTGAGCGTGTCATCCGTGGCCCCCTTCCGTGGAAGCATCCCCGGAGGACCACCTGCCCGAGCACCGGAGTGCCCGCCATCCGCATCCTCCTCACGCACCCCTACGGGTGGCCGTACGTCCGCCGCGGCGCGGAGCGCGAGGTCCACGAGCTGGCGGGCCGCCTGGTCGCCGCCGGCCAGGACGCGCGCGTCCTCACCGGAAGTCCCCACAGTCTGACCCGTGCGGACGTGGTCGCCGGAGCGAGGGTCCGGTACGTCCGCGCGCCGCGCCTCCCGTCCTGGCCCGAGCCCGGCCCGGGGTTCGGGGCGGTGGCGCTGGCGGGTTCGCTGACGACCCGCCCCGACGTGGTGCACTGCCTGCACTACGCCGACGCGTACGGCGCCGTGCGGGGTCGCGCCCCGGTCGTGCTGAAGCTGACCGGGACCGTGCTGCCGGACCGGGTCGAGGGCCTCGACGCCCGCATGTTCGTGTCGTCCCTCCGGCGGGCCCGCGAGGTCTGGGTCAACAGCACCTGGGCAGCCGAGCAGATGGCCGGGTTCGGGGTGCCGATGCGCGTGGTCCCGGCGGGCCTGGACACGGCGCGGTTCGCCCCGGGTGTGCGTGCGCGCCACCCCCTGGTCGTGTGTGCGGCCGCCGGCGACGAGCCGCGGAAGCGGGTCGAGGACCTCCTGGCGGCCTGGCCCGCCGTCTGCGCGCAGCTGCCCGACGCCGAGCTGGTCCTCGCCGGCGCCTCCCCTCGGGCCGGGCTGCCGGCGGGGGTCCGGCTGGTGGGCGTGCTCGACGACCTGGCGCTGCCGGCGCTGTACGCCGGAGCCTGGGTCGTGGTGGCGCCCGCGGTGCACGAGGCCCTCGGGCTCGTGACCCTGGAGGCGCTCGCGTCGGGGACACCCGTCGCGGGAGTCCGCAGCGGCAACACGACCGCCCTGCTCTCGGCTCCCGGCACGGGCACCCTGGCGGCGCCGTGCGACCCGGCCTCGCTCGCGGAGGCCATCGTCGAGGCGGCCGTCCTGTCGCAGGACCCGGCGACTGCCGCCCGCTGCCGGGCCGTCGCGGTCGGGTACGACTGGGGCCAGGTGGTGCCCCGCGTGCTCGAGGGCTACCGGCGCGTCCTCAGCTGAGGGCCGGGTGCCCCAGCCACCGGAGCACCTCGTCCGCGAGCGCCTCGCCGACGACGCGGTGGCCGAGCGGGCTGTAGTGCATCTGGTCGGCCATCGCCGCGGGGCCGGCCTCCGCGAGCAGGCGTGACACCTCGACGAGGCGGACCTCCTCGTCGCCGAACCCGCCGACGACCGCGCGCAGCTCCTGCTGGACGACCGTGTGCCGCGCCGGCATCCCCGGCAGGAAGTGCTGCAGGATCTCGCCGGGGGCCTCGACGTCGAGCACCAGGACGAGGGGCTGCGAGTCGTACCGGATGGCACGCACGAGCTGGTGCATGGTGGCGTGGAACCGGCGCGGGGTCGTCTGCCAGGTCCGCAGGCCGACCTTGGGGGCGGCCCACCGCCGGTACGCCCGGACCCGCCGCCAGGCCGACGGGGCGATCCGCCGGCGGTACCAGCGTCCGGCGCGGGTCGTCACGGCGTGGTCGGTCACGAAGTGACGGACCACCGGGACCGGAAGGAGCCACGGCTGGCTCTCGTTCAGGCCGTACTGCAGGACCACGACGTCGGGCAGGTGCGCCCGCACCGACCCCTCGTAGCGGCGCAGCGCGTTCTTGGCGAAGTCGAACCAGCGGCCCTCGAGCTGGACCCGGGTCGGCACGCCGGCCGCGACGAGCCGGTCGCGGAGCACCTCGGCGTACGTGCCGTCATGGGCGCCGGTCCGCTGGGGGATCGACAGCACCGAGACGGAGTTGCCGAGCACGACGACCGACAGGGGGCGCAGGGGGCTCACGTCGCGGCCCATGTGCGCACCTCCTCCGCCAGGGCGGCGGCCGTGAGCCGGTGGCCCAGCGGCGACCGGTGGATGCCGTCCGGCAGGAGCACGTCGGACCCGTGCTCCTGGACGTGCCGTCCGACCCGGACCGAGCGGACCATCGGGTCGCCCTGCTCCCGGACGAACCGGTCCTGCGCCTCCTGGAACAGCCGGTGCCGCTCGGTCATGCCGGGCATCCAGTGCTCCCAGCGGGGGCCGGGCGGGTCGAGGTCGAGCAGCAGCACCAGGCATGCCGTCTCGTCGCGCGCCATGGTCACCACCTTGCGCAGCTCGGTGACGTACCGCTCGGACGACAGCCGGTACGTCGGCCACCGCGACGTCCGCCGCTGGACCGCGCGCAGCCGGTGCCACACCGCGGGGGCGACGTGCTCGCGGTAGGCGAGGGCCACCGGGTGCGAGGATCTGTCCCAGGACTGGAAGTGGCGCGCCATCCAGGTCGGCACGACGTTGGGCTGGCACTCGCCCATGCCGTAGTTGAGAACGAGCACGTCCGGGAACTGGTTGCGTACGGCGACCTCGTAGCGCCGCCGCAGGTCGCTGACCAGGTCGAACCACTGGCCGGTGTGGCGCACCTCGACCTCGAGCCCGTCACCGGCCAGGAGCCCCGGGAGGAGCTCGCCGTAGGTCCCCTCCTCCCGGCTCCCTCGGGGGACGACGAACAGCGAGACCGAACCGCCGGCGACCACGACGCGGAGCGGCCTGGTCAAAGGAGCACGCTCCGGTGTCGCACGGAGCCGGCAAGGACGACACTCACCTCGGCGAGGTCGGCCACCGCGAGCTGGGTGCCGAACCGAGGACCGCGCTCGAGCCACCGACGCGCCACGAGGGGCACGGCGAGGAGGAGCAGCCGGCGTCGCCGCAGGCCAAGAAGCAGGCCGACGAGCGCGAGCAGGGCGGGCGGGTGACTGTCCTTCCAGAACACCCGGCCGGGCATCAGGCTCCGGAGCTGCGGGTGGCGACGGACGACGAGGGCGAGCCCGCGCCACCGCCACAGCGACCGGAGATGGTGCGGAAACCGGACGGCACGCACGGCGTGGTGGACGAGGGCGTCGGGCACCCACGCCGCGACCGCTCCCATCTCCTGCACTCGCCACGCCAGGTCGGTGTCCTCGCCGGCGGTCAGCCCCTCGTCGAACCCCGCCACGGCCTCCAGCGCCGCCCTGCGGTAGGCCACATTGGCACCGGGGAAGTACGGCCCGGCGGCAACCACCTCGATGGTGCGCCCGAAGACGGAGGAGACGTCCGCGTCGTCCGGGTGAGCGGCCACGGGGCCGGCAAGCACGTCGCCCTCGGCCGCGGCAAGAGCTGCCACCCAACCAGGGGTCGGGGCGCAGTCGTCATCGGTGAACGCGACGAGCTCGCCCGTTGCTGCCCGCCACCCCGCGTTGCGCTTGGCGGAGACGCCGCGCTGCCGGATCTGCAGCGGCACCAGGGGAAGTCGCCCCATCCATGCTCGCAGCAGTGCGCTGACGGCCGGATCGCCGTCGTGCACGACGAGCACCTCGTCAGGAGCAACGGTCTGCGCCTCGAGGGCCGACAGGCAGCGCTCGAGCAAGGCGGCGCGGTCGACGGTGGGCACGACCACGCTCACTCCCACGCTCACTCCCACGGGACCTGCACGTCCTTCACGTGCCGCGCGGGCACGCCGGAAACGAACGTGCGAGCCGGCACCTCGCCGACGACGACGGAGGAGGCACCGATCACGCAGTGGCTCCCGACCCGGCTGTTGCGGGGGATCGTGACCTTGGCCGCGATGAAGCAGCCCTCGCCGATGACCACACTGCCCGCTGCCGTCCCGAGCGCCATCGCGGCATCGGGCTCGGTCGCGATGTGCGTGGTGTCGACCACTGTTACGTACTCCGCAAAGGCGCAGCGGGCACCGACCGTGACGTCGTGAGCGACATGGAACATCGTTCCGGACCCGACACTGACGGCGGTGCCGATGCGCAGACGTCCACTGATGTTGAGGGTGCAGCCAGGGCGCAGGTCGTCCCATCCGGCGAGCTCGGCGTCGCCGCCCTTGAGCAGGATGCGTGTCCCATCTCCCAGCTTGCAGCCTGGGCCGATGTGGAGCCGGTTCTTGGTCCCGGGGGCGATCTCGATGGACACGTCACGACCGATGACAGCGTCGAGCTCGATGTGCAGGTCGAGCTCCGACCCGACCATCAGCGCAGCAAGGCGCAAGCGCCGCACGAGCAGTGCGCGCCGCGCACGCGTGACGCGCGGGACAGCCGCTGCATGGGTCCAGACCATCAGCCGCGCGAAGTCAGAGGACGACACTGCGCTCCTTCACCGATCCCGTGACCAGTCCTGCGAAGACGGCCGCGTCGAAGGCTAGGCCCGCGCCGCTGTCGCGGAGTCCTTCGACCCCGCCGCGCCGTGGCCGGTGCGTCCGCAACCACGGAACCGCCGCCAGCAGCGGTGCCCGTCGATGGGTGACCGCGGCAGCGAGAATCCCTCCAGCGGCCAGGGCAACGGGGATGCTGCGCGGTCGCAGAAACACCCTGCGGTGGAGCAGCTCCGTCCGCATCTCCGGGAACTCGCGAACCAGCCGTGGCCAGGCTGCGTACTGAAGGCCGCGGCGGAGGTGCCAGACCGCGCCCGGGTGGGTGACGTCGTGCTCGACGACGGCGTCGGGTGCGAAGACACCCCGACCGCCTGCGCGGCGCACCCGCCAGCCCGCGGCGGTGTCCTCGCCGAAGAAGCCGGTGGTCGGGTCGAAGCCGCCTGCCGCGCGCAGCGCCGAGGTCCGGTAGAGCAGGTTGCAGCACTCGTAGAGGTCGGAGAAGGCGTCGATCTGCTGGGTGCTCGACCAGCGCCGCCGCTCGCCGTGCGCCGCGACCGTGCGGCCCTGCACGACGGCGACCCCCGGGGCGGCCGCCTCGACGAGCGCCGCCAGCCAGGTGGGCCGTGGCCGGCAGTCGGAGTCGGTGAAGGCCAGGAGGTCCGCCGTACAGGTGTCGACGGCGGCCTGGCGGGCGCGGCCGAGCGTGCCGTGCTGGACCACGAGCCGCACGCCGCGGGCGCGCACCAGCTCGGCGGTGCCGTCGGTCGAGCCGTTGTCGACGACGACGAGCTCGTCGGGCCGCCGGGACTGGGCCTCGAGCGCGTCGAGGCAGCGGCCCAGCTGCTCCCGCCGGTCCTTCACGACGACGGCTACGGCCACGGTCATACGGCGTACAGCCGCTCGAGGTCCGGTACGACCTGCCGCTGCCAGTCGAAGTCCTCGGCACGGGCCCGGCAGGCGGCCGGGTCCGCGGTCGCCATCGCCTTCTGCAGCGCCTCGGCGAGCGACTCCGGGTTGCCGTCGCACAGCACGCCGGTGCCGTCGCGGAGGATCTCCGCGGGTCCGCCGCCGTCGCGCCGGGCGACCCCGGGGGTGCCGCACGCCAGGGACTCGGTGAGAGCCATGCCGAACGCCTCCGCGGTCGACGGCAGCGCCGTCACCCAGGCGCGGCGGTAGAGGTCGGGGAGCTCCTCGCGGGGCACCAGCCCGCACAGCTCGACGTGGCCGGTCGGGAGCCCCGACAGGTCGGGCGTGCCCGGTCCGGCGAGCTGCAGCAGGGCGCCGGGGACCAGCGCGACCGCCTCGACGAGCAGCCGGACACCCTTGCGCCCGTCGTCGAGGGCGCCGCTGTAGAGGACCGTCGGCCGCTCCGCCTTCGCGCCGCCCGGGCGGAAGCTGTCGGTGTCGACCCCGGGCGGTACGACGTCGGCCGTGCGCCCGAAGTCGCGCTCCAGCCAGGCGCCGGCGACCTCGGAGACGCAGACGTAGGACCCGATGCCGTCGACGACCCGCTGGTGGAGGCCGGCGTCCCCGCGGCGTTCGCGGGAGGCGCGGACCGGGAAGCCGTGGTCGGTGAACACCGTGCGCAGCCGGGGCCGCAGCCGCCCGGCGGTCGCGGCCGCGGCGCCGTCGCCCGTGCTCGTCGCGTGCCAGACGTCGAGGCGCGCCGTCGTCAGCCGGGCGAGGGCCTGCCCGCCGAAGACGCCCTCGGTGCCGCGGGCGCCGTACCGGCCGTCGCCCCGCGTCGGGAACCGCCGCACCGGGACCCCGAGCACCCGGTCGTGGGCGGGTCGGCCCGTCGACAGGACGCGGACCTCGTGCCCTGCGCTCTGGAGGGCGTGGGCCAGCTCGTGCACGTACCGCTCCGCGCCCCGGTGCACGCCGGGCCAGGAGTACACGCTGGTCAGCGCGATCCGGAGCCCCATGCCGCTAGCGTAGGGACGTGCACAGACCGCGTGTCCTGCACGTCGCGCGCGACTGGGTCAACCCGTCCGAGGGCTTCGTCGCGGACGTCGTGGCCACCACCTCCGCCACCGTCCCTTTCGTCGCGTTCGGTGCGCGCGGGGGTGGGCTGACGCCGGACGTCCCCGAGCACGACCTCGGCCGCTTCGCCGCGCAGGGCCGCCGCCCGCTGCGCCTGGCGCTCGCCGCCGTCGCGGCCGCCCGCCGGGCCGACGTCCTGCATGCGCACTTCGGCTACTGGGCCGGGCACGCCGAGACCGCGGCCCGGCGCACCCACCGGCCCTGGGCTCTCTCGCTGCACGGGCACGACCTGCTCGTGGAGGGGTGCGAGGCCGCGTCCCGCGCCGACCTCGTCGTCGTCCCGTCGTCGTACCTGGCGGACGCCGCCTCCCGGGCCGGTGTCCAGGACGACCGGCTGCGGGTCATCCCGTCCGGCCTCGACCTGGCACGGCACCCGTTCCGGGAACGGGTCGCGCACGACGGCCCGGTGGTCGTCACCTTCGCCGGCAGGTACGTCGAGAAGAAGGGCGTCCTCGACGCCGCCCGCGCCATGGCCGGCGTGCCGGGCCTGCGGTGCCGCTTCGTCGGCGCCGGCCCGCTGGAGCCGGCGCTCCGGTCGCTGCTCGCCGAGCTGCGGCTCGACGCCGAGCTCGTCGACGGCAGGGTCCCCGGCGCTGTGCATCGCGCGCTGCAGGAGACGGACCTGCTGCTCACCGCGAGCAAGGTGGCCGCCGACGGTGACGCCGAGACCCTCGGCCTCGTCAACCTCGAGGCGCTCGCGAGCGGGGTCCCTGTCGTGACGACGGCAAGCGGGGGCATCCCGGAGGCGATGTCACCCGCCGCCGCCGTGCTCGTCCCCGAGGGTGACGTGCGTGCCCTCGCGGACGCGCTCGCCGACCTGGCCGGCCACCCCGAGCGCTGGCCGGCGATGGGCCGCGCGGGCCGGGCGCACGTGGTCCTGCGCCACGAGCTCGGCAGCCGGGTCGCCGACCTCGAGGAGCAGTGGCGCGCCCTTGCCGCGCGCGACCCGCTCCCGGCGGTCGGCGTCCCACGGGCGGTCCTCCCGTCCGTGTCGGTCGTCATGGTCACCAGCGGGCGTCGAGCCCTCGTCGCGCGCGCCCTCGACGCCGTGGCCGCACAGACCTACCCGGCCGCCCTGACGGAGGTGCTGGTGGTCGACAACGCCAGCGACGACGGTACGGCGGACGACCTCGCCACCCGTGCGGTGACGGTGCTCCGCGAGGACCGGCACGTGGCCGTCGCGGCCGCCCGCAACCGTGCCCTCGGGCAGGCACACGGCCAGGTGGTCGCGTTCACAGACGACGACTGCAGGCCGACCTCGACCTGGCTCGAGGGGCTGGTGGCCGGCCTGCGCGAGGAGACGGCGCTGGTGCAGGGCCACACCCGCGCCGACCCCGGCCAGCAGCTGCTGCCGCTGTCGAGGACGCAGTGGACGCAGGCCGAGGCCGGGCTCTACGAGACCTGCAACATCGCTTACACCGCAGGGGTTCTCGCGACCTCCGGGGCGTTCGACGAGTCGTTCGCCGGCGAGGTCGAGACGGTCCTCGGCCGTCGGTTCGGGCGCTACCCGTTCGGCGAGGACACCGACCTCGCGTGGCGCGTGAAACGGGCGGGCGGCCGGAGCCGCTTCGCCGCGACCGCGGTCGTGCACCACCACGTCTTCGACCCGGACCCGGCCTACCTGCTGCGCCGCAGCCTCGTCGGGGCCGCCTGGCCGCTGCTGCTGCGGCGCGTGCCTGAGCTGTCCGACCTCCTCACCGCCGGCGTGGTCCTCGGACCCCAGCGCCGCCGCGTCCTGCTTGCCCTCGCCGGCCTCGGCGTCGCCGTCGCCGAGCCCTGGGCCCTGGCGGCGGCCGTTCCCTGGGCGTGGGGTGTGACCCGGCCGACCCGGCCCGGCCGGCGGGCCCGGCTGAAGGCGCTACCCGTCCTCGCCCTCCGCGACGCCGTCGAGACGGCTGCCCTGGTCTACGGGTCGGTGCGCGCACGCCGCCTGGTGCTCTGAGCGATCCAGCCGGCCCGGCGGGCGGCCATCGCCACGGCATGCACGTGCGCCACCTGGCGGCGGCGCAGCGGCCGGCCGTCGGCCGCGAGCGCGTCGATGACCATCCCCAGGGGCAGCCACACCCCCTCGCGCAGGCCGAGGACCGCCCAGCCCGCTCCGAGGCGCCGGTGCAGCCGCCAGGTCTGGCGGGCCGTCGTCCGCGGTGCGTGACCCACGACGACCTCGTCGACGTAGGCCGTGCGAGAGCCGGCCGCCTCGGCCCGCCGACCCCACTCGAGGTCGCCGCTGGACAGCAGTGCCGGGTCGAAACCGCCGACCCGGTCGAGGACCTCCCGGCGCACCCACAGGTTGGCGGTCGCGGCGTACCGCTGCTGCGCCACGACCTCCTGTTGGCGCAGGTACACCGCGCAGTCGTAGCGCTCCCACACCGACGGGCTCGCCGACCGCACCGGGCGCACCGCGCCGCCGACCACCTCGTGCACCGCGAGGGCCGCTGCGCCCTGCGCGACCCAGTCCGGAGCGGGAACGCAGTCCGCGTCGGTGAAGCCGACGAGGGTGCCCCGCGCCACGGAGAGGGCCGCGTTGCGGGCCGCGTAGGACCCGCGGCGCGGCTCGACGACGACTACCGGACCGAGCGGGTGCGCGCGGGCGACGGCCGCGCTCGCGTCGGTCGACCCGTTGTCGGCGACGACCACCTCGAAGGCGGGTGCCCCGACCTGCCGGTGCAGCGCGTCGAGGCAGGCGGCGAGCCGGACCGCGTCGTCGCGTACCGGTACGACCACACTGACGGCCACAGGGACGCTGTCGGGGGCCGGCACGTGAGGAGGATAGGTGCGGTGGAGCTGACCGTCGTGCTGCCCACCTTCCGGCGCCCCGCCTCGCTGGCCCGCGCCCTGGCCGGTCTGGCACGGCAGGCCGGCGCACCGCCGTACCGGCTCGTCGTGGTCGACAACGACCCGGAGCCGCACCCGGCACCTCAGGTGCCCGCAGGGGCGCGCCTCGTGCGCGAGCACGTGCGGGGCGCCGCGGCTGCTCGCAACCGCGGTCTTGCCGAGGCGGACACGGTGCTCCTGGCGATGCTCGACGACGACGTGGTGCCCGACCCCGGTTGGCTGCGGGCGCTCGCCGCGCCTGTCCTCGAGGGACGCGCCGACGTCACTGGTGGCCGGGTCGTGCTCGACCCGACGGTGGCCCGGCCGCGCTGGCTGGCTCCAGAGCTGGAGGGCTATCTGTCCGCATTGGATCTCGGCCCGGACGAGGCCGAGCTCGGCCCGGAGCAGATCCTGCTGACGGCGTCGCTGCTGACCCGGACCGCGCTGCTTCGTGAGATCGGGGGCTTCGACGTGCGGCTGGGTCACCACGGGACGACCCGGATGTTCGGCGAGGACGTCCAGGCGGTTCGTTCGCTGCGGGCTACGGGTGCTCGGGTGCGATGGGTCCCCGACGCCGTCGTGGTGCACGAGCTCCCGGCGGCCAGGCTGCGGCCGGGATGGGTGCTCCGCCGCGCCTACCTGCAGGGCCGGTCGGACTGGCGGGTCGACCGTGCGGCGCTGGAGCGCCGCGGGGCCAGGGGTGCCCGGGTCGCCGGGTCGTGGTGGCTCGGCGAGTCGCGGCTGCGGCGGGCCGAGGGGCTCGCCTCCCGCGCCGTCGCCTTCCACGCCGCCTGCGACGCGGCGCGCACGATGGGCGCTCTGGTCGAGGCCGGCTCCTGGCGTGGTGGAGTAGGCGGGTGACCGACATGCCCGCCCGCCGGCCCGGCCCGCTTGCCCTCTTCGTGGCGGCTCTCGCCGCGGTCCTCGCCGCCGGCGTGGCAGGGCTCGCCGCGCGCGGAGGCGCCGCGACCTTCACGAGTACCGCCCTCGTCTCCGTCGACGAGCCGCGGGCGGTCGCGGCCGCGGGTGACGGCGGCGTCATCGACAAGCTCAGCCGGATCCGCTTCAAGTACGCCGGACTGGTGGCGACCGACGCGCTCGCGACCCCGGTGGCGGCCCAGCTGGGAGTGCCGGTGGCGAAGGTGCGCGGCCGACTGTCGGCGACGGTCGTGCCGACCGACCTGCTGCTGCGGCTGAACTGCTCCGGACCCGACGGCGCGGCGGCGCGTCGCTGCGCCGACGTGCTGGCGGCGTCGATGGTCGCGTTCGTGGCCCAGGAGCAGTCGAGCAACGGCATCCCTCCGGCACAGCGGCTCGTCATGGGCCAGGTGCAGGCCGCGGCCGGCGCCGTCGCGTCCGGGGCGCACCGCGGCCGCACCCTCGGGATCGCCGCGCTCGCGGCGGCGCTCGCAGCCTCCGTGGCCCTCGGGCTCGCCGCGCGGCCGCGCCGGTAGGCCGTGCACTCCCTGGTCCAGGCGCTCGCCGTCCTCGGCTGCGTGGTCGCCGGACTGCGCCTGCGACCGGCCCGGGCGCTGCTCCTGCTGGCCGGCGTGGTCGTGCTCCTGCCCGCGGCGCTCCACCTCCCGAACGGCGTCACCGCCCTGCCCTCCGCGACCCGGCTCACCGCCGTCGCCGTGGGAGTCGGCCTCCTGCGCCGCCGGGAGCCGGGCCTGCTGCGGCCGACCCCGCTGCACCTCGCCGCCGCCGCCTACGCCGTGGTCACCCTCGTCGCCGGCGTGCTGCTCGCCGGCCCGGAGCTGCCCCTGGGCGGCACGCTCTCGTCCTGGCTCGACCTCCTGGACCCGCTGCTGCTCGGGGGTGTGGCGCTCGCGTGCGCCCGGTCCGCCGGTCCGGCCGCCAGCCTCGCCGCGTTGGCCGCCGTCGCCGGCCTGGCGGCGGCCGCGGGCCTGGTCGAGCACGTCACCGGTCATGCTCTCGCCACCTACCTGGTCCCGGGCGGAGGACTCGAGGTGCGGGCCGGGCAGAACCGGGTCCGGGTGGGCTCTGACTTCGCGCTGGCGTTCGCCTGGACGGTCGCGGCCCTGACCCCCGCGCTCGTGGCCCAGCTGCGCCGGCGGCCCCCGGTCGCCCTCGCCGCGCTCGCCGCCTGCCTGCTGGCGGCCTTCTGGACCTTCAGCCGCTCGGTGCCGACGGGGTTCGCGCTCGGCCTGGCGGTGCTCGCCCTCGGGCTGCGCGAGCGCCGCCTGGCCGCGCTGCTCCTGGTGGGCTGCGTCGGCGTCGGGATCACCGCGACGACGCTGCCCGGCACGCAGCGGAGGTTCAGCGCGGGCGTCGACCAGGGTGCGATCGACGTGCGGGCACAGCGCGCGCCGGTCGTGCTCGACGCGGCCAGCCGCCACCCGGTCGCCGGGCTCGGGCTGACCGGGGTCGCCCACCTGGGTGTGGGGGAGACGGACGACTCCTTCCTCCACACCTACGCCGAGACCGGGGTCCTGGGCGCCGTCGCGCTGCTGGTCGTCCTGGCCTGCGGGCTGGTGCTGACCGGACGGGGGATCCGCGGCCCGCCGTCCCCGGGACGCACCACCGCGACGGCTGTGCTCGGCGGGGTGCTCGTCCTCGTCGCCGCCGGCGCGGCGTTCGACGCCTTCGCCGTACGGGGCACCGCGACCCTGCTGGGGCTGATGCTCGGCATGGGTGTCGCGGCGGCCGAGACCGTGGCCGGCCCCGCGCCCCACGTCCGCCCGTCCCGGGACCTGCCAGGCCTTCGCGTCGCGCTCGTCGTCCTCGCCGTCGGCGCCGGTGCGGCCGTCGGCGCCCTGTGGCCGGGCCATGTGGCCGTGACCGCGACCTTCTCGACGCTGTCGCCGTCGGACCTGTCGCCCTCGTACGACCCGGTCGGCAAGGGGCACCAGCTGGTCGCCACGGTCTGCGCCGCGGTCACGGGCACCCCCCTGGAGGGGGTCACGGTCGCGTGCGCCGACAGCAACGCCGCCGCCGGGGTCGGGACCTTCCGGATCGAGGCGGCGGACCGTGGCCGGCTGGACCCGGCGCTCTACTCGCTGGTGGTCCTGGTCCGCGCCCGTACGCCGGTCCGCCACCTGGTCGCGACGCCGCTGGGTCCGGTCCGGTCGGGTCCTCCCACCGCCGCCGCCACGGCGCCCTGGTCAGCCGGGCTGGCGGCTGTTCTGCTCGTCCTGCTCGTGCCCACCGAGCCGCTGCGTCGCCTCGACGCGCGCACGCGCCGCTGGGCCTGGAGCGTGGACCGCCGTGACGTCGGCCCTGGCCCGCGCGGCCTGGGCGGCCCGCCGGTCCGGGTCGGCCAGCAGCGCGCACAGGGCGGTGCCGAAGCCGTCGAGCCCGCTCAGCTCGAGCCCGCCGGTGGCGATGCCCTCCGCCCCTGACGGCGTCGTCAGCACGGCGAGGCCGGCGGCCGCGGCCTCCAGCACCTTGACCTTCGGGCCGGACGTGTCGGGGCACGGGAAGGCCAGTACGGCGGCCTGCGCCAGCACCTCGTCGACGTCGGCGACCGGGCCCAGCCAGCGCACGCCGGGGGCCTCGACGGGCACGCCTCCCCTGCCGGCGAGCAGCAGCCGCGCCCCCGGCAGGTCGACCTCGCGCCAGGCCCGCAGCAGGTGCTCCAGGGCCCGCCGGTTGGGTGGCCAGCGCCAGTCCGCGACCAGCGCGGCCACCGGCCGGTCGACGGGCGGCAGCGCGCGGTAGGGCACCCGCAGCGCCGCCGGCACCGCGACGCCGCCTGCCCAGCGCGCGACCCGTTCCGAGTAGGCCAGCACGGGCCTGGTACGGCGGAGCCGTCGCTCCGCGCGCAGGTCCTGCAGGTCGCGGGGCGCCGGCCGGCGGACGTCGACCGCGGTGGCGTAGTGCAGGGTGCCGATGCCGCGGGCGGGGAGGGCGGCCGCCGACAGCGGGTCGTCGGCGACGGCGGTACCCGTCGGCGACCAGCCGAGTCGGACGACGTCCGACCGCGGCCGCAGGAGTGCTCTTCCCCTTGTGCGCCAGGCCTTCTCATCCGGCAGCGGCCTCCACGTGCACCAGTCCGGGAGCTCCTCCAGCGGTGCCTCGGGCGACCATGACGTGACGAGCAGGTCGACGCCTTCGGCGACGAGCCCCTCACCGGTCGCGAGCAGCACCCGTCCGGCCGCGGTGCCCTGCGCCAGCGGCAGGTGCCGGCTCAGGATCTCGACGCGCACCACAGCTCCTCGAGGACGTCGGCGCTGCGCGCCCAGGTGTGCCGCTCGAGGACGCGCGCGCGGTTGGCCGGCCCTGCCGAGGGGTCGGCGAGCAGTCGCACCGCAGCGTCGGCGAGCGCTTGCGGCGTGGCTGCCTCGGCGACGCCGTACGACGAGCCGATCCCTTGCAGGGCAAGGGGAGTCGCGGCCACGGGGAGCCCGGCTGCCATGGCCTCCAGCACCTTGTTGCGCACGCCGACGCCGCGGGTGACGGGCGCGACGAAGACGGCTGCCCGCGAGAGCGCGGTCGCCACGTCGGGCACCGTGCCGGTCACCTCCACCCGCGGTCCCGCCAGCGCCAGGACCCGCGGAGAGGGGTCACGTCCGACGAGGAGCACCCGGGCCCCCGGCACCAGCGGCAGGACGTCGCGGACGAGCCGTTCGGCGGCGTCGACGTTGGCCTCGGCGTCGTAGGAGCCGAGGAACGCGAGCACCGGCTCCCGCGACGCGGCCACCGGCTCGGGTCCCGGGTCGACGCCGTTGGGCACCACCGCGACCCGCACCTCCGGCACCTGCCGGCGCAGCAGGTCCGCGTCCTGCTCGGTGCGCACCACCACCGCCGCCAGGCGGGGGTAGTGCCGCGCCTCGTGGGCCGCGACCCGGTCGCGCTCGCCGCGGTCGAGGAGCCCGTGCAGGTGCCCGGTCGTGCGGTTGTCGAGGTTGGCGGCCCAGGGGTCGACGGCGTCGTGGACGGCCGGGACGCCGTCGAGGTGCGGCCACAGGGCGGCCGTGCCCCAGCCGAACAGGTGCACCAGGTCGGGCCGTCGCTCGCGCACCGCGCGGCGCAGGTCCGCGACGAGCGCCCTCCTCGCCACATAGGCCACGTGGGCGGGCTCCGCTCCCCGGGTGGCGCGGCGCCAGAGGCCGTCGATCCCGGCGGGCAGCGGTCGCCCGTACCAGCGGACCGGTACCGGTAGGTTCGGCGGCGCAGCCGCGCGGGACCGGGCGGCACCGGCCGCGAGGACGTCGAGGTCGTGCCGGCCGGCGAGTTCGCGGAGGTGGGCGTGGAGGACGAGGCAGGCCCCGTCACCCTGCCGCCAGGGCTCCCAGGCCGAGACGACGAGGACGCGCATCTGCCTGACGCTAGACCGCCGGTGGCGGTCGTCCTCGCGACACGCGACCGGCCGGAGCTGCTCGCGGGCGCCCTCGGGGCGCTGCGTGCCGCGCTGCGGTCGCAGGACGAGCTGCTCGTCGTCGACTCCGCCTCGACGGGACCCGGGACCGGGGCGCTCTGCCGGCGGCTCGGGGTCCAGGTGCTGCGGCTCGACGCGCCGGGCACCTCGGCGGCCCGCAACGCCGGGCTCGTCGCGACGACGGCGCCGCTGGTGGCCTTCACCGACGACGACTGCCTGCCGCAGCCCGGGTGGGCCGCGGCCCTCGCGGGAGCCTTCGGCGACCCCGCCGTCGGCGTCGTGACCGGGAGGGTTCTCGCCGACCGGGTCGTGCCCGCGCCGGTCTCGCTCGAGGAGTCGACGGTCGCGCGCCCCTTCACCACGCCCGTCGGCCACGGTGCCAACTGCTGCTTCCGCCGGGAGGCGCTGCTGGCCGTGGGCGGCTTCGACGACCGGCTGGGCCCCGGTGCGCCGGGCCGGGCCTCCGAGGACGTCGATGCCTTCCGCCGCGTCCTCGCCGCCGGCTGGACGGGCTTCTACGAGCCCGCCGCCGTCGTGGTGCACCGGCAGTGGCGCGGCCGGACTGCCTCCGTACGGCGGTCCTTCGCCTACGGCGTCGGGCAGGCGGCCGCCGGCGGGTCGTGGCGCACGGCCGTGTGGCGGGACGCGCTCGCCCCTGCCGTCCGCGACGCCAGGGCGGGCTACGCGACCGGCGTGGCCGTCGGGCTGGCACGCGCCGCGGGTGCGGTGCGGGGGCTGGTGGGTCGCCGGTGACGACGGTCGTCAACGGACGGTTCCTCCCGCAGCGCCCCGGCGGCCTGCAGCGCACCGCCCGCTCCCTGCTCGAGGAGCTGCGGCTCCTGGTGCCGCTCGAGGTCGTGGCACCCGCACCGGACCCGCTGGCCGACGTCGTCCGTTCCGCCCCGGCCGGCCGCGCCGGCGGCCAGCTCTGGGAGCAGGTGCTGCTCCCGAGGCACGCCGCCGGCCGGCCCGTGCTCTCCCTCGCCAACACCGCGCCGCTCGCGAGCCGCCGCTCCACGGTGCTCGTCCACGACCTCGCCCCGCTGGTCGGGCCGCAGTGGTTCCACCCCTCGATGCGCGCCTACGGCCGGCTGGTCCTCGCCGCGGCCCGCCGTGCCGCGGTGACGGTGACGGTGTCGGAGTCGGTGCGGCGCGAGCTGCTGGCCCGCGGGGTCAGGAGGGTCGAGGTGGTGCGTCCTGCCGTCGACCCCGCCTTCCGGCCGGCTCCCGAGGAGGACGTCGCCCAGGTCCGGGCACAGCACGGCCGGTACGTCGTCCTCGTCGGCTGGGCCGACCCGCGCAAGGACCTCGCCACCGCGCTGGCCGCCCACCTGGCCGTCGCCCGCGAGCTGCCCCATCGCCTGCTGCTCGTCGGGTCCGGCAGGGAGGTGTTCGCCGACGTGAGAACGCCTGGGGGACCGACGGTCTCGGTCCTGTCGCACGTGCCGGACGACGAGCTGCGCGCGCTGCTGACGGGCGCCGAGGTCTTGCTCTACCCGTCCCTCTACGAGGGCTTCGGCCTGCCGCCGCTGGAGGCGGCGGCCTGCGGCACGCCCTCGATCGTCAGCGACCTGCCGGTCCTGCGGGAGAGCACGCGGGGCTTGGCGACGTTCGTGCCCGCCGGTGACGTGGACGCCTGGGCGGCGGCGCTACGCCACGCCCTCGTGTCCCCGGCCCGGGTCGTCGCCCCGGTCGGCCGCTCCTGGGCCGACGCCGCCAGGGAGCTCGCCGGCCTGCTTCCTTGAGCCGAGCTGCTCGAGCACCTCGTCGATGCGCGCGACGTGAGCCTCCCAGCCGTGCCGCTGGGCCGACGCCCTGGCCGCGACCCGGTGGCTCCGCAGGTCGCTGCGGAGCAGCGCACGCACCTGTGCCGCGAACGCCTCGGCCGACGACGGCAGCAGCCAGCCGGTCACGCCGTGCTCGACCGTGCTGCGCGGGCCACCGGCGTCGACGGCGAGCACCGGCGTACCCGCGGCCATCGCCTCGAGGACGACCATCCCGAAGTCCTCGTTGCGGGCGGGGAACAACAGGGCCGTGGCGGTGCGGTACAGCTCGCGCAGCCGCTCGTCGGACGGCGCGATCTCGAAGGTGACCGGCAGTCCGGCCGCCCGGGCCCGCAGCTCCTCGAGGTAGTGCCTGCTCTTCTCGTCGACCATGCCGGCGACCACCAGCCGTGCCTCGTCGCCGAGCAGTCGGACCGTCTCGATGGCGAGCTCGACGTCCTTCTGCCACATGATGCGGCCGGCGTACAACAGCACCGGCGAGCGGTCGTGGACGACGGGCCCCTGCCACCAGGAGGGGTTGACCCCGGGTTGGAGGACCTCGACCGGACCGCGGGGCCGCAGCCCGGCCCGCCGGATGCGGTCGCGGGTCTCGGTGCTGTTGGCGAACACGTGCTCGTAGCGGCGCCAGGCCGCGCGGTCGACGGCCTCGAACGCGGGCCCGATCGTCCTGACCGCCAGCCGGCGCGCGGCCGAGCGGCGCACGATCGAGCTCGCGGCCGGGTCGTGCAGGATCTTCAAGGGGGTGTGGCAGTACGCCGCCACCGGTATGCCGGCGCGCAGCGCGACCAGGTCCCCGAGCCCCTCGGAGGAGACGAGCAGCGCCCGCGACCCGTCCTCCGGGAGCCGCGCCCGAAGCAGGGTGGAGGCGGCGTGTACGAGAGGGCCGAGCGACCGCCGTACCGAGACCTCCGGCTGGAGCGGGACGACCCGCAGGGCGGCCAGCTCCGGGTAGGTCGACTCCGGCTCGTAGTGGTGGGTGTAGACGGTCCAGTCGTGCCGGCTCCGGGTGACGAGCTCGACCATCCAGCGCTCCACG
>FSWJ01000981.1_pt1 | contig 28506 bp, 25 predicted proteins | sample 1637851 | NCBI WGS metagenome assembly FSWJ01 (sample SAMEA3914789, study PRJEB12502) | metagenome | biome: forest; material: soil | place: Canada | collected 2011-07-03 | depth 0.3 m | reverse complement strand
GTCCGCACCGTCGCCCGGAAGGCCCGGTCCGAGGGCGCGGAGGCGGCGGTGAGGTCGCGTCGTTCGAGGGTCGGGACGGTCACCCGAACCGCCCCGCGACGTAGTCGGCGGTACGCGGGTCACGGGGGTCGTTGAACAGGCCGTAGGTCTGCCCGTGCTCGACGATCCGGCCGGGTTGGCCCTCCTCGGCCAGGAAGAAGGCGCAGCGCTGCGAGACCCGGGCGGCCTGCTGCATGTTGTGCGTGACGATGACGACCGAGACGTCGTGGGAGATCTCGGCGATGGTCTGCTCGACCTTGCGGGTCGAGGTCGGGTCGAGCGCCGAACACGGCTCGTCCATCAGCAGCACCTCCGGGTCGACGGCGAGGGCCCGGGCGATGCACAGTCGCTGCTGCTGGCCGCCCGAGAGCGTCCCGGCGGCTGACTGGAGCCGGGTGTGGACTTCCGGCCACAGCCCGGCTCGGCGCAGGCTCTGCTCCACGAGCCCGTCCTTGTCCGTGGTCTTGCGGCCGGTGATGAGCAGCCCGGCGACGACGTTGTCGGCGATCGTCATCGCCGGGAACGGGTTGGGCTTCTGGAACACCATGCCGACGCTGCGGCGTACGTCGGTGGGCCGCACCCGTCGTTCGTAGATGTCGTCCCCGTCGAGAAGCACCCGGCCGGCCAGGGAGGCTCCGAGCACCATCTCGTGCATCCGGTTCAGCACCCGCAGGAAGGTTGACTTGCCGCAGCCGGAAGGGCCGATCAGAGCGGTGACGGTGCTGTTGTGCACGGTGAGGTTGATGTCGTCGAGCACCTGGTGCTCACCGAACCAGGCGCTGACATGCTCGGCGACCAGGTGCGGGCGGACGGGGGTCCGCGGTGGGGCCGGCGCGAGCATGGCGGGTTCGGTCACAGATCTTCCCTCACAGGTCCTTCGTTCACAGGGTGCCGGGCAGAAGTCGGGTCAGGCTGTCGGCGAGCTCCCACAGCACGGCGAGCGCGAGGGGTACGCCGCCCACCCAGAGGACCGGGCGGGCCAGCCGCTGCCAGCCCCAGGTCAACAGTCCGGACAGGGCCAGCAGCGCTCCGGCCCAGGCCGCGCAGGCTCCGGCCGCGCGTGGGTCGCCGTGCAGCGCGAGCTCGTGCGGGTCGGGAGCCGGCAGGCCAGCGGGAGCCGGCAGGGGCTGGGCGTCGACGAGCACGGCGCTGACGACGAGGGCCCTGGTCGGGGTCCAGGCCGGGTCGCTGGTGACCAGCTGCAGGCGCGCGTCACCGGGCGGCAGCTGGCGAGCTGCGTCGCCGCGGTGGACGTCGTCGACGCGGAACGTCGCCCGACCCAGGCCCGTGGTGGCCGTCAGCAGGTCCCCGACGCGAAGCCGATCGAGCTGCGCGAAGGGCCCGCCGTACGCCGAGCGGCGGCCCAGGATGACGGAGGTGCCGGCCTGGCCCGGTAACGAGGTGGACGCGCGGTGGCCTGGGCCGTGCCTCAGCGTGCCCGCGTCGCTGCCCTGGAGCACGGTCAGGTCCAGCCCCAGGCGGGGGACCTGGAGCACGGCCATCGGCCTGCCGGCGGGGAGTGGGAGAGTGACGGGAGCGGTGCCGTGCCGGAGCTGGTCGCGGAAGGCCGCGCGGAGCACGACCTGGTCGCGGTGCTCCGCCACCCCGGAGAGCGCCCCCAGGTGCAGCAGGAACGCGACGAGAAGCAGTCCGATGGCGGTCCCCGTTCCGCCCAACAGCAGCCCGCGTGCTGCCGGCGGCGGTGCGGCCGCGGCCGTCTCGGGGACGAGAGCCAGGGCGACAGTCATGACGTCAGCCAGGAGGGTGCGCGGCCGCGCCGGGTCAGGGTCATCGTGAGCGGGCCGACCAGCAGGGCTGTGGCGCCGGCGAGCAGCAGCGCAGGAAGGGCGTTCGACCCGCCGGGCGTCTCCGGATCGGACAGCAGGTTCGCGAGGGCGGGGGGTGCCGCCAGCACGGGAGCCGGTGAGACCGAGACCGGGGCCGCGCGAGGTCGGGTCGCGACCGGGAGGACGACGCTCGGGGGATGCCCCACGGTGACCTCCGGGACAGCGGGAGCCCTGCTCTGGGTCGCCGTCGGGGTGGGGGTGGCTGTCGGCTGTACCGGAGGGGGGCCGGTGGCGACCGCCGCCCGGGTGCGCGCTGCCTGTGCCCGGAGCAGCGAGGGTACGGGGAGGTAGCCGTCGGGCAGCTGTCCTTGCAGGTCGCCCTGGACCTGCCCGGGGCCGAGAACGAAGTCGAGGAACCGCAGCACCGAGGTGCGGACCGCGCCGGTCTGGTCCGTCGGGACGACGGCTTGCACCGGCAGCAGCAGCGGATAGCCGGCCTTGGCGGTGGCGGCGAGGGTGAGCGGGGCGATGGACCCGTCAGGCGCGACGGTCAGCCTGGCGGCCGCGGCGCTGAGACCGGCGGGATCGGGTGCGACGAAACGTCCTGCGGAGTTGAGCAGCGACGCCGTCGGGATCCGGAACGCGGCGGCGTCGGCGGTGTCGATGATGCCCAAGGTCTCGCGCCTTCCGGCGGGCTGCCGCGAGGGCTTGGTGACGACTGCCAACCCGTTCTCGTAGCTGGTCAGCGCTCCGGGGAACTGCGACAAGGAGAGTTGCCGCGCTACGTGGTCCAGGCCCTGGACCGGCTGGAAGGAGTCCTGCTGGGCGGCGTCGAGCAGCGGGAAGGTCGAGACCGGGAGGGCCAGGTGCCGGTAGGCGAGGTTGACGTGCATCCCATACGGGTCAGGGGTTCCGTCCAGGAAGGCCCGGGCGGTGGTGTCGGCGTCGATCCACCGGGTGAGGGTCCAGGTCGCGTCCGAGAGGTCTCCCAGGAGCAGCACATGGTTGCCGGGTGAACCGCCTGGCCAGGCGACCCCGGGGTTCAGGGCGCGGAACTCCGGGTCGCGGAACAAGCTGGTCGGATTGCCCACCACGCCGGGGTCGTCGGCGATGCGGTAGGACGCGGTGATCAGCTTGGCCACCAGTCGGGCGTCGAGGTTCAGGTGCTCGACCGGACGGCCGTTGAGGTCATCGACCTGGAAGGCGATCGCGACCGCGGACACCGCGATCGGGGCGTAGCCGAGGTGATGCGCAGGGCGGCTGTCGACCGGCAGTGGACGGGACACCAGCGCGACGTCGGACAGGCCGGAGGTGACGTCCTCCCGGCTCTGCGGCTCACCGATGGCGGTGTAGTCGATCGCGACCGGTCCGGTTCGTGCCGTGCAGGCGGCTCCGCGCCAGCTGGCAAGGGCGCGGGCCGCTGACGGCGAGCCTTCGACGCCGAGCGGCTTCCCGCCCAGTGGGCAGTTGTCGTCCAGGGCCAGGAAGGTCAGGGGTACGACGGTCCGGCGCGCCCAGGCCCAGGGGGCGTCGAGCTCGTCCTCGACCGCGCCGGCGCCGGTGTCGCGGCCGTAGTTGGGCAGGACCACGAGCGAGCACGGACTGGTCTGGTCGCAACCCAGGCTGGGGGCTTCGCGGCGGGTGAACAGCTGAAGGGTGACCTGACCCGTGCCGTCTGGAGCTGTCGCGATGTCCTGCCAGTTCGACGGGCCGTCCGGGGTGTTCGCGTACGGGTCGCGCTGGCCCGCGTAGGTGAAGCCCGGCACCGCCGGAACGCCGGCGTCGGCACCGCTGGCGGGGACGCCGCGGAACCCGGGTGAGCCGTAGCAGTCCGAGCTGCTGACCGGGGCAGTGCCGCGGCACTGGTAGACCCGCACCGGGTTGAGCGTGCTGGTGTCGTAGGTGTCGCCGCCGTTCTGGAGCTGCAAGGCCGAGCTCGGCGTGAACCCGGACCAGGACACGGTGACTGCCTCGTTGCCCAGGTCGCTGGTCTTGCTGACCGTGACCGTCGCGGAGGGTCCGGCACCGGGTGCGGAGGTGCTGGCTGCCGCTGCTGAGGACGGGGTGGCCACCCACGGCACGACGACGACGCTGATCGCCGTCGCGGTCGGCAGCCGGGCCGTTCGGTGGGTGGCGCGGTGCACGGTCGTCCTCAGGGAAGGGTGGACCCTGGGGCCTGTCGGGAGACGGGCCCCAGGGGTGGGTCAGTTCGCCTTGCCGCAGTACTCGGTGGCGGAGGTGTCGACCCCGAGTGGCACGGCCCCGAACGGTGGCAGCAGGGTGTTCTGGTTGCTGCAGACGAAGCCGTTCTTGTCGAACAGCGCCGGGAGAGTCGCGTTGCTGTTGCGGATCACGTCGTACAGCAGCCTGCCCTGGGTGCTGGTCGCTGCGCCGACACCGCTGGCGAAGTCCGGGTTGAGCACGAAGTACGGCGTGTTCGCGTACTTCACGACGGGCGGAACGGAGGTGCCGTCCGAGAGCGGGACATGCCCGAGGGTGGCTCCGCCCCTGAGGTCGTTGATCCCCGGTGCTCCGTTGAGCTGGGCCGCCCACTTCGTGACGGCGTACGGCGCGATGCCCTGCGGGTCACCGACCAGCTTGGTGCCGTCGTTCTGCTGCGTCGCGCGGGCAGCGGAGCCGCAGCCGTTGGTGACGTTGGCCACCGACGAGCCGATCGAGGTCAGGAAGAACGTGTAGGTCGCCGCAGAGCTCGGAGGCACGTACACGTGGATGGCGCCGTACTGGCCGCCGACCTGGGCCCAGTTCGTGATGACGCACTCGAAGATGCCGCGCAGCTGGACCGTGGTGAGCGCCGTGTCGGGGGCGTAGCTGCCTCCGATGGTCGCCCAGGTCACTGCGTCGCGGGTCAGGTCGTAGAAGGTCAGCGCCGACTCGCCGCTGGCCTTCTTGCTCCTGGAGGACCTCGCGAAGTCGACGCAGTAGCTGGTCCCGTCGCCCGCTTGCGGGTTGCTGGTCGCGGCGCTGCTGACCTGGTTGGCGAGCAGCGCGGTGACGCCGGCGTTGGCCCCGTTCGGTCGCGTCAGGTCGCAACCGGGCTTGGCGTGGAGCGTCTCCCCTGCGACCCCCGTCGTCGGGTTCACCGCGTCATAGGACAGCACCTTTGCCCCGCCCGCGGCCAGCTGGGCGTTGTACTGCGAGGCGATCTCGTTGACCAGCTCCGCGTCGGCGTCCGCCCCGACGGCGGTGACGAAGTCCGCCGCTGTGGGGGTGGTTCCGGAGCTGTTCGTCGTCGGGTAGCTGCCGGGGCCGACGGGGACGGGGTCGGCGCTAGCGGTGCCGACGAGAACGGCGACCAGCCCGCCGGCCAGGCCGGTGGCCAGCCGAAGGGATCGGCGCACGGGAAGGGTCCTTTCGGTGGGGAGGGAAATGGCTCGGCGCCCGTTCATGCGTAGACCCGCAGGAAGCCGAGGAGCACGACGTAGCCCCGGCTGCCCGTGGAGTGCACGTGCAGCGCTTGGATCCTCACCCGGTGCTTTCCGGCCGACAGGCCCCGGTAGCGCTTGACCAGATCGCTGGCCGTGGCGTATCTCAGGTCGAGCACGATCGCCTTGCCGTCGATGGTGATGCGGACCTCTCCTGCGTCAGGGCGACGCTGGAAGTGCAGGTCCAGCGACCGGCCGTAGCTCGTGACGTTCACGTAGGACGTGCCGGTGGTGAACACCCCGCGATGGTCAGGGGACGTGTGGTACGTGACGGCACGCCAGCCCGGGGACCGCGCGACCTTGGCGCCCAGGAAGCTCGCAGCGCCCGGGCCGATCGCGCCCGCTGGGACGCCGTCGCGGACGAACGTGCGGGTCACGGTTGTCGACGCACCGCTGGAGGTCTCGTAGCCGCGGATGGTCAGAGTGTGACCGCCCACCGACAGGCCCGACAGCGAGATCGTGCGGGACCAGCCGGTTCCCGACAGGGTGGTGGCTGCCGCCGCGGCCTTGTCCACGGCCACGGTCACCGACGAGATGCCGCGGTGAGCTGTCGCGGTGCCCTTCACGACCACGCTGCCGGTGAGGTAGCTGATGTGCTGACCGGCGGCCGCCGGGCCGGTGATGGTCAAGGACGGCTTGGACAGCGCGTCGCCGGTCGGTGCGGGAGCGATCCCGCGGAACTCCGCGCCCGCAACGGGACTGGCGATCTTGGACGGCGCGGCCGAGGTGAACCCGCCGGCCGAGCCGTCTGCCTCACCGAACGTGTACAGGCCGGTAGGGGTGGTCGCCGCCAGCAGCACCTGACGACCGGTGGTCGTAGCCGCCAGGCCGTGGACACCGTCGAGGCCGACGGAGCCCTGCTTGCTCCAGGAGGTGCCGTCGAAGGAGTACTTGTCGACCGCCCCGCCCTTCTCAGCGGCATTCACCGCGTACAGGGTGTCGAGACCGGTGCCGGCGAAGCCCGCCGACGTCAGGTCGAGCAGCACGAACCCGTCCGGCAGCAGCCCTGAGGGCAGGCCCGGCAACCCGTTGACCGTCGCCCCGGTGGTCGGTGTTCCCGTGCCGATCGTGGTCAGCCTCGTGGCGGGTTGTCCGTCGTAGCCGCCAGCAGCGAACAGCTGGCCGCCCGCGACAGCCACGCTGGTCGCGTCCAGGCCGGCCGCCGTGAGCGCCGTGGTGGCTGTGGTGCCGCCACGGGAGGTGGCGAGCACCCCGCCGTCGCTACCGGCGAGCCACAGCGTCTGCCCGTCCACGGTCGTCGCCGCGCGCACCACGTGCGGCACCGAGGCGCCGGTGACGGCGGTCGAGGTGTCGGTCGCGCCGGTTCCGTCGAGCAGTCCCACGACCCTGGCGACCGTCTTCGGGTCGCTCGCGGTAAGGCTGCCGGTGACATTGACGGTCTTGCCGTTCACGTCCTGGTACTGCTCGGTCGGCCCGGTCTGCCCGACCGCAGCGTCGTATCCGGTGAAGGCCAGCAGCGACCTGTCGGGGGACAGGCTCAGCTGGCCCTCAGAGCGGGACAGCCCGGTGGCTGTGAGCCGGTGCTGGGCACCGGTGGTCGTCGTGGGAAGGGCGACCGTCGCCTTGGCGGTGCCGTTGCTGACGTCGGAGGCGAAGGTGAGGAGGGCGACCGGCGCGGCGCTGTTGGTCAGCGCACTTCCGGTGCCGACCTGGTAGACGACGAAGTCCGAGGGCGAGAAGGCGGCCGCGGAAGCAGTGGAGCTGCCGAAGACGAGAACGCTGGTAGCGGACACTGCGCCGGTGGCAGCGGCCGCGAGGGCGAGGCGCAGGGATCTGCGCATAGGGAGGGTCACCTCGATGTGTGGATGTGGGGTGCTGGGCAAGACCGCGACAGGCGGCAGCGGACCGGGCACGACGTGCCGGGTCAGAGGGGAGCCGCGCTCAGCGGTGCGAAGCGGGCACAGGGCAGGCCGGACACAGCGCGGCCGCGGTGCGCAGCAAGTCGACGTGGCGACGCCGCGCGAAGACCTTCCCCCCATACATGAGGTGTGAGACTTCCATGTCCTAGCTGTCCTAGCAAGTCAGTGGGGAAACAGACCTGCGTGAGGCGAGTCACAACCCGCCGGCCCAGCCGCCGACACGCTGCTCATCGAACGCAACATGCTGCCAGGTCGAGGCGCTCGGCTGCCACGCGCCCGCGGTCCTGCCGCGCCACTGACGAAGTCGTCCCGGATCGTCGCAGGGCGAGTCCTGGCGTTGGGTCGAGCGCTCAACGAGGTCGGTGCCGGTTTCGATGTCGAGCACCGTCTGAGCACCTGCGGCGGGCATGCTGCCCTCGGTCCTGACGCTCTGCTTCCGTCCCTCGAGCGCAGTGATGTAGGCGACCTGGCGCGGGAGGCAGGCGTCGCCGACCCCGAAGGCCTCGCGCGGCAGCTGCACCCGCTGTACGACGGCGCGGGAGTGTCGGCCCGTATGGACCGCCACCCGGCGGCGGCGCCGACCGCTCGTACCGCGCTTTCGATGCGGCGGCGAAGGAGAAGGGTTCGGCGCCGAGTAACAGCTCGGCGCGTTACTGGTTCGCCGACAGCTCGGATATCTGGGCCCGGGCAGCAGCAACGAGTTCGGCGTTGGTGTTCGCGTGGCCGCCTAGGCCCCAGCCGCCTTCGATGGCCTCGGTGAGAAGCACCCACGTCCTGTCTGCAAGTTCGCCGTCGCCGGCCGCCTTCGCGATCAGGTCGGTGAACTGGGAGACAACTGCGAGCTGTTTGTCACGGTCCAAGGCACCGGCGTTGGTGAGAACCTGCACGCGCACGTAGGAGTTGTCGCCATCGACGTTGCTCAGCCCGTCGTCAGGCAGATCGTGGACGAAGGCCGCCGTGTTCTGGCGAAACATCGGGATGTTGGGGACGCCCTCGATCGTCATGAGCGTGCCGGCCAGGTCGACCGCGAGCTGATGCTTGTCGGCGAACGTTCCACGACGTGCGTACACATCAATCATCGGCATGGGGACTCCAGCTTGGGTTGGGGGCCGACCGGGCTGCTTGCGCACCTGACGACACCTTGGCAGGCTGAATCTTATTTTGCAACCTAGGTGGAGGTCGGTGGTGGCGGTGCGGTGGACGGACTACGACTCCACGGTCTGCTCGGTGGCGCGGACGAGCGAGGTCATCGGTGACAGATGGACGTTGCTCGTCCTGCGCGACCTGTTCAACGGCATCCACCGATTCGATGAACTGGTTGTTCATCTGGGTGTGGCGCGTGACCTGCTGAGCAGGCGGCTGGCGAAGCTCGTCGAGGCGGGCATTGTCGCGCGGCGGGCCTACCGGAATCCTGGTAGTCGGACCCGATACGAATACCAGCTGACCGAGGCTGGGCTGGACCTGCGGCACGTTCTGGTGGCTCTCGCGCAGTGGGGTGACAGGCACCTTGCCGGACCAGCGGGACCGCCGACGGCGATCCTGCACGAAGACTGCGGCGCCGCCGTCCATCTGTCGATCGACTGCGGTGCTGGACACCGCATCGACCGTGGCCTCGATCTGCGGATGGTTCCCCTCAAGGCCGCCAGGCGCATCCGTCGTCGCATGAGATCCAGTGAAGGCGCCACCTGACTGGATGCGTTACCGGGCGCCCTGCCGATGGAGACGCCGGAGCGCCCCCAGCAGCCGCGGAGCTGCTCGACGCCGTGGCCCGCCAGTTGCCCCACGCCGCCGGGTCCGGTAGCCGCGGTCGCGTCCTCCGGCAGCTGCGACGCCAGCGACACCGGTGCCAGCGCGCCCGGCGCCGAGGCGCTCCGGTCGATCGAAGGGGCGATGGCGACGAGCGGCAACTGGACTGCGGCGAGGCCGAGGAACGGCGCGTAGCGCAGCGGCACCGCCGTACTCCCTGGACAGTCTCACCTCTCACGCGTCCGGGTCGAGGCGGTCAACTGCGGGGGCCGACGGGCTCATCGCCGCGCAGCGTGATGCGATGCATGACGCGCCGGAGGTCGCCGTAGTCACGGTTCGCGTAGTGCGCCGTGCTGCGGTTGTCCCACATCGCGACATCGCCCGGCGCCCAGCGGTGCCGAACGATGTGCTCGGGCTTCTGCAGGTGTGCGAAGAAGATGTCGAGCAGGCCGCGGCTCTCTGCCTTGGACAGGTCCTTGAGGTGCGTGGTGAAGCCAGGGTTGACGAACAACGACTTGCGGCCGGTCTCCGGGTGCACCCGCACGACCGGGTGCTCGACCGGGTCGAGCCGTCGGACGATCTCTCCGTCCCAGACGCTGCCCTCGCCCCGGCGGCGCTGCGCGAGGTAGTAGCCCCATTCCTCGTTGCCGTCATGCACGGCAGTGAGCTGGTCTGCCAGGTCCCGCAGGGGCTTGGCGAGCGAGGCGTAGGCCAGCTCCAGGTCGGCCCAGTTGGTGTCGCCGCCGGTGGGCGGGAGCTCCACCGCGCGAAGAATCGACGCGCGGGGAGGCCGCCGGACGAAGGTGACGTCGGTGTGCCAGATATCGGCGAAGCCACCGTCGTAGCTGTCGATCGCATAGATCTCGGGGTGACTGTCGTCCAGGCCCTCGCGAACGGGGTGGCTGGCGGTCACCTCACCCATCCGGCTTCCCAGGGCGATCTGGCCGTCGGCGTCGAGCCGCTGCGAGCGGAAGAACAGCACCTTGTGCTCGCTGAGAGCAGCATCCACCGCGGCAACCTCGTCGTCGGTGACGTCGGCCAGATCAAGATCGACCACGGCTCCGAAAGAGGGGCCGAGCCGCTCGAAGTCGACAGACGGCCTGCGGACAAGGGCGGTCACAGAGGTCCTCCGGGAAGGGCGGCGGGCGCGGGCGGTGAGGCGCGGCGGGGCGGCGGGTTCAAGCCGGACAGGCAGCGCTGCACAGACGCGACAGGTCGACGTGAGGGCGCACCACGAGGACGCGAGTACTGCCGGTCACAACCAGAATGTCTACCTATCTCATCGACAAAGAGCAAGGCGGGGTGAGCGATGACACAGTGGCGCCGTCCTGGGTCCGGTAGAGCGCGAAGCGTTCCGTCGCACGTAGCGGCGAGGGCAACCGGTACGCGACGGCGATCGGCGACGTTCGCCTGAACGTCGCGGCTCGATCCGCGTCGCTGAAGTGGTGCAGGGCGTTCCCCAGCAGGAGCCCGGCGACTGTCAGAGTGCTTGATCAGAGGTCCCGGCACGGGAGCGACGGAGGCCCCCTGGTGGTTGCCGCGCCTGACGAACGAAGAGCGCTGGCTCCGCTCAGCAGCCAGCGCCTGGTGAGGCCGCATCATCTGCCCTGACCTCGACCCCATCGAGGGCGTCGAGGTTGACGACGATCGCCTCCTGGGTGGTGCGGGCGATGACGACGACCGCCTCGACCTCCGGGTCGGGGTTCTCCTCGCGGTGCGGGACGAACGGAGGCACGAAGACGTAATCGCCTGGTGCCGTGAGGATCCGGGTCTCGACCGGCTCGTCACCGTCGAAATCGACGAACACGAACACTGGCGTCCCGGAGACGACGTAGATCGCGGTCTCCGAAGCGCCGTGGTGGTGGTTACCCGAGTTGGTCAAGGCGGGGACGTGGGTCTGCCCCATCCACAGACTCTGCGCGCCAACCGTCTTACCGCTGATCGCCTCGCGGCGCTGCATGCCGGTGGTCTGCGTCGTCTGGCCGATGAGCGCGGACGGTGCGATGTGGTGCAGCCGCTGGTGGAACGGGTCGATGTCAGCCGACAGCAGGACGCCGCGCGGCGTCCGCACGAAGCCGTCGGAGCTCGACTCTGCCGGGACGTGAAGGGCAGGCATCAGGCACCCCGAGCGAGGTGGACCGGCACGACGGGCAGCAGCGGGACGACGCTCGCGCCGGAGGCCAGACGGGCACCGCTGAGGAGCTGCTGTACGGCGTCGGCGACCGACCGGCTGACGTCTGCAGGCAGGCCGCTCTTCGACCAGACAGCCATCGGTAGCGGTCGTGCCTTCGGGAGGTCGTCGCGGGGCACCAGCCCCTCTGGTGCCTGGCCGAGCGTTGCCATCAGGGCGATGCCCAGACCCGCCCCGACGCCGGCCTGAACGCCGGCGAGCTGCGTCGCTTCGGCGCTGATCTCTGCCGGGATGCCATGCTCAGCAAGGGTCTCCAGTGCGCGGCTGCGCAGCGCGCACGGCTCATCGAACGCGACGACCGGCATCGGCCCGGAGACCGGTGGCGTCCAGGACGGGGTGGCGTACCAGGTGAGCTCGAGCTCCCCGACCTGGACGGCGCGAGGGTCGTCGGTGCTCCCGAGCAGCAACGCGAGGTCGATGCGTCCGGCAGCCAGGCCCTCGCGCAGCTGGGAGCCGCGGTCCACGCGGAACCTTGTCCGGTACCGGTACCCGGTCAGGTCGACGTCGAGCACCGACGCCAGGTAGGGCAGCAGCTGGGCGGCAGCGTGCTCGGTGGAGCCGATCACCAGGGTCTGCTCGGAGTCGACACCGAACCCGAGCAAGCTCTCGTCGTGCAGGGCCAGGATGCGCCGGGCCTGAGCCAGCAGCTGCTCGCCGTCCCCGGTGAAGCGGGATCCTCTGCCGTGCCGCTCGACCAGCGGCCGGCCGACGGCAGCCTCGAGCCGGCGCACGTGCTGGCTGATCGCGCCCTGGCTCAGGTGCAGCGATCCTGCGGCGCGCTGGAAGCCGCCACAGTCGGCCACGGCCACGAAGCTCCGCAGGGGTCCGATGTCCAAGGTGCGGTTCATGCCTACCAACCTACTAGGTAATTGATCAGTGTTGCTGATCGGTGCCGATTACGAAGCATCGTTGGACTTCGCCCGCCTCTTCGAGCAACCTCATGGACATGAGCCGGCCGACCACTGACGTGATGCTCACGTCCTGTCGCTGGATCGACTACGCCCGCCAGGGCTCCTCGCTGTGTCGTTGACGCAGACCTCCCTGTAGTGCATCGCGCGGCTGTTGCCGCGCCTGAGCGCAGCACGTCGTCCGCGGGTGACGCGGATCACGTCGCCGTCTTCGCATCGACCGATGCCGGGCGTTCTCCACCTCTCATCCTCGCCTCGAAAGGCAACCCATGTCTGGCCGCACCCTCAAGCTCGGCGCCATCCTCCTCGGAGTCGGCGGCCCGGGTCAGCACAACACCTGGCTCAGTCCCGACGTCTCCGCCGATGCGAGCGTCGACGTCCAGTGGTACATCGCCCGCGCCAAGGAGGCCGAGGCGGCCAAGTTCGACCTCGTCTTTGTCGTCGACAGCCAGTTCATCACGCCGGACTCGCCGAACCACTACCTCAGCCGCCTGGAGCCGCTGACCCTGCTGTCGGCGATCGCGGTGCACACCCGCAACATCGGCCTGGTCGGCACCCTCACGACGTCGTACAACGAGCCGTTCAACGTCGCGCGCCGCCTCTACTCCCTCGACCACATCAGCGGCGGGCGAGCCGGCTGGAACGTCGTGACGAGCGGTGACGCCGGCACCTCGGGCAACTACAGCCGCGACGAGCACTTCGACTACCCCACGCGCTACGGGCGGGCACTCGAGCACGTCCGGGTCGCGCAAGGGCTGTGGGACTCCTACGAGGAGGGTGCGTTCCCGCGCGACAAGGAGGCCGGCGTCTTCTTCGACCGGAGCAAGCAGCATGCCCTCAACCACAAGGGCGAGTACTTCTCCGTCGTCGGTCCCCTCAACCTCGAGCGCTCGCCGCAGGGCCAGCCGGTCATCTTCCAGGCCGGTGACTCAGAAGAGGGTCGCGACCTCGGGGCCAGCATCGCCGACGCGATCTTCACCCATGCGCCGACCCTCGAGCAGGCCAGCGCGTTCCGCACCGAGCTCCGCCGCCGCGCCGCCGAGAAGGGCCGCGACCCGGAGAACGTGCTGATCGTCCCGGGGATCTTCCCGATCCTCGCCGACACCGACGAGGAGGCGCTGGCGAAGGAAGCGGCGATCCTCGGCGCGAAGAGCTTCGAGCGTGCGCTGGCCGAGCTGGGCCGTCCGTTCGGCTGGCACGACTTCAGCCAGTACGACCTCGACGCACCCTTCCCTGACGTCAGGGCCCTGGGCGAGCGGAGCTTCCGCACCCAGGCCGACGCGATCACCCGGCTGGCCCGTGAGGGAGGCCTGACACTGCGTCAGGTCGTCGAGCACCAGCTCAAGGCGCACCGCTCGCCGTTCGTCGGCTCACCGCTGACCGTGGCCAACGAGATCCAGCGCTGGTTCGAGGGCGGCGGTTTCGACGGCATCAGCGTCAGTGTCAACGCGCCTGCAGAGTTCGCCCGCTTCACCGAGCAGGTGCTCCCGATCCTGCGGGAGCGCGGGGTGGTTCGCAGCGAGTACGAGTCGACCACCCTGCGCGGCAACCTCGGCCTGCCGATCCCGCAGAACCGCCACACCGCCGCTCAGACCACCGCGCAGACCACCGCTCAGACGGTTGCGCCGTCGTCTGAGCCTGCCCTCGTCCGCTGACCCACCTCCTCCTCACGGCATCTTCGAAAGAGAGAACTCGCATGTCCGCACGATCCCCGCTCCCCGCTCGTCGCCTCCGGCGTGGCGCCCTCCTCACGGCTTCCCTTGCCGTGCCGGTCCTCCTCGTCAGCGGCTGCGCGGGCAGCGGTGCGGCCGCCAGCTCCGCCGGCGGCTCGTCCGCCCTGAAGTGGGCGTCGTCCTACTTCCCGAAGCATTGGGACCCGGTGGTCTCCGGCAGCGGCGCCCAGTTCCGCGAGCTGGCTCTGGTCTACGCCTCGCTTACCCGTACCGATGACAAGGGCAACGCGGTGCCTGACCTCGCCACCAGCTGGGACTACAACAGCACCGGCGACGAGATCACCTTCCACCTCCGCCCGAACCTCACCTTCAGTGACGGGACGCCGGTGAACGCCTCCGCGGTACAGACTGCCCTGGAGCGCGCGAAGACCCAGAAGGACTCGGCCATCTTCGGAGATCTCACCTCGATCAAGTCAGTGACGACGAGCGGTGAACTCGACGTCCTGGTGCACCTCACCCAGACCGACTACCAGATCCCGCTGCTGTTCGGCGAGCGGGTCCTCCAGATCGCCAGCCCCAAGGCGGCTGCCGATCCCGCAAAGCTGGACCAGCAGCCGATCGGTGCCGGACCGTTCATCGTCACTGAGCTGATCCCCGGCACCAAGGCGGTGCTGAAGAAGAACCCCAACTACTGGGACGCCAAGAACATCCACATCGACAACGTCCAGCTGGTCTCGGCCCCCGACGTCGCCACAGTCGTCTCCGGGCTACAGACCGGGGTCTACAACTTTGCGGATATTCCCGCGAGTCAGCTGGCGGCCGCGAATTCGGCGGGACTGGCCACCTTCGTGCAGCCGGGCTTCAACGCCAACAATCTCAGCCTCAACGTCAACAAGGCGCCCTTCAACAACCCGAAGGTCGTCGACGCTGTCCGGTACGCCATCAACCGCAAGGAGTTCGTGGACAAGCTGACGTTCGGCAGCGGACAGGCGACCGCCCAGCCGTTCCCGCCCGGCTACGTCGCCTACGACCCGCAGTCCACCGACCCGTACCCGTACGACCTGACCAAGGCCAAGCAGCTGCTGTCCGCAGCCGGCTACCAGCCGGGCCAGATCAAGCTGACCCTGGACATCCCGTCAGCGCAGCCGGACGCGGAGATCGTGCAGTCGCAGCTGGCCAAGATCGGCATCACCGTGAGCATCAAGGTCGACAAGAACTGGGCGACCCCGTTCTTCGCCAAGGAGCTCGCCTTCTCGCTGTACGGGACCACCGGCCGGGACTCCGCGGTGCAAACCCTGACTGCGCACTTCGGCCCGCACGGCCCGCTGAACCTCAGCGCGCCGTACGAGCCCGCCGGTTTCGAGGCAGCGATCGCCAAGGTGCGTCAGACCCCGCTCGGTGCGGCGGACTACGCCTCGGTGCTGCAGACCGCCACCCGCGCTGGGCTGCAGAGCAGGGCGCTGGTGTTCACCTACTCCTCGCCGAACCTCTACGCCAAGAACAAGAGCATCTCGGTGCTCCCCGCCAACCCGGGCCACCTCGACTGGACCGGCGTGACGATCGGCTGAGCCGTCCGCACCCCACACCGGAAAGGAGGTGGTCTCGTATGGTCAGCGCAACGACCGCGTACGCGCCGAGCTTCGTCTCGAGCCGTCACTCGCTCGCGCTCCTCAGGGTGCGGCGGACCGTCGGCCGCACCGGCTTCATCCTGGGACGCTCGATCGCGATCTTCGTCCCGGTGTTCCTGCTGGCGACCTTCGTCACCTTCGCGCTCCGGTCGATCAGCGGGCTGAGCCCGGCCCGGATCCAGCTAGGGGAGGCCGCCACCCCCGAGGCGGTGCATCGCATCGAGCACTACTGGGGCCTGGACCGCTCGTTCCTCTCGCAGTACTGGTCGTGGTTCGACGGAGTTCTGCACGGTGACCTCGGTCGCAGTTGGTCCAATGGCGCGGACGTCTCCCGGCTCATAGGCGACGGGCTCACGATCAGCCTCTCGGTCGCGACGCTCGCCCTCGTCATCGGCATCGTGTTCGGCTTCGCGCTCGGCACCCTCGCTGCCGTGCGTCGTACGACGTGGGTCGACCGGGCCATCACAGCGGTGCTCACGGTCTTCGCGGTGATGCCGCCGTTCGTGGTGGGCATCGTGCTGGTCGAGGTCTTCGCCGTCGGCCTGAACTGGTTCCCCTCGGCGGGCTTCGTCCCGGTCGCAGCGGGCGCCTCACCGTGGTTCGCGCACCTGCTGCTGCCGGCGTTGGCGCTCAGCTTCGACACCGTCGCCGACGTCGCGCGGCAGCTGCGGTCCGGCCTGATCGGCGCCTACCAGGAGAACTACGTCACCGGCGCCGTCGTGCGGGGACTCAGTGACCGGCGGATCTTCGTCCGCCACGTCCTGCGCAACGGCGCCGGCCCGGCCTTGACGGTGCTGGGGATGAAGTTCCCGGCGCTGATCGGTGGCTCGGTCGTCACGGAGTGGATCTTCGGACTGCAGGGCTTCGGACGGTTCGCGAACGACTCGGCGCAGGCCGGTGACGTGCCGTCCGTGCAAGGCGTCCTGGTCGTCTCGATCGTGCTGGTCGTCACCTTCAACCTGATCGTGAACGTGGTGCTGGGCAAGGTCACCCCGGCCTCCCAGCGGGGAGTGTGAGATGACCGGTCGCATCTTCGCCCTGGGCACCGGACGGCTCGCCGTCGGCATCCTGGTCCTCATCGCGGTGCTGGCCGCCCTGGGGCCAGCCCTCGCACCGCACGACCCGCTCGCCAGCACCGCGACGACCCTCAGCCGGTCCTCCTGGAACCACTGGCTCGGCACCGACTACCTAGGCCGGGACGTGTTCAGCAGGCTGCTCTCCGGGTCGCGGACAAGCGTGCTCGGATCGATCGAGGTAGCGCTGGTGGCCCTCGTTGTCGGCGTCGTCCCGGGGCTGCTCTCGGTGTACCTCGGGCGGGTCTTCGAGTGGACCAGCCTCCGGCTGGCCGACACGCTCATCGCACTGCCGTTCCTGGTCTTCGCCGTCGCCGTCACAGCCCTGCTCGGCAACGGCATCACGCAGGCCATGCTGGTCGTCGGCGTCCTGGTCTCACCGCTGTTCTACCGGGTCTCCCGGGCCGCCACGCTGGCCGTCGCCCGCTCGCAGTACGTCGAAGCGGCCCTGATCTCGGGCGCCTCCATCGGCTGGGTCCTGCGGCGGCACGTCTGGGTCAAGGTTCTCCCGGCGATCGCCGTCGCCCTCGCCCAGACCGTCGGCGTCGGCTTCATCGTCGTGTCCAGCCTCAGTTTCCTCGGCATCGGCGTGCAGCCACCAGCGCCGACCTGGGGTGGCCTGCTCGCCTCTGACCTCAACTACCTGCACTTCCAGCTGTACGCCCCCATCGCTCCGGCCGCCCTGATCATGGCCACGGTCTGGGGCTGCAACCTGCTCGCCGACGCCATCCGCGACGTCTCCGGCGAGAACGGCCGGGCGCTGGTCAACACCCGCAGGGCGCGCGCCAACGGCCGCGGGACAACGCCCCTCCCCGTGGAAAGCAGAACCTGATGACCACTCTCACCGACCTCCGCGGCGCCCCTCCACCCGCCGTGGCGACCGAATCTGTCGTGCTGGCGGTGCACGACGTGCGGATCTACGACCAGGTCAACGACCGGGAGATCGTGCACGGCATCTCCTTCCAGCTCACCCCGGGCAAGGTCGTCGGCATCGTCGGCGAGTCCGGCAGCGGCAAGACGCTGACCTGCCGCGCGGCCCTGGGAATCCTGCCCGAGCACTTCGCCATCTCCGCCGGCGCGATCGAGATCGCCGGACGCGACATCGCCGAGCTCACCCCCGCGCAGTGGACGGATCTGCGCGGCTCGACGATCAGCGCGGTGTTCCAGGACCCGGCGTCCTACCTGAACCCCTCGATCCGCGTCGGCGCACAGATCGCCGAGGTGATCCGCGTGAAGACCGGAGCCTCCCGACGTCAGGCCCGCCACCGCGCTCTCGAGCTGCTGGCGCTGGTGCACTTGCGCGACCCCGCGCTGGTCTACGACCAGTACGCCTTCGAGCTCTCCGGCGGGATGCTCCAGCGCGTCCTCATCGCCACCGCGATCGCCGCCGATCCGACGGTGCTGATCGCCGACGAGGCGACAACCGCTCTCGACGTCACCGTCCAGGCCGAGATCCTCGACCTGCTCGCGGACCTGCAGGAGCGCACCGGTCTCGCGCTCCTCGTCGTCTCCCACGACCTGGCCGTGGTCGCGCAGCTCTGCGATGAGGTCCTCGTGATGCGCGAGGGACAGGTCGTCGAGCAGGGCCCTACCGCCGAGGTGCTGCATCGCCCGCGGCACGAGTACATCCGGATGCTCATCGCCGAGCACGAGCAGTACGGACTGGACAGATACCTCGATGGGCACTGACACACCCGTCCTGCAGGTGGCCGGCCTTGAGGTCCACTACGGCAGGCGCCGCCGGCGTCGCCAGGCCCTCGACGGCGTCTCCCTCGAGGTCAACCGTGGCGAGGTCGTCGGACTGATCGGTGAGACGGGATCCGGCAAGTCGACCTTCGCCCGCACCGTCCTGGGTCTCGTTCCGTCGTCGGCGGGGCGCATCGTGATTGACGGCGTGGACGTCACCGGTCACTCGCCTCGAGAGTGGCGCGAGCTGCGCCGACGAGGCGTCATCCAGTACGTCTTCCAGGACCCGCTGCGCAGCCTCGACCCCGACGTCACGATCGAGGACTCGCTGATCGAGCCGCTGCTCATCCGCGGGGACAGCCGGGACGAAGCGACGGGTCGCGTCCGCCCGCTGCTCTCCCGGGTCCACCTCGACGAGGAGCTGCTCGCCCGGCTGCCCGGGGAGCTCTCCGGTGGTCAACGACAGCGCATCGCCGTCGCCCGCGCCCTCGTCATCGAGCCCTCGCTGATCATCCTCGACGAGCCGGTCAGCGCCCTCGATTCGGCCAACCGCGTCGGAGTGCTGGAGATCCTGAAGGAGCTCCGCTCCTCCGGCGTCGCCCTCGTGTTCATCTCCCACGACCTCGGCTCGATCGCAGGTGTCGCCGACCGCATCGCCGTGATGTACAAGGGCCAGCTCGTCGAGATTGGCCCCACGCGCGAGGTCATCACCGCACCACAGCACGTCTATACCCGACTGCTCATCGGATCCGCGCCGACGCTGCGCTCCGCCGCGGCCAACCGCTCCGAGCGCGCTGCGTTGCGCGCCCTGCTCCCCGCCTGACACGTCCCCCGAGAGGAACACCATGACCCGTAAGCTCCACCTCGCCCTCCATCCCTACGGTGTCGGTGGCCCCGGCCAGCACGGGCTCTGGAAGGACCCGCGCATCGCGAAGAACGCGAGCACGGACATCCGCTATTACATCCAGCAGGCACAGGCTGCCGAGCATGCGCTGTTCGACGCGTTCTTCATCGTGGACAGCCAGTTCATCAACAGCAGCTACCCGTCGCACTACCTCAACCGGCTCGAGCCGCTGACCCTGCTGTCTGCGGTTGCGGTCCACACCAGCCACATCGGTCTGGTCGGGACGGCCAGCTCGACGTACAACTCACCCTTCAACCTGGCCCGCCGGTTCGGCTCGCTGGACCACATCAGCGGCGGCAGGGCCGGCTGGAACGTGGTGACAAGCTTCGACACCGGGACCTCCCGGAACTACGGCCTGGACGAGCACCTCGACTACACGACGCGTTACGGCCGGGCGCTCGAGTCCGTCCAGGTGATCCGGGGTCTGTGGGACTCCTACGAGGACGACGCGTTCCCTGCCGATGTCGAGAGCGGCGTCTTCCTGGACCCCAGCAAGCTGCACGCCCTCGACCACGTCGGTGAGCACTTCCGGGTCGCCGGTCCGCTCAACCTGTCCCGATCACCGCAGGGGCAGCCGGTGATCTTCCAGGCCGGTGTCTCTGAGGAGGGACGCCACCTGGCGGCCCAGGTGGCCGAGGGCATCTACGCACCAGGCGGCACGCTCGAGTCAGCGGGTGAGTACTACCGGGACATCAAGCGACGGACCGCAGAGGCAGGACGCGACCCCAACCATGTCAAGGTGTTCATCCACGGTGGTCCGGTCGTCGCGTCCACCGACGACGGCGCGCGCCGACGCGAACGCGAGACCTCCGAGGAGGACAACGACTTCGCGAGCAACCTCGCGCTGCTCGGACGCGGCTTCGGCGCGCACGACTTCAGCCAGTACGACCCCGACGCGCCGTTCCCGGACGTGGCTCATCTGGCCGAGAAGGGCGGGCGCACCGGCGCCGCGAAGATCATTGAGCGGGCACGACGGGACAACCTCACGCTGCGCCAGGTGGTCGACACCGCGTCGGACTTCAAGCACTCGCCGTTCGTGGGCGCACCGCAGACCGTCGCCGACGCGATCGAGGCATGGTTCCATGCCGACACCTTCGACGGCATCAACCTCGCCTTCCGCACGAACGAGGAGCTCGAGCTGTTCGTCGACGGCGTCGTCCCGATCCTGCAACGGCGCGGGCTGTTCCGCACCGAGTACGAAGGGGACACCCTGCGCGGGCACCTCGGCCTGCCGATCCCGGCCAACCGCCATGCGCGCCAGCTCGTCGACGTGCAGGCCTGAGGCGGGGGGATGATCGAGCACCATGCCACCCGTAGCCGTGACGTGCACACCGTGCACTTCGCGACGGGTGTCCCGCCGGTCGACGTCGACGTCCTGGTCGTCGGTGCCGGCCCGGTCGGGCTCGCCGCCGCGATCGAGCTGGCCGGCCGCGGCGTCGACGTCGCTGTCGTCGATCGGGCGCGCAACGCGACCCTGATCCGGGCCGGCGCGATGGGCCACACGCCCCGGGTCGTGGAGCACTTCCGCAGGTGGGGGGTGCTGCAGCGGATCCGCGACGAGTGGACCTTCCCTCCCGAGTGGAACAAGGGGATCCGGTTGGTCACCTCGCTCGTCGGGCACGAGCTGGTCCCCACCCGCGCTCCCTCGTTCACCGGCCAGGGATCTGGACGTCACTCGACTGAGGAGGCACTGCGCCGCCCGCAGTCTGCACTGCAGCAGGTCTTCCTGTCGCACCTTGCCGAGCGCGGTGTCAGCGTCTCCGGAGGCTGGCAGCTGACCGCGCTCCGACAGGACGACGGTGTCGAGGCCGACCTGGTCGAGGTCGATCGGGCCACGACCCGAACGGTGCGTGCCCGTTACCTCCTCGGCGCGGATGGGGGCAGCAGCACGGTGCGGCGACTGTCCGGCATCGAGCGCGAGGGTGAGCACGCTACCGAGAAGCGGCTCCGGCTGATCGTCCGCACCGGTGACCTCGCGGACCGCGTCGGGCCGGCCCCGAGCGGCACCAACATCGTCTTCAACGACAAGGCCTCGGGCTTTCTCGCGGCCGTCAGCACCCGTGAGTGGAGGGTCTACGCGGGTCCCTACCCGCTGGACCACACGCCCACCGAGCAGGAACTGGTCGAGGTCGCGCAGGCTGCCTTCGGGTTCGACCTCGACGTCGAGATCGCCTCGGCCACAACGTTCTACCAAGCCACCCGCATCGCCCAGACGTTCCGTTCCGGCCCGGTGCTGCTCGCCGGCGACGCCGCGCATGTGCGCACGCCCGGTGGCAACCTCGGTGAGGGTTTCGGCGACGTCGTGAACCTCGGCTGGAAGCTGGCCGCCGTACTCGGTGGTCATGCACCCGACGCGCTGCTGGACTCCTACGACCAGGAGCGCCGCCCGCACAACTGGCGGGTCGCCGACTTCGCGCTTGCCCGGGCGCAGCGCGCGGAGGTCGTCCTCGCCGACATCCGGCGGATCGGTGTCCCGGACGACGCGGACCTGAGCCCGGAGGCCGAGCAGCGACGAGCCGAGATCGCCGGCCGGCTCACGACCGATCACGTTGACGCGACAGGGGTCACGTTCGACGAGCGCTACGACGACTCGACGGTCCTCTGGTACGAGGCCGGCCAGCTCGCGACCGAGCCGGTGTGGCGAGCGGATGCCTATGTCGACGACGCCCGCCCGGGCCACCGGGCTCCTGATGGCGTCATCGACCCCTACGGCGGCACGCTCTACGACCGCATCGGCAACGACTTCGCGCTGCTCGTGCTCTCGACCGATCGCGTCACCGAGGCGGCGTTTGTGCGGGAGGCCGCGCGACGTGCGCTTCCCTTTACCGTCATCCACCTCAGCAGCCCCGAAGTGCGTGAGCTCTACGGGTCCAACAACGTCCTCGTCCGCCCCGACCAGCACGTGGCCTGGCGCGGCGCCAGCCTGCCCGACGGAGGCGCGGGCGCCGTGCTCGACGTCGTCCTCGGCGTCGCAGGCGCAGCCGTCCACACCCCTCACACCTTCGATCGACTTGCAGGAGTCTGACCATGTCTGAGCATGACTACGTGGGCCCAGAAGGCCTACGCACCAGGGGAACCGTCCTCGTCGTCCCAGGACGAGGGAAGACTGCCCACAGCTACAGGCGGTTCGGTTCTCGTATCGCGGCCGACTCCTACCGGGTCAAGGTCCTCGACACACCTGTGATCGACCCCGCTGATCTCGAGGGCTCCCTGGACCGGCTGGCCGACCAGATCACCGAGGCGATCGCCGACCTGGAGCCTGCGGTTCAGCCCCTGGTCCTCGTCGGGTCCGACTCGGGCGCAGCGGCGCTGGCCGCGCTCGTCGCCCGCGCGCATTCCGCCGCCATCTGGTGGCCGCAGGCCGTCGTCCTCGCCGGTCTCCCCGGTTACGTCCCCCACAACGCCAGTGCGTGGGACGACGAGCTCGATGCACGTACGCACTGCACGGTCCAGCGGACGGTGCTCAGTGAGGACGCGTCCTTGCGGCGAGGTGCCCTGGACGGGGCACTTCCCTCAGCGCTGCTCGACGCGGCCTACGGCAGCACCGCCGACGTCCCGCACCTCCTGATCATCGGTGACTCCGACGCGTACGCCGACCGGGACGCCCTCAGCAGGGCCGCCAAGGGACTGTCCCGCGCCCGGCTGGTCGTCGTCCGTGACGGGCACCACGACGTGCTCAACGACCTGCAGCACCGCTCGGTCGCTTCCGAGGTCATCACCTTTCTCGAAGCCTTGCGCGACTCCTCGTCACTCACGCCCGTCGTCAGCGTCGAGAGCAGCGACTGGTGACCGTCACCGTCGTCGTCGGCAACCCGAAGCCGCAGTCACGGACGCGACTTGCCGCGTTGCGCGTCGCCGAGGAGCTCACCGGACGTCCGCCGGATGTCGACCTCGACCTCGCCACGTTCGGGGCGGCACTGCTCGACTGGGAAAGCGTCGAGGTCGGGCAGGCCGTCAAGCAGGTGCAGGACAGCGAGCTCGTGATCGTCGCCAGTCCGACGTATAAGGGCACCTACACCGGTCTTCTCAAGCTGTTCCTGGACCGTTTCGGGGCGGGCTCGCTCTCCGGGGCACAGGCGGTCCCTCTGATGCTCGGCGGGCACTGGAAGCACGCGCTTGCGCCGGAGGTCTTCCTCAAGCCGGTGCTCAACGAGATCGGTGCCAGCACGCCAACCGCTGGTCTCTACCTACTGGACAGTGCATGGGACGCCCCCGACGCGCTCGACGGGTGGCTGACGGCCTCTCGGCAGCGACTCTCCACGAGCGTCTTCGCCAGCGACGGCGGAGACGGGCAGAAGGGCCCGTAACCGGGGCCGTCCGCGGCCGGAGCCAATTCGCGCTGGGGCAGATCCGGGATGATCCCTCGTCGAACCTGTGCCTGTCTGGAGTGAACAGTGCACTCAGTCTTGCCCACGGTGGGAGTCTGTACCGACGAGGCGAGACCGTCGACACTGCACACGTCGTGCGCTCACCCCGGTGGCGCGGACGGTCTGGGCGCGGGCGTGGGACACGAACGCCGCCGGATTCGTTGTGACTCGCGCGGCACGAGCGTGTCGGCGCACACCACCGCTGCCTCACCGCGAGGGTCCCGGAGCTCGGCCGCAGGTGCGGCGAAATGTTGCTCGGTCGTCGCAGCAGCTGGCAGTGGCCACCGGCCGTTGCCAGGAGCGGTGCCTGGCGGAGCGAGGCGCCACTACGCCTTCCGCGACTATTACAACGACACCCCGGCCGCCACGGGCGCTTGAGCCGACGCACCCCTGCCCAGGACTGCCCACCACAGCCCCGAACGTGAACGATCTCCCGAGACACCTGTGAACGGTGTCCCGAGACATCACATGCGTGCCCCGGGGGGAGCAACCAGAAGGGAACAGCGTCAGGTCCGCGTCGATCTCGCTGGTGAGCTCATCTTGCCTCCCGTCGTTGTCGTTGGTGCCGCCCGTCGCAGTCGAGAGACCACCGAGGAATGTGGATCTCCGACCGTCAAGGCTGGGCGACCGGGATCGCAAGGCAACGGTCGACCCGGGACGTCCAGGATCGCGTCCCGGTGTGCCGATGCGTGTAGGGCACCACCCGTCTCACGTCCGATCTGCACGCGCAAGCGGCGTCGACTGAGAGGTGCGAGCGCTGGGTCGATCGCGTCGGGCAAGGTGAAGCTGTAGATGCCGTGCTCCGGGTCGGAGATCGGTGGCGTGCCCGGCTGCGGCGTGAACGGGAACGTCGTGACCCCGGACGTGACCAGGGTCGAACTCCAGTCGGGGCTGTGGCTGACTGCGTCGATCACCCGAGCCTGGCCAGTCTGGTCAGTCGCCGAGCAGGACCGCGCTCACCAGCTCCAGCTGTGAGTGTGCACTGAACTTGCGGTACAGGGCGCTGAGCAGGTTCCGGACGGTGCCCTCACTGAGGTACATCTCCCGGGCAATCCTGCGCGGTGACTCCCCGCGCACTGAGCGGGCGATGATCTCGACGTCCTGGGCGCTCAGCGCGTGTGTCGTTGCCAGTCGGGTCAGCGCGGGCCCGAGCTGTGCCAGCAGCTGACCGGTTTCGCGCTGCTCCAGCAACGCGCCCAGCTGGCGGTCGGCACCGCTGCCGGCAGGGGTGGGTGCCAACAGGCACACGAGCCGCGGTGGCTGGTGCGGGCACAGGCGCGCGAAGGTGATGTGCAAGGGAAGCCAGTCGTCGTGCGCGCGAACTCGCACGCTCACCGTCACGGCGCGCACGGCCTCCTCGAGAAGCGCCAGCGCGGTGATGCACTCGCCCGCGTCCAGTGGATGGATGAGGCCGAGCAGCCCGTGTCCGACGAGATCTGCACGGCCGACGAGGTGTTGCGTGTCGGCGCTGACGTCGACGACGCGCCAGTCGTGGTCGCACGTGATGAGTGCCATCCACCCGGGGGATGAGGTGGGTGTCCCTGGGGTGGAGATCGGTTCGAGCTCCGTCATCACGACGAGGGCGACGACGCCGTCGTCCGTGTCCAGTCGTCTCCACCATGCGGTCACCGTTCGGTGCTCATTGCGGGCGGTGGTGAGATCGATCCGGCCGAACGCGGCCTCGACCGTGCCGTTCTCCACGTCCTGCAAACGATGGCGCGCCGGGTCCTCAGGTGTGAACCGGTAGATGTCCGTTCCCAGGAGATCGGTCGCCCGTTCAAGATCCACAAGTCGTGCGGCCGGGTCATTCGCGGCCTTGACGAGTCCATCAAGGTCGACCAGCAGGCTGGCAACAGGTGCGCGGCGCAGGGCGTCGGCGAGGTTCGCCGACGACAGGGGTTCCTCCGCTGACACACCCCGAGTGTGTCACTCGCTCAGGATCGGTGGGGGCTCGCCGGCCTTGTCAGGCGGCGTCTGGGATGACAGCCGTCACGACTGTGTCGCAGGGCGGTGACGGGTGTCACGGAGCGCTGCGTTACTGACATGAGGCGTCCTTACCTTCGGCTTATGCGGTTGTTGGTCAAAGCCTGACGTGGCAAGGAAAGCGAGACGATCGTGACAGCTTCAGAGCCTGTGGTGTCGGCTTTGCCGATTGGTGCGCTTGATCGGCCGACTGCGGCCGCTGTGCTCGCGGTCATCGGCGAAGCGGTGGTGGCGACGGATCCGGATGGGATCGTCACGTACTGGAACGCCTCCGCGGAGCGACTCTTCGGCTATTCGTCGTCCGAGGCTGTCGGGCGTCCTGCTCTCGAGATGGCGGTGAGCGAGCCGTCTCCGGAGCAGTTGGAGGAGATTCTGGCGAGTCTGATGTCCGGCCGGGCATGGTCGGGACAGTTCCTCTGTCGTCGCAAGGACGGCGCCGTGTTCCCAGTGGAGGTGACGGACACTCCGATGTTCGACGACGCCGGAGGGCTCGCCGGCGTCGTCGGTGTGATTCGCGACGTCACTGACGCCCAGTTGCACCGGGGCATCGTTGAGGCGGCCCAGGAGGGGATCGTGAAGGTTCAAGACCGGGTGATCATGTTCAGCAACTCAGCCGCAGCACGGATCCTGCGGGTGCCGGCGGCGGATCTCGTCGGGCGTCAGCTGACGGAGTTCGTCGACGGCGATCAGCTGCTCGTCATCGACCAGATCCAAGCCCGGCTGTTTCAGGGTGAGTCGGTGCGCGCTGAGCTGCCGGTGCGCAGATCCGACGGGGAGCAGCGGTACGTCACGCTCTCGGCGACAGCACTGCATGACGACGCCGCCCAGTACAACGGCACGGTGATGCTGTTCACCGACATCACCGAGCGGCTCGCGTTGGAGCAGCTGATCACCTTCCGTGCGATGCACGACGAGCTCACGGGGCTCGTCAACCGTGCCGTGCTGGCGGATCGACTCAAGCACGGCATCGCCGTTCGCAGGCGCACAGGTCACCCCGACCTCGCGGTCCTGTTCTGCGACCTCGATCACTTCAAGGACGTCAACGACAGCTACGGCCATGACGCGGGCGACGTGCTCCTCACGATGGCAGCGGAGCGCATCGTGAGTGCCGTTGGGCCGAGCGACACCGTGGCCAGGTTCGGTGGTGACGAGTTCGTCGTCCTCTGCGAGGGCGTTCGCGGCGCGGACGAGGCGTACGTCGTAGCGCAGCGCGTGCAGGAGGCGCTCACGGCGCCCTTCGTGGTCGAAGGTCACTCGATCGTCGTCACGGGCAGCATCGGGATCGCCGTCATGGACCAGGACAGCTCGTCACAGCAGCTGCTCGCCGACGCCGACGCGGCCATGTACCAGGCCAAGCGGTTGGGCGGTGCGGGGCGAACGTGCCTGTTCGACGACTCGCTGCGGCGCCGCGCCACGACGAGGCTCCAGCTGCTAAGCGATATCCGCCGCGGTATCGACGCGGCCGAGTTCGTCTGCCACTACCAACCGGTCGTCAACCTGTTCACTGGGACGGTCGTCGGAGTCGAGGCGCTGCTGCGATGGCAGCACCCCGAGCGTGGGCTGCTGTCACCGGCTGCGTTCCTCGACGTCGCCGAGGACTCCGCGCTCATCCTTTCGCTCGGTGACCGCGCGCTGAGGGAGGCATGTCGGGATATCGCAGCGCTCGGCAGCGGCGATCGGCGACTGCACGTGGCCGTGAACGTCTCGGCGAGGCAGTTCACCGACCCCAACCTCACCGAGCGGATCGCAGCCACCCTCTCGCAGAGCGGTCTCGATCCCTGCCAGCTCGTGCTGGAGGTGACCGAGACCACCGTCATGGACGATGCGACAACGGCTTTCGAGGTGATGGCCGAGCTGCGATGTCACGGCATCCGACTCTCGATCGACGATTTCGGCACCGGGTACTCCTCCTTGCTCTACCTGAGGCAGTTCCCGATCGACGAGCTCAAGATCGACCGCAGCTTCGTCGGCGGACTGGGCACTGCAAGCGACGACTCCGCGATCGTGGCCAGCATCGTGTCGATGAGCAAGGCCCTGACGATCTCCTGCGTCGCGGAAGGCGTGGAGACCGTGGAGCAGTTCGCGACGCTTCGCCAATTCGGGTGTCGCTATGCGCAGGGCTATCTGTTCAGCCGACCGGTCCCTGCCTCCGAGCTGCTACGGACCGTCAGTCGGATCGAGCAGGAGGCCGCCCACTGGGAGCGCCGCAAGCTGTCGCCCCGGGCACGGCCTGTGCGTCTTGCTGCTGACACCGTTCGAACCGTGCTGACCTTGCACGATGCCGGCGCTTCCCTCCACACCATTGCCGCGAAGCTCAACGCGGACGGGCAGCGCACCCCGTCGGGCGCACGATGGCATCCGCGAACAGTCGCGCGCGTCGTCGCCGATGCCCGGAACCCGCTCCTGACTGTCGAGAAGAACTCAGCGCCGACTGTCACCTGATCCTGCCCTCTGTCGTTGTCGCCGACGCCGGCACGGGGCCGCTGACCCGGAGAGCCGGAGCTCGCGCGGAGGCGATCTCCGGCTCAGCCGGGTCCTCCAGCTCTTGACGAGGCTCGCCCACCTCCGCAACCGTGATGGAGCCCGACGCACGTCCTGCCGGCGGTGGCCGTCCTGGCCCTCGCAGCTGGCTTCGTCGCTCTGCAGGTCTGACCTGCCGCTCAGGCCGCGTCGCGAGGTGCGATCTCCATGAGTTGGCGGTTCAGCCTCGTACCTGACCAGTAAAGTAGTTGAACGTCCAAAGGTGCCCCCGGAGGGGTAGCGACAACATGGGAACGGCATCAGGTCCGCGTTGACGTAGCTGGCGAGCTCTTGCTTCCTCCCGTCGTTGTAGCTGGTGCCGCCCGGCGGAGCCGCTGAAGTGGCGGCTTCTGATGGGAAGCCAACCTCGCGCCTGGTGTCAGACCGTCGCGCAAGACTCATCGTCGATCGGGGACGCCCCGAATCGTGTCCCTGAGCGGCGTCAGTGCGTCGGCCGAGAGACTTGTGATTGTTTGGAGATGGAACGCGTGACTATGGAGTGGACGGTCGAGATGTACTCCGATGTCCGCGGCCACTGCCCGATCCAGGGTTGGTTCGACAGCCTGTCCATCGCGAAGTTCGCGGCCATCGACGCGGCGATCCGTCACCAGTTGGAGAAGCAAGGGATCGGTCTGGCTGGCACCGCCTGGCTCAAGCCGCTCAAGGACGGCCTGTACG
>FSWJ01000461.1_pt1 | contig 28706 bp, 25 predicted proteins | sample 1637851 | NCBI WGS metagenome assembly FSWJ01 (sample SAMEA3914789, study PRJEB12502) | metagenome | biome: forest; material: soil | place: Canada | collected 2011-07-03 | depth 0.3 m | reverse complement strand
TGACGGCATGGCGAAGACCGAGGTGAATGCTCGCTGGCAGACCGCGATGGCCGAGCATTTCGTCGATCTCGACGTGCCCGCCGACCAGGCGTTCCTGTATCTCGACGAGGTCTTCAACCTCGATGACCAGCTCGGACGGGCGTGATTATGCGTCGCCGCGCAATGCCGCTACTATCCGTAATGAAACGTTTCAACACTGGGGCGAATCGTTCGAAACACGAAAGAGAATTCCAATGACGCAATTCAGCGATATCGAGCCGCTGCTCGCGGAGCAGGCGATAGAGCTGCCGTCGTGGGCCTTCGGCAACTCGGGCACCCGGTTCAAGGTCTTCGGCACGCCGGGAACACCGCGCACCCCGCAGGAGAAGATCGCGGATGCCGCCCAGGTCAACAAGTACACGCTGCTGTCCCCGACGGTGGCGCTGCACATCCCGTGGGACAGGGTGAATGACTACGCGGCGCTCGGCGCGTTCGCCGAGGACCACGGCGTGAAGCTCGGCACGGTGAACTCCAACACCTTCCAGGATGATGACTACAAGTTCGGGTCCCTGACGCACTCCGACCCGGTGATCCGCCAGAAGGCGATCGACCACCACTTCGAGTGCATCGACATCATGACCGAGATCGGATCACGCGACCTGAAGATCTGGCTCGCCGACGGCAGCAACTACCCGGGCCAGCAGGACCTTCGCCGTCGCCAGGACCTGCTCGCGGATTCACTGGACAAGATCTACAAGCGCATCGGCGAGTCGCAGAGGCTCGTGCTCGAATACAAGTTCTTCGAGCCGGCGTTCTATCACACCGACGTTCCGGACTGGGGCACCTCCTACGCCCAGGTGAGCGCCCTCGGCGAGCGCGCCATGGTCTGCCTCGACACCGGTCACCACGCGCCCGGCACCAACATCGAGTTCATCGTGATGCAGCTGCTGCGCCTCGGCAAGCTCGGCTCGTTCGACTTCAACTCACGCTTCTATGCCGACGACGACCTGATCGTGGGCGCGGCGGACCCGTTCCAGCTGTTCCGCATCCTTCACGAGGTGATCCGCGGTGGCGGCTACGGCACGAATGGCGACGTCGCCTTCATGCTCGACCAGTGCCACAACGTGGAGGACAAGATCCCCGGGCAGATCCGCTCCGTGCTCAACGTGCAGGAGATGACGGCTCGCGCGCTGATGGTCGACGAGGTCGCCCTGGAGGCCGCGCAGGACGCGGAGGACGTGCTCGGCGCGAACGGCATCCTGATGGATGCCTTCTACACGGATGTCCGCCCGGCCCTGGCGACCTGGCGCGAGTCCCGCGGACTCGACGGCGACCCGATGGGCGCGTACGCGGCATCCGGCTACCAGAAGAAGATCGCGAATGAGCGGGTTGGCGGCCAGCAGGCAAGCTGGGGAGCATGATGACCACCGCCAGCGACCTGATCGCCCGAAGCAACCGTTTGGGCTCCGACCCGCGGGTCACCAACTATGCCGGCGGCAACACGTCGGCGAAGGGCACCGACATCGACCGGGTCACGGGCGAGCCCGTCGAGCTGCTCTGGGTGAAGGGATCCGGCGGAGACCTCGGAACGCTCACCGAGTCGGGCCTCGCAGTGCTGCGGCTCGATCGCCTGCGTGCGCTTTCGAAGGTCTACCCCGGCGTCGACCGCGAGGACGAGATGGTCGCAGCCTTCGACTACACGCTGCACGGCAAGGGCGGCGCGGCGCCGTCTATCGACACCGCCATGCACGGTCTCGTCGACGCGGCGCACGTCGACCACCTGCACCCCGACTCCGGTATCGCCTTTGCGACTTCGAAGGATGGCGCGGCGCTGACCACGAAGGCGTTCGGCGACAGGGTGGTCTGGGTGCCATGGCGCAGGCCCGGCTGGCAGCTGGGCGAGGACATCGCCGCGATCAAGGCGGCGAACCCGGCCGCGATCGGCTGCATCCTCGGTGGCCACGGCATCACCGCCTGGGGTGAGACGAGCGATGAGGCGGAGGCCAACAGCCTCTGGATCATCAAGACGGCCGAGGACTATATCGCGGCGAATGGTCGCAAAGATCCGTTTGGAACCATCAAAGCCGGTTACACGGCGTTGGCGCTCGAGGAGCGCCGCGTTCGCGCCGCGCTGCTCGCGCCGACCATTCGCGGCCTGGTTTCCACCGACCGCGCCCAGGTCGGGCATTTCACCGACGCGGAGGTCGTGCTCGACTTCCTGGCGTCGTCCGAGTCCGCGAGGCTGGCCGAGCTGGGCACCAGCTGCCCCGACCACTTCCTGCGCACCAAGGTGAAGCCGCTGCTGCTCGACCTGCCGGCCACGGCATCCGTCGAAGATCAGCTCGCGCGCCTGCACGAGTTGCACGAGCAGTACCGTCTCGACTACCAGGCGTACTACGACCGGCACGCGACACCCGAGTCGCCGGCAATTCGCGGGGCCGATCCGCTCATCGTGCTCGTTCCGGGCGTCGGCATGTTCAGCTACGGCGCGAACAAGCACACCGCCCGGGTCGCCGGCGAGTTCTATGTCAACGCGATCAACGTGATGCGCGGCGCCGAGGCGATCTCCGCGTACACGCCGATCGACGAGTCGGAGAAGTTCCGCATCGAGTACTGGGCGCTGGAGGAGGCGAAGCTGCAGCGGATGCCAAAGCCGAAGCCCCTCGCCACGCGCATCGCGCTCGTGACCGGTGCGGCATCCGGCATCGGCAAGGCCATCGCCACCCGCCTCGCGGCCGAGGGGGCCTGCGTCGTCATCGCCGACCTCGACCTCGCGAAGGCCCAGGAGGCCGCCGCCGAACTCGGCGGCACGGATGTCGCCATCGGCATCCAGGCGAACGTCACCGATGAGGAGCAGGTGCGGGCCGCCGTCGACGCCGCCGTGCTCGCCTTCGGCGGGCTCGACATCGTGGTGAACAACGCAGGACTCTCGCTGTCCAAGAGCCTGCTCGAGACGACGGTCGCCGACTGGGACCTGCAGCACAACGTGATGGCGAAGGGCTCGTTCCTCGTTTCGCGGGCCTCGGCGAGGGTGCTCATCGACCAGAAGCTCGGCGGCGACGTCGTCTACATCTCGTCGAAGAACTCGGTCTTCGCCGGCCCGAACAACATCGCGTACTCGGCCACCAAGGCCGACCAGGCCCACCAGGTGCGGCTGCTCGCGGCGGAGCTCGGCGAGTACGGCGTGAAGGTCAACGGCATCAACCCGGATGGCGTAGTACGCGGGTCCGGCATCTTCGCCGGAGGCTGGGGTGCCAAGCGCGCCGCCGTCTACGGTGTTCCCGAAGAGGAGCTGGGCGCCTACTACGCCCAGCGCACCCTGCTGAAGCGCGAGGTGCTGCCGGAGAACGTCGCCAATGCCGTCTTCGTGCTCTGCACCGCGGATCTCAGCCACACGACCGGACTGCACATCCCGGTGGACGCCGGGGTCGCGGCCGCGTTCCTGCGATGACGTCCGCCGTCGCCGCTGTCGACCTCGGGGCGACGAGCGGCCGGGTCATCCTCGGGCACGTGGGGCACAACGAACTGCGGCTCACCCCGATCAGCCGGTTCCCGAATGGGCCGGTGCAGGCTCCCGACGGGCTGCACTGGGACGTGTCGGGGCTGTACGAGCACGTGCTCGCCGGACTGGCCGTCGCCGCCGCGCGCGAACCTGAACTGGCGAGCGTTGCCGTTGACTCGTGGGGCGTCGACTACGGGCTGATCCGAGATGGGCGACTGGTCGCGGAACCCTTTCACTATCGTGACGAGCGCACGGCGAACGGCGTGCCCCTGGTCGAGGCAGCTGTCAGCGCGGCGGAGTTGTACGCCGTGAACGGGCTCCAGTTCCTGCCGTTCAATACGCTCTACCAGCTCGCCGACGACCATAATATGGGGCGCCTCGAGCACGTCGAATCGTTCCTGCTCGTACCCGACCTTCTGGGCTTCTGGCTCACCGGGCGCCGGTTCGCCGAGCGGACGAACGCATCGACCACCGGCCTGCTCTCCGTAACCACGGGCCGGTGGCTTGACGCGCTCATCGAGAAGCTCGGCCTGTCCCGCGACCTCTTCCCCGAGCTCGTCGACGCCGGGTCGGCCATCGGCCAGCTCCTGCCCCGTGTCGCCGCCCGCATCGGCGCACGGCTGCAGGTGGATGCCGTCGGCTCACACGACACGGCCTCGGCCGTCGCGGCGATCCCCGCCACCGATCCCGACTTCGCCTACATCTCCTGCGGCACCTGGTCGCTGGTCGGGGTCGAGCTGGAGAAGCCGGTGCTCACCGAGGCCGGTCGGCTGGCAAACTTCACGAACGAGGGTGGCGTGGACGGCCGGGTGCGCTACCTGCACAACGTGATGGGCCTGTGGGTGCTGAGCGAGAGCGTGCGCACTTGGGAGGCGGAGGGCGAGACCATCGACCTGCCGGCCCTGCTCGAGCAGGCGGCCGCGGTCACCGAGAAGGTCGGCATCTTCGATGCAGACGACCCGCGATTCCTGGCTCCGGGCGATATGCCCGAGCGCATCGGCGGCTGGTTCGCGGAGCACGGGTTCGCGCAGCCGTCGTCGAAGGCGGCGTTCGTGCGCAGCATCCTCGAGTCCCTCGCCGACGCGTATCACCGCACGATCGAGCAGGCGCAGGAGCTGACCGGTAAGACGATCTCGGTCATCCACCTGGTGGGCGGCGGTTCGCTCAACGCCCTGCTCTGTCAGCTGACCGCCGACCGCACCGGCCTGCCGGTGGTCACCGGCCCGGTCGAGGCGACCGCGATCGGCAACGTGCTCATCCAGGCGCGAACCCAGGGCCTGGTGCGGGGCGACCTCGAAACCCTGCGCGCGCTGGTCGCGCGGTCATCACGCCTGGCGCGATACGCTCCCCGAAACACGAAGTAGGCACAGAATGGTCACCCGACAGTTTCCGAAGCCGAGCGAGTTGCTCGAGCTGATGAAGTTCAAAACGCCGGAACTGAACGGCAAGAAGCGCCGGCTCGACGGCGCGCTCACCATCAACGACCTGCGGACCATCGCGAAGCGCCGCACGCCGAAGGCCGCGTTCGACTACACGGACGGCTCGGCCGAGGATGAGATATCGCTCGATCGCGCGCGGCAGGCATTCCTCGACATCGAGTTCAGCCCGTCCATCCTGCGCGGGCTGCCCGACACGGTCGATACCTCGACGCAGATCTTCGGCGGCCCGAGTGCGCTGCCGTTCGCGATCGCGCCGACCGGGTTCACCCGGCTGATGCAAACCGAGGGCGAGATCGCCGGCGCGGGCGCTGCGGCCGCCGCCGGCATCCCTTTCACCCTCTCCACGCTGGGCACCACCTCGATCGAGAGGGTCAAAGAGGCGAACCCCGACGGACGCAACTGGTTCCAGCTCTACGTGATGCGCGAACGCGAGATCTCCTACGACCTCACCCGCCGCGCCGCCGCCGCCGGCTACGACACCCTCTTCTTCACGGTCGACACCCCGGTCGCCGGTGCGCGCCTGCGCGACAAACGCAACGGGTTCTCGATCCCGCCCCAACTGACTCCCGGCACGATCGTCAACGCGATCCCGCGCCCCTGGTGGTGGTGGGACTTCCTCACCACGTCGAAGCTCGAGTTCGCCTCGCTCAGCACCACTGGTGGCACGGTCGGCGAGCTGCTCAACGCGGCGATGGACCCCACCATCTCGTTCGACGACCTTAAGGTCGTGCGCGACCTGTTCCCCGGCAAGATCGTGATCAAGGGCGTGCAGAACATCGCCGACTCGAAGAAGCTCGTCGACCTGGGTGTCGACGGGATCGTGCTCTCCAATCACGGCGGTCGCCAGCTCGACCGCGCGCCCATCCCCTTCCACCTGCTGCCCGCCGTGGTGAAGGAGGTCGGCAAGCACACCGAGATCGCTGTCGACACCGGAATCATGTCCGGCGCCGACATCGTCGCATCCATCGCGCTCGGCGCGAAGTTCACCCTCGTCGGCCGCGCGTACCTGTACGGGCTGATGGCCGGCGGGCGCGATGGCGTGGACCGGATGATCTACATCCTCCGCGACCAGATCGAGCGCACGATGAAGCTGCTCGGGGTCGCCTCGCTCGCCGAACTCACACCGGACCATGTCACGCAGCTGCAGCGGCTCATCCCCATCGCGAAGTAGACCTCTCGCGAGTTGTAGAAGTTGGCGCTTCCGGGGTCCCCGGAAGCGCCAACTTCTACAACTCGCGGGGAGAATAGCCGGATGAGCACGATCGTCGTCGCACCCGACTCGTTCAAGGGCTCCGCGACGGCGGTGGAGGTCGCGGAGGCGATCGCCGCCGGCTGGCGGTCGGTGCGGCCGGATGACGAACTCCGGTTGCGGCCGATGGCGGACGGCGGTGAGGGCACACTCGACGCGTTCGAGCTGGCGTTTGCGGATGCCCGGCGAATCCCCGTCGACGACGCCTACTACCTGCTGCTGCCCGATGGCACGGCAATCGTCGAGCTCGCGAACACCAGCGGGCTGACCCTGCTCACGGAACTCGACCCGATGGGCGCCACCACGCGCGGCTTCGGCCGGGCCATCGCGGCCGCACTCGATGCCGGGGCCGACCGGCTGGTGCTCGGCATCGGCGGCAGCGCGTCGACCGACGGAGGCGTGGGTGCTCTCGCGGAGATCGGCTCGCGCCCGGTTCCGAGCCGGGGCGCGACGGTGCTCACCGATGTCACCAATCCCCTGTTCGGGCCGACCGGTGCCGCCGCCGTGTTCGGTCCACAGAAGGGCGCGTCACCGGAGCAGGTCGCCCTGCTAGACCAGCGGCTGCGCGAGCTGGTGACGCCCGACATCGACCCGCTCACTCGCGGGGCGGGCGCAGCCGGCGGCACCGGCTACGGGATGCTGGCCTGGGGCGCGACGCTCGAGCCCGGTTCGCGGGCGGTGGCTTCGCTGCTCGGCGTGCCCGATGCTCTCGCCGACGCCGACCTGCTCATTACTGGTGAGGGCCGGTTCGACTCCCAGTCCCTGGGCGGGAAGGTGGTGTCCCACCTGCTGGAGTTGGCCGGCGGGGTGCCGGCCGCGCTGATCGCGGGACAGATTGACGGCCCTGTCGACCGGTTCGCGGCATCCGTCAGCTTGGTCGAACTCGCGGGGAGCACCGAGGCGGCGATGTCTGAGCCGCTGCGCTGGACGGAAGAGGCCGCCCGGCGACTCGCCTACTTGTAGTTCGAGTTGAAAATCGCGCCGCTGGGTTGCACTGCTGTGATGAACCCCGACACGTCGACATCATCGAGAAGCGCCGTGCTGGTGCCCTGCTCGCCCAGGAACGAATAGTCGGAATGAAAGCCGATGATTCCGGGAGTGGTCGTCGAAACCGCGAAGCTTCCATCCGAGAAGAATCCGAATGAGACGACAGGGCGCGCGAGGATCGTCCACGTGATGTTCGACTGGGGCAATCCGTCGCTCAGGATGGAGAAGCTGCAGCCGGCAGGGGTCAGCGTTGCCTGCGACACGCATCCGTCGAGCCAGGCGTTGATCGCGACATTCGCAGCTGCCTGCCCTTTGTCCGTGAGAGTCATTTCAGCCTCGCCACTACCCGGCGTCGAATCAGGGTCGAAGGTGAAGACTTGCGCAGTGACCGGCGCCACCGAATAGTTCTCGTCTGCTGGCGAAACCCCGATGTGATATTCGCCGGGGAAGGCCGACGCAACGGCATAGTCGCTCGTCGGTCTGGAGACCGACACCCCGTTCACTATGTAACGGATGTCGATCGGGCCCGGAGTGCCGATCGCGACTTTCGAAAGCTGACCGCCGGCAACCTTCCAGCGGTCGAAGAATCCCAAGTCTTTACCGACCCGCTTCAGCGTGAACTTCTGGACGTAGGGAGGCTCTCCCGTCTGCGTGATCCGGGTCGTCACCACAGCCGTGCTGCCCGTCGTCTTGTAGCCCGTGATGCTGAACTTCGCGGCACGGTGAGTGGCCGCCCGGTACACGCTGTCTTTCAAGAACTCCGTGTAGCCGGACACCTTTGGCTCGGTCGTGAGCTTGAGAGCAGCCTGCGCGTGACCCTTCACTACTTGAGTGAGGTAACTCTTCACGGCCAGATCGGGCGTATGTGTCTTGTTCCCGATCGAAAACGTGATCGTCACCGCCGCGATGATGAGGAATACCAGGATTCCGACACCGCCGAGGATGCGCGAGAGCAGCTTGTATCGGCGCATTCCCGCGTCGGGCACATCGGTCATGCACTCATCTAAGCGGAATTACTCAGCATACGTAAAGTAAACATTTAGCTCTGTGGAGAACGTTCCGTGATGAGTGACACCGCCACCAGCGCCGCCACGACCAGCGCGACCAGCGCGACCAGCGCTGCGGTGAGCGGCACCCCGATCGCGGGAGCGGCCGCCGGCACTATGAGCACCAGGATCGCGGCGGCGATCGCCGGAATCGGGCGGCAGGCGCCGGTCACGCCCAGGTAGCGATTCACTGAGATGAGCGCGATCACGAAGACCGCCACCGGCACGGCGAGTGCGTAGGCGATGACCACGGACGGCACGGATGCGGGGCGCTCGACGGCCACCTCGATGCCCGCGCCGATCGCCGCGATCGAGGCGAACACGAAGTAGTGGCCGTACGCCCAGATGAACGATCTCTCGCGACGTTCGCGCAGGCGTTCGCCCGTGTCACCCATGAAGTAGAGCCACCACAGCGCGAACAGCAGCACCAGCCCGGAGATGGCAACCATCAGCAGGTTCGCGCTGACACCGTGCGCGCTGACGATCCCCTGTACCGCGATCGTGGTCGCAGAGACGCACTCCCCGAGCAGGATGATGACAAACAGGCCGTACCGCTCGGCGATGTGCCCGGCATGCCACGGCGACAGGTTCCTGTGCTCCGCGAACACGGGCACGAGACCCTCGGCGACGCCGAGCACGAAGAAGGATGCCAACCCCAATTCACCGGGAAGCAGCAGCCGCAGCACCCACAACACCTGGATCGAGGCGACACCGATGACATACCGGATCGCCATCGGGCGACTCGCGGGATCCTGCGCGATCACGCGGCCCCACTGGGCGACCATGGCGACCCGCATGATCACGTAGCCGATCGTCATCGTCACGAAGTTGCTCGACGTGAACGCGCCCGGGACCCCCGCGGCGAGCACGAGCACGCCACCCATCTGCAGCATCGTGAGCAGGCGGTATGGCACGTCATCCGTGTCGAAGGCGCTGGCGAACCAGGTGAAGTTGATCCAGGCCCACCAGATTGCGAAGAACACCATCACGAACGGCAGGATGCTGACCAGCGTCATCCCGTGCGAGACCGCGTGCGCGAGCTGCGCCGCCACCTGTGCGACAGCGACTACGAAGGTGAGGTCGAACAGCAGCTCCAGCGGGGTGGACGCGCGGTCGTCTTCACGGATGTCACGGCCGCGCATCCTGGAGCGGATCATCGGTAACCGAGGCATTACGAGAGCAACTCCTCGGCGATCGCGTCGATGCCGGCCTCGACCTCGTCGAAGCCCGTCGACAGCGGCGACAGCCCGAGACGGATGCCATCGGGCCTGCGGAAGTCGGGGATCACCCCGCGCTCCCAGAGCTTCGGCATGATCGACTCGAACGCCGGATGATCGAGCGTCACGTGGCTGCCGCGGCGGGCCGGGTCGCGCGGTGTCGCGAGCCGGGCTGCGGGGATGCGGGAGTCAGCCAGCTCGATCGCATACGTAGTGAGGGCGATCGATTTGGCTCGCACGGCATCCAGTCCCACCTCATCGATGAGGGCGACCATGTCCTGCAGGGCGAGCATCCCGATGATCGGCGGCGTGCCGCTGAGCATGCCGCGGATGCCGTCGGCCGGCTCGTAGCCCTGCCCCATGGCGAACGGGGTGCGCGAGCCGAGCCAGCCCTGGATCGGCTGGCGCAGGTCGAGCCCATCGCGCACGTAGGCGAAGGCCGGCGAGCCGGGACCCCCGTTGAGGTACTTGTAGGTGCAGCCGACGGCGAGGTCGACCCCGGCCGCATCGAGACCGATCGGGGCGACGCCCGCCGAGTGGCAGAGATCCCAGAGCATGAGGGCTCCGGCGTCGTGCACGGCCGAGGTGATCGCCGGAATGTCGGCGAGAAAACCCGACCGGTAGGCGATGTGCGAGAGCACGACCGCCGCGGTTTTCGGGCCGACGACGGCCGCGACGCGGTCGGGCGTCACATCGCCCTCCTCGATCCAGCGGATCGTGAGCCGGCGCTCGGCGGCGATGCCCTCCAGCACATAGCGGTCGGTGGGGAAGTCGTCGCGGTCGATCACCAGCTCGGTGCGCGACGGGTCGCGGGCGGCCGCGGCGCGCACCAGCTTGTAGAGCAGTACCGTGGTCGAGTCGCCGATCGTCACCTGGCCGGCCGCGGCGCCGAGGACGACGCGCCCCAGCTCATCGCCGACGGTGAGCGGAAGGTCGAGCCAGCCCTCGTCCCAGCCGCGGATCAGGCGGCCCGCCCACTGCTCGGTGGCGAACGAGGTGATCCGCTCGACGGATGCCGCCAGCGGCCGTCCGAGCGAGTTGCCGTCGAGATACGCCACGACGCCGGGCGACTCGACGAACCGGCTGCGGTACTGCGCGAGAGGGTCGTTCATCTCGCCAGCGTAAGGGACTGCCCTCGGCGGTGCGGCCCGCGATCTCAACGTCGCCGCCCGGCGGGCGCCGGGTGAGGATGCGAGAGCCGAGTCCCTGGTGTGACCGTCGGTGAAGACCCGGACGGTGTCGACGTGAACTGCGCTCATGGCTCGAGTCCGGCCGTCATCCCTTATCCCGCGCGCACTCCAATCCCGGGCCTCTGGCCACCTCCGCACCTCGCGGCGGGGGAAAGCTCTCGCGGAGGGAATCGTGCCTCCCGCCGCGAGACACCGATCTCGCCGCGACCCGGCGCAACTCCCGCCGCGACTCAGGTGCGCAGCTCGGCGAGCACAGCCTTGAGTTGCTCCACCGCCCAGCTGAGCTCGTCCTCGGTGACGACGAGCGGGGGCGCCAGGCGGATGGTCGACCCGTGGGTGTCCTTGGCGAGAACCCCGCGGGCCATCAGGCGTTCACACACCTCGCGGCCGGTCGCCAGCGCCGGGTCGATGTCGATGCCGGCCCAGAGCCCGGCGGTGCGGACCGCCACGACGCCGTCGATACCTGTCAACAAAGAAGAGAGATGGGCACCGAGCGTGCGAGCGCGCTCCTGGTACTCGCCCGTCTGCAGCAGTTCGATCACCGCGGAGCCGACCGCCGCCGCGAGCGGATTGCCGCCGAATGTCGAGCCGTGCTCGCCGGGCTGCAGAACGCCGATGACCGACGCATCGCCGACGACCGCCGAGACGGGCACGATGCCGCCGCCGAGCGCCTTGCCGAGCAGGTAGAGGTCGGGCACGACCCCGACGTTGTCGCACTGGAAGGTCGCGCCCGTGCGACCGAGCCCCGACTGGATCTCGTCGGCGATGAACAGCACGTTGTGACGTGTCGTGATCTCCCGGACCTCGGGCAGGTAGGAGGCGGGCGGGATGATGACCCCCGCCTCACCCTGGATCGGCTCCAGCAACACCGCGACGGTGTTGCCGTCGATGGCCGCCTCGACGGCCGCGGAATCCCCGTACGGCACGGAACGGAAGCCGGGGGTGAACGGGCCGAAGCCGTCCCTCGCGGTCGGGTCATCCGAGAAGCCGACGATCGTGGTGGTGCGGCCGTGGAAGTTTCCGTTCGCCACGATGATGTTCGCCTGCCCGTCGGGCACGCCCTTCACCCGGTACCCCCAGGCGCGCGCCACCTTGATGCCCGACTCCACCGCCTCGGCGCCCGTGTTCATCGGAATAACCATGTCCTTGTGCGCGAGCGCTGCCAGTGAATCGACGAACGCCTCCAGCCGGTCGTTGCTGAACGCGCGACTGGTCAGGGTCACCCGGTCGAGCTGGTCCTTCGCGGCGGCAATGAGGGCAGGATGCCGGTGCCCGAAGTTCACGGCGGAGTACGCGGCGAGGCAGTCCAGGTAGCGTTTTCCGTCGACGTCGGTCACCCACGCCCCTTCACCCGTCGCGATGGTGACCGGCAACGGGTTGTAGGTGTTTGCGAGATGTGAGGTCCCGACAGGCTCGACCCGTTTTTCGGTTACCTTCGAAGTTCCAGGGTGCAGCATTTGACCCCCCCTCCCCCGAGCAGCAGCTCGCTCAGGTCGACACCGATCGGGTTGTAGCCGCGTTCCCTCAGCTGGCGCTCGAAGTCCTTCGCGCGGCTCGCGATGACGACGTTGTAGCCGTCGCTGAACGAGTTGAGGCCGAGCACCGAGGCATCCTCCTCGTTCACGATCACGGCATCCGGGAACCGTTCACGCAACTCGGCGAGGCCCTGCTCGTTGAACGCGCTCGGCAGGTAGGCGATGTTCGTGTCGTCGAGCACGGCGATGGCGGTGTCGAGGTGGTAGAAGCTCGGGTTGACGAGTTCGAGGGTGACGACCTCGCGGTCATAGATCCTCGCGATCTCCTCGTGGCTGTTGGATGCGCTGCGGAAGCCGGTGCCGGCGAGGATGACGTCCCCGACGAGAAGGAAGTCGCCCTCGCCCTCGTTGACGTTCTCGGGAACGCGCACGTCGAATCCGGCCTCACGGAACCAGTCCATGTATGCCGGGCCCTCGGGCTGGCGTTCCCGGTAGGTGAAGCTGGCGCCGTAGGCGATGTTGTCGATGACGAATCCGCCGTTCGCCGCGTAGACCATGTCGGGCAGGCCGGCGATCGGCTCGATCAGCTGCACGTCGAAACCGAGGTCGAGGTAGGTCTGGTGGAGAACGTCCCACTGCCGCACCGCGAGGCTGGTGTCCGTCGGGTCCTCCGGGTGCATCCACGGGTTGATGCGGTAGCTCACGGTGAAGAAGTCGGGGCGGCACATCAGCACCGTGCGCTTGGTGGCGGTTCGCTTCGTAGTCACGGTTCCCAGTCTCACACGCACGCATCCAAACATTCACGCCGTTGCGCGCACCAAATCGCTGTCTCTTGTGGCTCGCACACAACGATGCGGCGTACAGTGTGCCGATGGACAGTCTCGACTACGGCATCATCGACCTTCTCCGGCAGAACGCGCGGGCCGGGTACGGGGACATCGGCGAGGTGATCGGCCTCTCGGCCTCCGCGGTGAAACGGCGCGTGGACCGGCTCGTGGCCGACAGGGTGATCCGCGGCTTCACCATCCAGGTCGACCCCGCCGTCGACGGCCTGGCCACCGAGGCCTACGTCGAACTCTTCTGCCGTGGCACGGTGGCGCCCGCCGAACTGCAGCGCATCCTCTCCGGCGTGCCGGAAGTGGTGGATGCCGGAACGGTGACCGGCAGCGCCGACGCGATCGTGCACATGCGCTCCCGCGACATCCCCTCGCTCGAGCTGGCGCTGGAACGGGTGCGGATCGCGCCCAACGTCGACCACACCCGCAGTGCGATCGTGCTGTCGAAGCTGATCCACCGAGCGAACGACTAGACCGCCGTACTCCGGGACTGCACGAGCAGGAACTTCTGGATCTTGCCGGTCGTCGTCATCGGCAGCTCCTCCGCGCCGAGCAGCGTGACGCCGCGCGGCACCTTGAACGGCGCGAGGTGCTCACGACAGTGCGCGAGCAGTGCGCGCTCGTCGAGTGCCGCACCCTCCGACGCGACCACCCAGGCCCAGCCGACCTCGCCGAACCGCTCGTCGGGAACCCCGGCCACGTAGGCCTGGCTCACCCCGTCGATGCCGGTGAGCAGCTGCTCGACCTCCGCCGGGGCGACCAGTTCGCCGCCCATCTTGAACAGCTCGCTGCTGCGGCCGCTCAGGTGAAGGTAGCCGTCGGCGTCGATGAACCCGAGGTCGCCGGTGCGCAGCCAGCCGTCCTCGTCGATGCTCGCGGCGGTGCGCTCCGGGTTGTCGAAGTAACGGTGGGTCACCTGCACGCCGCGCACCGACAGCTCGCCGGTCTCGCCCTCCGGCAGCGGCTCCCCGGTGAACGGGTCGATGGTGCGATAGGTGGCGAGGCGACCGCTCGGGTCGGTGGCGGCCATCCCGCCGAGCTTCGGCGTTCCGACAGCGGCGGAGACGGTCTGGATGCTGTCGCCCGGCAGCGTGAGAGCGGTCGCGGCTGAGACCTCGGTCTGGCCGTACCCGGTGAACACCATCGTGGGTGCGAGGTCGCTCAGCACGCGCTCCCACAGCCAGACCGGGGCGGGCGCAGCAGCCGAGAACACGGACTGCAGGCTGGACAGGTCGTAGCTCTGCTTCACCGCCTGGTCGACGACGGCGACCGTCATGGTGGGCACGAACAGCACCTCGTTGATTCGGTGCTGCTCGATGACGCTGAGGGCGGTCTTGGGGTTGAAGACCGGCAGCGGGGCGATCGCGCCGCCCACGAACATGGCCGCGAGCATCCCCTCGATGTAGCCGAACACGTGGTACAGCGGCAGGGCGAAGCTGATGCGCCAGCCGTCGTCGAACGCGCGGTGATAGGCGGAGCCGTAGCCGCTGCGCAGCACCATATCGTGGGTGAGCTCGGCGCCGAGCGCGTGGCCGGTGGTGCCGGAGGTGAACACGATGTCGCAGGTGTCGTCGGGCTTCACGGCGGCGGTGAGCTCGGCGATGGCGTCCTGGTCGGGGCGTCCCATGGCCAGCCGGAGCAGGTCGTTCACGAGCACGATGTGTTCGAGGTCGGGCAGGTCGGCGCTGGTGGCTCCGTCGCGCCAGCCGGGCAGGATGCCGTCGAACGCGTCGATGAAGTCGGTGGCCGCCGAGCGCTCGATGCTCAGCAGCACGCGCGCCCGCGCCTGAACCACACGCGCCCGGATCTCGTCGCGCCGGTACGAGTAGTTGAGCGGCACCGCGACGGCGCCGATGCGAGCGATCGCGATCTTGATGGCCGCGTAATCGGGACTGTTGTCGATCAGCATGGCTACCCGGTCGCCCGGGGTGACGCCGAGTCGCAGCAGGGCCCCGGCGATGCCGATGGAGGCCAGCCGAACCTGCCGGTAGGTGTACGACGTGCTCTCGCCGAGAACGTAGGCCCGCTCGTCGTGCCGCCCGGCGATGAGGTCGAAGGCCTGGGCGAGGGAGCGGAACTCCCAGGCGCCGGTGCTGGACTCGAGGGCGTCACGACGACGCGCGACCTCGATGTCGCTGATCGTGTGCATGGCTCATGACTTTACGCCGGAATTGGGGGCTTCACGCCGGATTGGTACAGTCTCGCCATGACGCTCTCCATCGACCCGACGTCGTCGACCCCACCGTTCGAGCAGGTACGGCGCGGAGTGATCGCGCAGGTGCAGTCGGGCGAGCTGGTGGCCGGGTCCCGCCTGCCGACCGTGCGTGCGCTCGCCGACCAGTTGGGGCTGGCCGTGAACACGGTCGCCCGCGCGTACCGGGAGCTGGAGTCCGACGGCGTGATCGAGACCCGGGGGCGCAACGGCTCGATCGTGCTCGCCAGCGGGGACAGCATCCACCGCTCCGTCGAGGCGGCCGCACGGCAGTATGCCGACCTGGTCGGTGAACTCAGAATCGACCGCGCGGACGCGCTGGCAATCGTCGCGGCCGCGCTTAAGGGAGTCGAGCCTGTCGAGACCTCACCGACATAATTCGCTGGTGAGGTCTCGACAGGCTCGACCCGCTTAAACGACGATTTTTTCCATCAACCGGTCGGGGTTGCCGAAGCGATGCGCGGTGATGCTCACCGCCTGCTCGTGCAGGAAGGGCAGCAGCTCGATGCGGCCCGAGGTGGTGACCGGGCCGGCGTAGATGGCGACGTCCGGATCCCCGGTGAGCACGGTCGCGAGCGCCAGCGCGTCACCGCCCAGCAGGCGGATGCGGGCCGGCCGCTCGGTGGACGCCTTCATTCGCGCGTGCCAGCGGGCATCCGTCTCGATCAGCACGTCGGTGACCTTCAGCGGGCCGAACTCGTCGCGGAACACGGCGATCAGCCCGGAGTTGAGCGGCAGCGCCGACGAGATGGTGACGGTCGAGCCGGCACGGGTGGCCGCCGCGAGCACGCGCACCAGCTGCGCGGGCGACGCGCTCTCGGCCAGGCGGATGGTCACCGGCACCGGCCGGTAGCGCAGCACGTTCCGTTCGACGCCGAGCTGCGAGACGTCGCGCGCGATGCCGTACTCCTCCTGCCAGGCACGCTCGTCGCTCTCCGCGCCGGTGCGCACGCGGTCGAACTCGAGGAACTCCATGCCCGCCTGCGCCGCCTCGACCAGACGGGTGACCTTGTCGTTCGCCCCCTCGAGCACCACCGAGGTACCGGGCGAGGTGAACACCGGCGCCCAGTCGCCGAGGGTGAGCAGGTAGTTCGGGCCGCCGGCTTTGGCGCTCGCGCCGACGGTGGAGCGCTTCCAGCCACCGAACGGCTGCCGCCGCACGATGGCACCGGTGATGCCGCGGTTGACGTAGAGGTTGCCTGCTTCCACGGTCTCCAGCCAGAGGTCGATCTCCGCCGGGTCGAGCGAGTGGATGCCCGCGGTTAGTCCGTAGGCCGGCGCGTTCTGCAGGTCGATGGCCTCCGCGAGCGTCTCCGCGCGCATGATGCCGAGCACCGGGGCGAAATACTCGGTGAGGTGGAAGTCGGAGCCCGGTGCGACGTTGTCGCGAATGCCCGGACTCCAGAGCCGCCCGGTCCCTGAGCCTGTCGAAGGGTCGTCGAGCTCACGCGGCTTCACCAGCCAGGTCTGACCGTCCTCCAGCGTGCCCAGCGCGACCGCGAGCTTGCCCTGCGCCGGCTCGATGACCGGACCCATGACCGTGGTCGGGTCCTCCGGCCAGCCGACCCGCAGAGTGGTGACCGAGTCGACGAGCTGGCGCAGGAAGCGCTCCGACTGCCCGACCGATCCGACCAGGATCACGAGGCTCGCGGCCGAGCACTTCTGGCCGGCGTGCCCGAACGCGCTCTTCACGATGTCCGCGACGGCCAGGTCGTAGTCCGCGCTCGGGGTGACGATGATGGCGTTCTTGCCGCTGGTCTCCGCGAGCAATGGCAGCTCGGGCCGCCAGCTGCGAAACAGTTTCGCGGTCTCCCACGCGCCGGTGAGGATGACGCGGTCGACGCTGGGGTGCGCCACCAGGCGCCTGCCCAGGTCGCCCTCGTCGACATCCACCAGCCGCAGCAGGTCCCGTGGTACGCCGCCCTCCCACAGGGCGTTCACCATGACGGCGGCGCTGCGTTTCGCCTGCGGTGCCGGCTTGATGATGACGGCCGCCCCCGCGGCGAGCGCCGCCAGCACGGACCCGGCCGGGATGGCGACCGGGAAGTTCCACGGCGGGGTGACCACGATCAGCCGCGGCGGCACGAAGGTCGCGTGCTCGACGCGGTCCAGTTCGAGGGCGCTCTCCGCGTAGAAGTGGGCGAAGTCGACGGCTTCGCTCACCTCGACGTCACCCTCGGCGATGGTCTTGCCGGTCTCGCCGGCCATCACCTCGATGAGGTCGGCGCGGTGGGCAGCCAGCGACTCGCCGGCGGCGTGCAGCACGGTGGCCCGGGTCTCGGGGCGGCGCTCGCCCCACGCGGTGCCGGCCGCTTCGGCGCTCTCGATGATGCCTTCGAGCACCTCGGCGGAGGTGACGGAGGCCGTCGCGATGAGGTCGACGCCGAGCCGGGATGCGCGCACCCGCGACAGCACGGCACGTCCCCAGCGACGGTTGGCGGCGATGGACGGGTCGGTGTCGGGCTCGTTAGCGAACGGTCGCGCCGCCCCCACCGGCGACGGTGGCACCGGCCGGGCGCGGTCCTGCACCCGGTGGGAGCGCGGCACCTCGTGGTCGAGCGCCGCCATGGATGCGAGGAACCGGTCGCGCTCCCGGTCGAAGATGGCCGGGTCGTCCAGCTCGAAGACGCCGGACATGAAGTTGTCGGAGCTCGCGTTCTCCTCCAGCCGGCGGATCAGGTAGGAGATCGCGGAGTCGAACTCGGCGGGGCGGACGACGGGTGTGTAGAGCAGGAGGCCGCCCACGTCACGCTTGACCGCATCCGCCTGCCCGGTCGCCATGCCGAGCAGCATCTCGAATTCGATGCGCGTATCGACGTGTCGTTCTTTGGCGAGGAGCCAGGCGTGGGCGATGTCGAACAGGTTGTGTCCGGCGACGCCGATGCGCACGGCATCCGTGTTCTGGGGGGTGAACGCCCAGTCGAGCACGCGCTTGTAGTTGGTGTCGGTCTCGACCTTGCTGCCGTAGGTGGCGAGCGGCCAGCCGTGCATGGCGGAGTCGACGTGCTCCATGGCGAGGTTGGCGCCCTTCACGACGCGCACCTTGATACCGGCGCCGCCGGCCTGGCGGCGTTGCTTCGCCCAGCTGGTGAGCCCCTGCAGCGCGGCCAGGGCATCCGGCAGATAGGCCTGCAGCACGATGCCGGCCTCGAGGCTCTTCAGTCGCGACTGCTGGAGCAGCTTCTGGAAGACGGCGACGGTGAGGTCGAGGTCGTGGAACTCCTCCATGTCGAGGTTGATGAACTTCTGCGTGGCGGAGATCGCGGCCAGTTCGTAGAGCGGGGTGAGCCGGTCGACCACGCGGTCGACGACCTCGTCGAAGGACCACAGGTTGAGCTGCGCCGACACCGACGATACCTTGATGGAGACGTAGTCGACGTCGTCGCGCTCAAGCAACGCACGGGTGCCGGCCAGCCGGCGGTCGGCCTCGGCATCCCCCAGCACGGCCTCGCCGAGCAGGTTGATGTTGAGCCGGATGCCGGAGTGGCGCAGCCTGGCGATGCTCTTGTCGAGGCGGCGGGGCGTCGCATCCAGGATGAGGTGGCCGACCATGCGGCGCAGCACCCAGCGGGCGATGGGAACGATCGGCCAGGGGATGAGCGGGGCGAAGCCGCCGGCGAGCTGGATGGCGATGCGCAGGTACAACGGCAGGAAAGCGGGAACCTTGCGCGACAGCACCTCGAGGTTTCGGCCGGCGACGCGGAGGTCTTCCGGGCGCACCACCCGGTCGACGAAGCCGAGGGTGAAGTCGAGTCCGCGGGGGTCTTTCAGCAGCCCGGCGAGGCGGGCGGCGGAGGCGTCGGGCGTGACTCCGCTGCTCTCCGCGAGCCAGCGCCGCACGGTGACGATCGTCTGTTCGGTGAGGGACGCACTGTCGACTGGCGGCATGCCCTCCAGTCTCCCCTAAAATACTCCGGTCGCTGAGCTGGTCGAAGCGCCGACGACGAGAAGCGCGAGGCCGATAAACCCCGGGATGACACGGGCGAGGTGAAAACGGATCCAGCGATCGCGCAACCGCTGCCAGTCGTCGGGCAGCGTGTCGCCGCGCAGCTTCGCGACCACCGGCACCTCGATGGTGATAGTGACGACGAGGGTCACGATGAACAAGCCGAGCGCGACATAGGCGAGAGCGCTCCCGCTGAGCACGGCATCCGCGGCGATCGCGAGCAGGGTGATCGGCATGAGCACGGTCATCAGCGTGCCGAGGTTGCGGTCCATCTGGTGCACTACTCGCAGGAAGGTCTCGCCATCGAAGCCGCCGAACGACCGGCTGAGCGCAACCCACGGCCCCCAGTACACGCCGAACACCAGCGCCGCCAGGAGGACCGCTCCCACTTCGAGTATGTGCATTTAAGCAACCATAGTTGCTAACAGCGGGTCGAGCTTGTCGAGACCTCACCGCCGGTGGTCGAGCTTGTCGAGACCTCACCTCTGGTCGTCGAGCTTGTCGAGACCTCACCTACGATTTACATCGTGGATGACGAACAACAGCGCCTGCGCGCGGCCCTCGCCGCTGACGAACACCTCCTCTGGCAGGGCAAGCCCGACCCCCGTGTTCTCTTCGCCCCGGCTGACGCCTTCCTCATCCCCTTCAGCCTGGTCTTCGTCGCCCTGACGATCTACCTGATCACGCAGGTTGCCACGAGCACCGGGGGCCCGGTGTTCTACGTTTTCTTCGTCGTGTTCGCCGTCGTCGGCCTGTTCTACCTGTTCGGCCGCTTCTTCGTGAAGGTGGCGCGCAAGTCGGGGTCGCTCTACGCGCTCACCGATGGCCGTGCGATCCTGCTGGTCGGGTCCCGTGCCGCGCAGAGCACGCCGCTCGTGCGGGCGAACATCAAAGTCACCCGCAGCCGCGACGGCGAACACATGTCGGTGACGTTCGGCCGGCAGCCGGCGCGCTGGGGCAACAGCGGCGCGATGTACGCGAACACCGGTCTCGACTTCTTCGCCGGCGCCAACCAGCCGGTCGGGTTCTACGACGTCGCGGATGTCGCTGGGCTCGAGGCAGCGCTCGCCGCGGTACCGAAGACTGGCTAGGCGAGATTCTCGTTGGCGCGGTCGTCGGCCATCGCGAGGTACCCGCTCAGCCGGTCGATGAAGTCGTCACTCGGGCGGTAGCTGGTGTCGGCGGTGCTCTTCTCGTACTCGCGCTGCAGCTCGTCGATGGCCTCATCGAATTCCAGTACGGCGAGTGCGTTCCTCTGCCCATTGTCGAGGTCGACGAGGAAACCGATCGCGCGGTCGATGTCGGCGGATCCGCCGTAGACGTAGCCGGACATCCGGGCTCCTTCGGTTGGGTGGTGAGTGCGAGCCTAGCTTTGCTCTGTGGCAACGTCACAAGGTGTCGATTCTGCGGTAGTGGCGACCTGCGCCCCCACCAAGTCACCACTGCAGCACAATCGGCGACGCGATGGCGCGAGAACCCGTCGGTGAGGTCTCGACCCGCTCGAGCTGCTCACGCGCTACGAGCCGTACAATTGCGGGATGCCCGAGGCGCCCGCGCTGACCAGCGCCGAACTCGAAACCTGGGCGTCGTTCTACACGCTGCGACGCCGCCTCGATCGTGCCCTCGACCTGCAGTTGCAGCGGGATTCGGGGCTGTCGGCATCCGAATACGAGGTGCTGGTCGTTCTCAACCTGTCCGACCAGGGCCAGCTGCGCATCAAGGCGATCGCCGACACGATCGGCTGGGAGAAGAGCCGGGTCTCCCACCTGGTGAGCCGCATGGAGAGGCGCGGGCTGCTGCAGCGCAGCGAGTGCGACACCGACGCGCGCGGGTCCTGGATCGGGCTGACCGCATCCGGGCGACACGCACTGCAGGGCGCTCAGGGCAACCGCGCCGAGCTGGTGCGGCGCTACTTCTTCGACGTGCTCGAGGCGGGGGATGCCGAGCGCCTCCAGGCCCTGTCGCAGCGGGTTGTCGAGGCGATCGGCTGCGACCATGACGAGGACGTGGCCGACAACACCGACGACCTGGGCCAGACGGCGTGACCCAACAGCACGTCGTGATCGTCGGTGGCGGTCACAACGGACTGGTCGCCGCCGCCTACCTCGCGCAGGCCGGCCTCAGCGTCACCGTGCTCGAGCGGCTCGACCACGTGGGCGGCGCGGCCGTCTCCGCGCAGGCGTTCGAGGGGGTGGATGCTCGGCTCTCCCGCTACAGCTACCTGGTCTCCCTGCTCCCGCAGCGCATCATCCGCGAGCTCGGCCTCACGGTGGAACTGCAACGTCGCCGGTACTCGTCGTACACGCCCCTGCCCGGCACGTCCCGCGGGCTGCTCGTGGACAACGGCGACATCGCCGCCACCGACGCGTCGTTCGCGAGCATCGGCGCCGACCCGCGGACCTGGCGCGAGTTCTATGAGCGCACCGGGCGGCTGGCCCGCGCCCTGTTCCCGACGGTGTGCGACCCGCTGCTCACGACAGCCGAGGCCCGCGGCCTGATCGGCGATGAGCTATGGACCGACTTCATCGAGCGGCCGATCGGCGAGGTGATCGAGCGCAGCTTCGACGACGACCTGGTGCGCGGCGTGGTGGCGACGGATGCCCTCATCGGCACCTTCGCCTCGGTGAGGAGTGCGGCGGGCGACCTGGCGGCGAACCGCTGTTTTCTCTACCACGTGATCGGTGGCGGAACGGGCGACTGGGACATCCCGGTCGGCGGCATGGGCGCCGTCACCGGTGAGCTGCTCAACGCGGCGCTGAAGGCCGGCGCCACCATCGTCACCGGCGCCGAGGTCACCTCGGTGACCCCCGACGGTGAGGTGCGGTTCATTAAAGGGGACAAGGAGCACGTGCTGGGCGCCGGGCGCATCCTCGCGAACGTCGCGCCCGCCGTGCTCGAGCGTCTGCTGGGCGACGCTTCGGAAAGGCCCGAGGGATCGCAGGTGAAGGTGAACCTGCTGCTCAGCCGGCTGCCGCGACTGCTCGATGAAACGTTAGACCCGCGCGCCGCGTTCGGCGGCACCTTCCACATCAACGAGGGCTACGACCAGCTGGAGCGGGCCTACCGGGCCGCCGCCGGCGGCGAGGTGCCGGGCCCGCTGCCCGCGGAGATCTACTGCCACTCGCTCAGCGACCCGAGCATCCTGTCGCCGGAGCTTCAGCAACGAGGTGCGCAGACCCTCACCGTCTTCGGACTGCACGTTCCCGACCGACTTGTTAACAAAGAGAACAACGCGGCGATGCGCGGCCGGCTCGGCAACGCCGTGCTCGCGTCCCTCGACAGCGTGCTCGGCGAACCGGTCGAACCGCTCCTGCTTACCGACGCGAACGGCGACCCGTGCATCGAGACGAAGACCACCCTCGACCTGGAGGAGGCGCTCGGCATGCCCGGCGGCAACATCTTCCACGGGCCGCTGTCCTGGCCATGGGCCGAGGGCGAGCTCGGCACCTCCGCGGAGCGCTGGGGTGTCGCCACCGAGCACGAGCGCATCCTGCTCTGCGGGGCCGGCGCGCGACGGGGCGGAGCGGTCAGCGGCATCGGCGGGCACAACGCCGCGATGTCGGTACTCGAAGGATAAAGTGCCAGCATGACCTCACTCGATGACCTGCGGTCCCGCGTCACCGGTTCCGTGCTCACCCCGGCCGACCCCGGTTTCACCGAAGCCGTGACCGGCTTCAATCTCTCCGCGACCTATGCTCCGGATGCCGCGGTCACGGTGGCGACGGAGGCGGACGTCGTCGAGGCGGTGCGCTACGCCCTCGACAACGACCTGCGGGTGTCGGTGCAGGCCACCGGCCACGGGGCATCCGGCCATCTGGACGGCGGGCTGCTCATCATCACGAAGAACCTCGACGCGGTGACGATCGATGGGCACATCGCGACCATCGGCGCCGGCGCACAGTGGACGGCGGTCGTGGAGAAGGCCGGCCCGCTCGGCCTGACCGCGATCACCGGATCGGCACCCGGCGTCGGTGCGGTCGGCTTCCTGCTCGGCGGCGGCCTGGGCCCGCTCGCCCGCAGCCACGGCTTCAGCTCCGACCGGGTGCGATCGTTCCGGGTCGTCACCGGCACCGGTGAGCTGGTCACGGCGAGCGCCACGGACCACCCCGACCTGTTCTGGGCACTGCGCGGCGGCAAGGCCGGCTTCGGCGTGGTCACCAGCGTCGACGTCGAGCTGGTGCCGCTCAGCGAGATCTACGGCGGCTCCCTGTTCTTCGCCGAAGCCGACATCGAGGCCGCCCTGCGCGGCTGGGCCGAGTGGACCCACAGCGCCGACCCGCGGGTGTCGACCTCGGTGGCGATCCTGCGTTTCCCCCCGCTCGACGTCATCCCGGAGCCGATGCGCGGCAAGACCCTGCTGAACCTCCGCTTCGCCTACCCGGGAACCAACGAGGAGGGCGAGCGTCTCGCCGGCCCGCTACGTGCCCTCGCCCCGGTGATGATCGACCTGGTCGGCGCGATGCCCACCACCAAGATGGGCATGATCCACAACGACCCGACCGAGCCCACGACCGGCTGGGTCACCGGTGGAATGCTCACCCACGCCGACGACGAGTTGGTGGACGCCATCCTCGCCGAGGCGGGCGGCGGCGTGCACGCCCCCTTCGTGGCGGTGGAGCTGCGGCACCTCGGCAGCATGGCCGCGGTGGATGTCGAGGGCGGCAGCGCCGTCGGCGGCCGTGACGCCGCCTTCACCCTGTCGATCGTGGCCATCCCCACCCCGCAGCTGACGGTGCCGGCGATCGAGGCGACCTGGCAGCGCCTGCTCACCGGGATCGGCCCGTGGAAGGCTCCCGTGACGACCATCAACTTCGCCGGCGAACCCTCCGCCGCCGAGTTCGCCAAGTCCTGGCCGCGCGACATGTTCGAGCGGCTGCAGGAGATCGCCGCGGTCTACGACCCGGAGGGTCGCTTTACCTGGAACCGCAACGCTGGATAGGCTCCGAGCATGTCATTCGACCAGTTCGCCAACCAGGGCGGCGCCGCCGCGGGCGACGAGGACGAAGCCGCGGCCGCCCGCAAGAAGGCGGACGAGCTGCTCAAGGAGTCGGCCGACGCGGCGAACGACGCCGATTTCGGAGCCGGCCCGCTCGAATCACCCGGCGACGCCGACTCCTAGTCCCACGCGCTCGGCGCCTCACCGCGCGCGGGCGGGAGGGCGACATCCGCGACCCAGCGTTCGATCCACGGCGAGACCGGCAGTGCGCTGATGTCCACCCCGGCGATGTCGATCACCTCGGCGATCGGCACCGGCCGGCCGTTGCGGCGGACGAAGCGGGCGCGCTGGGTCGACTTCGCCCAGATCTGGCCGTCGACCACCATCCGCTGCTCGCAGTAGACCGCCTTCTCGTCGAAACCGATCATGCGGGACTCGATCGTGTACTTCTGCCACGGCTGCAGCGACCGGCGGAACGAGATGGTGGCGTTCGCCATCACCGGTGAGATGCCCGCCCTGCGGATCTTCGCCCAGACGCCGGAGCGGATCAGCAGGTCGATGCGGCCCAGGTCCATGATCGACAGGTAGAAACCGTTGTTCATGTGCCCGGCGAAGTCGATGTCGGTCGGCATCACGCGCAGGTGCAGTTCGCCGACCTCGGTGAAGGTGATCGGCGGGCGCCGGCGGAGAAACAGCAGAATGGTCCGGAACATCAGGTGCACGATTCGACGCTAACAGTTTCCGTCAGTGCGATCGGTGGTCCTGCACGGTCATGCGGGCGCCGAAGCGCGGCCTCGCGAACCCGCTCGACTCGATCAGGCGCATCACCCTGGCGCGGTGCCCGGCCCACGGCGCGAGCAGCTCCAGCATGCCGTCGTCGTCGACCGGTTCGCCCACCAGCGCCCAGCCGACCAGCGCCGGCAGGTGGTAGTCGCCCACGCTCACCGCGTCGGGATCGCCGTGGGCGCGCACCATCGTCTCGTTCGCGGTCCAGACGCCGACCCCCGGCACACTGCGCAGCTTCTTCTCGACCGCGGGTCCGCCCCGGCCGACCCGCAGGGTGCGTTCGAGACCGGGGGCGACGGATGCCGCGGAGACGGCCGCCTTCGACCGGTCCGGCCCGACACCGGCCCGGTGCCACTCCCACGACGGGATCATCCGCCACACCGACGCTCCGGGGAACACCCGCATCCCCTCCGGCGCCGGCCCGGGTGCCGCCACGCCGTACTTGCGCAAGAGGATGCTCCACGCCCGCCGGGCCTCGAGCCCGGTCACCTTCTGTTCCAGGATCGCCGCGATGAGCATCTCCAGCACGAGCCCGGTGCGCGGGATGCGGAGGCCCGGATTGCGCTCGCGCGACCCCTGCAGGAACGGGCTCGTCGACACGTCGAACCCGTCATCGTCGTCGCCGTGACCGCACAGCTCCGGCACCTGGGCGATCGCCCACCGCTCGCCCTCGCCCCAGGCGGTCGCGTCGATACCGGGTCCGCGCTGCCGGAGCTGCAGCGTCGCCGGGCCGTCGGGGGTCGGCAGGGTGCGCCAGACTGCGCCCGGCTCCCAGCGCATCGTCGGGTCGTGCTTTCCGCGGCCGAGCGGCCGCAGCGTGCGCACCAGGTCCACCGGCCGCGAGGGGGCGTAAGTGGTCGAGAGCACAATCAAATGCTAAAGCGGGTCGAGCTTGTCGAGACCTCACCGACGAATTACGCGGGTGAGGTCTCGACAAACTCGACCGACTGTACGAACCGTACAAACGAATCGATCATGCGTGGTAGCACCCCACAGTCACGTGGTGAAAGAACCCCGATACTTGCGGAATGATGGTGCCATGAGCATCGGAATCCTCACCAGTGGCGGCGACTGCCCCGGGCTGAACGCGGTCATCCGCGGGATCGTCCTCAAGGGAACGCAGATCTACGGCAAGGAGTTCGTCGGCTTCCGCGACGGCTGGCGCGGCGTCGTCGAGGGCGACGCGATGCCGCTGGAGCGCAAAGACATCCAGGGCATCGCGAAGCAGGGCGGCACCATCCTCGGCACCTCGCGCACCAACCCGTTCGAGCATCCGGACGGCGCCGACCACGTGAAGAAGCAGATGGCGGAGCTGGGCGTCGACTCGCTGATCGCGATCGGCGGGGAAGGTACGCTCGCCGCTGCCAAGCGGCTGACGGATGCCGGCATCAAGATCGTGGGCGTGCCGAAGACGGTCGACAACGACCTCAGCGCCACGGACTACACCTTCGGTTTCGACACCGCCACCCAGATCGCCACGGAGGCCATGGACCGGTTGCGCACCACCGGCGATTCGCACGGCCGCTGCATGGTGGCCGAGGTGATGGGCCGGCACGTCGGCTGGATCGCCCTTCACTCGGGAATGGCCGCCGGCGCCCACGTCATCCTCATCCCCGAGCAGAAGACCAGCATCGAGCAGATCTGCGACTGGGTGCGGTCGGCCCGCGATCGCGGACGCGCGCCCCTCGTCGTCGTGGCCGAGGGCTTCAAGCTGGACACGATGGATGACGCCCACTCGGAGCGCGGGCTGGACGCGTTCGGCAGGCCGCGGCTCGGCGGCATCGGCGACCTGCTCGCCCCGGAGATCGAGGCCCGCACCGGGGTCGAGACGCGTGCGACCACCCTGGGACACATCCAGCGCGGCGGCACCCCCACCGCGTACGACCGAGTGCTCGCAACGCGGTACGGCATGGCGGCGATCGACTCCGTGGTGCACAACCGCTGGGGCCGCATGGTGTCGCTGAGCGGCACCTCGATCACCCACGTCGCGTTCGAGGATGCCCTCGGCAGGCTCAACACCGTGCCGCAGGACCGCTACGACGAGGCCGCGATCCTCTTCGGGTGAGTCACCCCGCGATCCGGGCGAATACGGTCACCGTGGGTCGGCACGCCAGCCCGAGCCGACCGGCCCGGCCACCTAGTCGCGGCGGGAGACAATGCACGGCGTAACGCTCGTGGCGGCACAGATGCATCGCGGCGGGAGTTACAGCACCCGCCGCGACAACTTTCCGCCGCCGCGAGCTGGCGTATCCCCCGCCACGGCGGGAATCGGACCGCCCGAGCCGCAGCGCCGGTCATACACTTGCGGGCATGGCCACAACCTTCGTCATCATCGGATCAGTGTTCGTCTTTCTCGCCGCACTCTTCCACCTGTACGTGTTCTTCCTGGAGAGCATCACCTGGACCAGACCGCGCACCTGGAAGATCTTCGGCATCGCCAGCCAGGCGGATGCCGACACCATCAAGCCGATGGCGTTCAACCAGGGCTTCTACAACCTGTTTCTTGCGCTAGGCGCCGGCATCGGGCTGGTGCTCATCCCGATCAACTTCTGGGCGGGCGTCGGCATGATCGCGCTGGCGACCGGCAGCATGTTCCTGGCCGGCGTCGTGCTCATCTTCAGTGTGAAGGGCAGCACTCGTTCGGCCCTGCTTCAGGCCGTGCCGCCGCTGCTCGGGCTGGTGTTCATCGTGCTGTCCTTCACGGTCTGACCCGTATCCCCTCATGCGGGGCTGGCCGAAAGGGTTCGTCCCCCGTATCATCCCGTGGAGGGGCGAATAGTTGACGGTGGGGTCTGTGCGGCTGAAGTGCATCGCTATTGCGGCGGTGTTCCTGGGCGCGCTCGCAGGCGCCGTCGGCGCCCCGCTGACCGCGAACGCCACGCCGCTCTCCGCCGCCGGTGCCGTGGTCGCGTCGTCGAATCCACCCGCGCCGTCCCCGCACATGCACGCGCACAATCCCAGCGACTACAGCCAGCCAGCCCAGCGGCTGCCCTCCGCTCTGGTCGGGGCGCTCAATCGCGACCTGGGGAAGACGGGCGCGGAATACCTTGCAGACGCGGCGGCGGCGGCCGACGCGGTGAAGGTCGTCTCGGGCCTGAAGGCGCGTGGTGTCCATGTGCTCGGCTCGAGTATGGACGACAGCACCCTGGTGGTGAATGTCGTGAACTCCACCGATGCCGCGGCCGTGACGGCGGCGGGCGGGCAGGCGCAACTCGGCGCCCCGACTCCCGTGGACCTGGCCGGTCTGACCTTCGCGCCGGCGCAGGACATCCATGGGGGTCAGGGCATCACGTGGTCGGTAACAGGTGGCGGCGGATATCGCTGCTCGACCGGGTTCAACGGCTACGCGCTCTCCACGGGCGCATTCCAGCTGGCCACGGCGGGTCATTGCGTCGCGGCGATGAGCACCATCTCGGGCGCTGTCCAGTTCGCGAACCAAACGGTGCCGGGCAACGCATTCACGACCGGACCCTCCATCGGTCTGCCGGTGTCGGGATCCGGATCATTCGGGAGCGGCTACGACGCCGGCCTAGTCGCCGAGGCCACGACCGGCAACACGGCACAGCCAGACGTGCTCACCTGGGGCGGTGGGGCGGGTGGACCACTGGCGAGTGCAGCCCTCGCGGTGACCGGTGAGAGCGCAGCGATCGTCGGAGCTGACCTTTGCAAGTCCGGCAGCACGTCCGGCTGGACCTGCGGCACGGTCAAGAGCGTGGATACGACACTCAACGTGCTGGACGATAGCGGCGTGACGCACCAGGTCAACTCGATCCTCGCGAGCACCTGCGTGCAGTCGGGCGATAGCGGCGGGTTGGGGCTCCCCGGACAGCTCGCAGTCGGCAACCGACTTATCGATCGGGTAGCGGCCCTGGGGGCCCGATCTCAGTCCACCAACACCTGGATCCC
>FSWJ01000457.1_pt1 | contig 28757 bp, 32 predicted proteins | sample 1637851 | NCBI WGS metagenome assembly FSWJ01 (sample SAMEA3914789, study PRJEB12502) | metagenome | biome: forest; material: soil | place: Canada | collected 2011-07-03 | depth 0.3 m | reverse complement strand
GTGCCCTCTTCACCGTGAGGAACCTTGAGCGAGGTGTCGCGCACCTCGCGGCTCTTCTCGTTGAAGATGGCGCGCAGCAGGCGCTCCTCGGCCGACAGCTCGGTCTCGCCCTTCGGCGTGACCTTGCCGACCAGGATGTCGCCGGGGCGGACCTCGGCGCCGATGCGGATGATGCCGCGCTCGTCCAGGTCGGCGAGCAGCTCCGGGGAGACGTTCGGGAGGTCACGGGTGATCTCCTCCTTGCCGAGCTTGGTGTCGCGGGCGTCGACCTCGTACTCCTCGATGTGGATCGAGGAGAGCACGTCGTCCTTCACCAGGTTCTGGTTGAGGATGATCGCGTCTTCGAAGTTGTGACCCTCCCACGGCATGAACGCCACGAGGAGGTTCTTGCCGAGCGCGAGCTCGCCGTTCTCCGTGGCGGGACCGTCCGCGATGACCTGGCCGACCTCGACCCGCTCGCCCGCGGAGACGATGACCCGGTTGTTGTACGAGGTGCCCTGGTTGGAGCGGTCGAACTTGCGGAGGTAGTAGTCCTCGGTTCCGCCAGCGTCGAGCTGGATGGTGACGACATCTGCCGACACCTCGGCGACGACACCGGCCGCGTTCGCCGTGACCACGTCACCGGCGTCGATGGCCGCGAAGCCCTCCATGCCGGTTCCGACCAGCGGCGACTCGCTGCGCAGCAGCGGCACCGCCTGGCGCTGCATGTTCGCACCCATGAGGGCGCGGTTCGCGTCGTCGTGCTCGAGGAACGGGATGAGCGAGGTCGCGACCGACACCATCTGGCGCGGCGAGACATCCATGTAGCCGATCTCCTCGATCGGGAACAGGTCGACCTCTCCACCCTTCGACCGGGCGAGCACGCGCGGCTCCGCGAAGCGGGCATCCGCGGTGAGCGGCGCGTTCGCCTGGGCGACCACGTACTCGTCTTCCTCGCTGGCGGTGAGGTAGTCGATCTTCTCGGAGACCACACCATTGATGACGCGACGGTACGGGGTCTCGATGAACCCGAAGGAGTTGATGCGGGCGAAGGACGCGAGCGATCCGATCAGGCCGATGTTCGGGCCCTCGGGGGTCTCGATCGGGCACATGCGGCCGTAGTGCGACGGGTGAACGTCACGCACCTCGACACCGGCGCGCTCGCGGGAGAGGCCGCCGGGGCCGAGGGCACTGAGGCGGCGCTTGTGGGTCAGGCCCGCGAGCGGGTTGTTCTGGTCCATGAACTGCGACAGCTGCGAGGTGCCGAAGATCTCCTTGATCGCAGCGACGACGGGACGCACGTTGATCAGGGTCTGCGGCGTGATCGCCTCGATGTCCTGCGTGGTCATCCGCTCGCGCACGACGCGCTCCATGCGGGAGAGACCGGTGCGAACCTGGTTCTGGATGAGCTCGCCGACCGCGCGGATGCGGCGGTTGCCGAAGTGGTCGATGTCGTCCACGTCGAGGCGGATGTCGACCGGCTTGCCGTCGCGGATGCCCGGGAGCGCCTTCTGCTCGTCGTGCAGGGCGACCAGGTACTTGATCGTCGCCAGGATGTCCTGCTGGCTGAGCACCGAGTTCGACAGCGGAGCGTCGATTCCGAGCTTGCGGTTGATCTTGTAGCGACCCACCTTGGCCAGGTCGTAGCGCTTCGAGTTGAAGTAGAAGTTGTCGAGGAGCGCACGCGCGGCCTCGGCGGCGACCTGCTCGCCCGGACGCAGCTTGCGGTAGATGTCCTTGAGCGCCTCATCCTTGGTCAGGATGTTGTCCTTCTCGAGGGTCACCTCGATCGACGAGAAGCCCTTGAACTCCTCGAGGATCTCTTCGCTGGTCAGGCCGAGCGCCTTGAGGAACACGGTGACCGACTGCTTGCGCTTGCGGTCGATGCGAACGCCGACCTGGTCGCGCTTGTCGATCTCGAACTCGAGCCAGGCGCCACGGCTCGGGATGATGCGGGCCGAATAGATGTCCTTGTCGGAGGTCTTCTCCTGCTGGCGCTCGAAGTACACGCCCGGCGAGCGCACCAGCTGCGACACGACGACACGCTCGGTGCCGTTGATGACGAAGGTGCCCTTCGGGGTCATCAGCGGGAAGTCGCCCATGAACACGGTCTGGGTCTTGATCTCACCGGTGAGGTGGTTCATGAACTCGGCCTCGACGTAGAGCGGGGCGGAGTAGGTCTTGCCCTTCTCCTTGCACTCGTCGATCGAGTACTTCTTCTCTTCGAGGAACGGGTTGGTGAAGGAGAGCTGCATCGTCTCGCCAAGGTCCTCGATGGGGGAGATCTCTTCGAAGATCTCCTCGAGGCCGGTGAGAGACGGAAGGTCCTGGCGGCCTTCGGCCTTGGCCTTCGCCGCCCGCTCCTTCCAGATGTCGTTTCCGACCAGCCAGTCGAAGCTCTCGGTCTGCAGTGCCAGCAGGTCGGGAACGGTCAGGGTGTCGGTGATCTTCGCGAACGAAACACGCTCAGCTGAGCGGCCGTTCTTGGGAGATCCCTTTTTCGAAGTGGTGGATGCGTTGCGAGCAGCAGCCAAGGAAATAACCTCCGGTGGGCCTGCGAGAGCCAGAATTAGAGCGGTGATGGGTTCGCCTCAGGACCTGTCTTGGATGAGCGAAGCCGACCGCAATATGAAGGCAGAGAAATCCTGGGAGCGCAAAGAACAACTATAGGACCGAACCGTCCCCGAGTGCAAGTTATTCCTTGACCAATTTCCCGACTTGGGCTATAAGCCCTATCGGGCGACCTGCACGACGACCGGACGCAGGCTCGACACGAGCGAGACCACGGAGTCGGCGAGTGGCTGTTCCACCCCCGCCGCGGTGAGCGAATCGGCCAGCCGGAGCAGCACTGTGTCGAAAGCCTCCTTCGTGATCCGCAGGCCCGCGTGCGCCTGCCGCATGCTGCGCCCGCTGTACCCCTCCGGACCGCCCAGGGCGACCGCGAGGTAGGCGCGCAGGTGGAACTGGATGTGCTCGTCATCGGCGGCGACGAACCAGGGCGCGAGCAGGTCGTCGGAGGTGATGCGCGCATAGAAATCGGCGACCACGGTCGCGATCCAGGGCTCGCCACCGAGTTGCTCATACAAAGTCACGCGACCATTCTGTCTACCCCACCTGAAAATGAAAAATCCCCATGGCTTCGGGCGTGTCGATCACGGCCGGCCGGTCTGTGGCAGGCTCGTGGGGTGAGCGAGAATCCGTCGGCCATCCTCGGGGTGAGCGGCTACCGCGCGGTGATCGAGCCGGACCGCTGGGTGCCCGGCGCGTACACCCTCGTCGTCGACGGGACACCCCAGTCCCACGTCAACCTGGATGACCCCGGCCAGCTCTTCTTCGAGTACGTCCAGCGCATCGGGCACGTCATCGACAGGCTGCAGCTCCCGGGCCAGCCGCTCACCGCCGTGCATCTCGGCGCCGGTGCGCTCACCCTCCCGCGCTACATCGAGGCCACCCGGCCCGGCTCCCGCCAGCAGGTGATCGAACTGGAGACCGAGCTGGTCGACCTGGTGCGCGCGAACCTGCCGCTGCCCCGCGGCTCGTCCATCCGCATCCGTCATGGGGACGCGCGCGCGGTCATGGAGAAGCTGCCGGCGGGACTCCGCGGCACCGTCGACCTGCTGGTCGTTGACGTGTTCAGCGGGGCCAGGACGCCGGCGCATGTCACCAGCTCCGAGTTCTACACCGCCGCCGCGACCCTGCTGGCGCCGGACGGGGTCGTCGCGATCAACGCGGCGGACGGCCCCGGCCTGCAGTTCGTGCGCGGTCAGGCCGCGACCCTGCGATCCGTGTTCGGCGACGTCGCGGCCCTGGCCGACACACAGCTGCTGAAGGGTCGCCGGTTCGGCAACGTCGTACTCATCGCCTCACCGGGCCAGCTTCCCCTGGACTGGATGCCGCGGCTGCTGGCCGGTGGACCGCATCCGGCCAAGGTGGTGCACGGCCGCGAACTCGTGGACTGGATCGGCGGGGCCGCCGTCATCACCGACGCCACCGCCATCCAGTCCCCACCACCCCAGCGGAGCATCTTCCAGGTCGGCAATCGGGAGTAGCGGCCGCGGCATCGCCCGGGCGCGTTACCCTCGTTTCGTGGCTGAGCTGGTACGGGTGCGCAAGTGGGCTGACGCCCTCATCGCGCTGCATCTCGACCCCGGCTGGTCCTTCGGCTTCGACACCGCGAAGACCCGGGCCGGGTTGTGCAACTACACGAAGAAGCGCATCACGGTCTCCCGCTATCTCGCCTCGCGGTACGAGGACGACGAAATCCACCAGGTGCTGCTGCACGAGGTCGCGCACGCGATCGCCGGCACCCGTGCCGGTCACGGACCGCGCTGGAAGAAGGTGGCGCAGGATCTCGGCTACGAGGGCAAGCGACTGCACGACGGTGCGATCGCGAACGAACTCGCGCCGTGGGTGGGAACCTGCCCGGCCGGGCACGTGCACTACCGGTATCGCCGGCCGACCCGCGCGCTGTCCTGCGGGAAGTGCTCGAGGGGCTTCGACCCGGCGAACGCGATCAGCTGGACCCAGCGAACCGTGCGGTAACCGGTAATACTGGTTACATGGCAGGCCAGTGGTTCGCGTCACTCGACGGCGGTCGGTGGTGGTTCGACTCGGGCGCGCCCAGCCTCGACTTCGCCTACACAGGCGGCATGGGCGGCGACCCGCGCTGGGAACGGCTGCACCGGCCGGGCGACCTGGGCGACTGGCTGGCCGGACACTTCGAACGGGTGGACCGGAACGCCACGGACCGCGACCTGGCCGACGGCCTGATGCTGCGGGGTGCGATCGCGGCGATCGCGGCCGCGCTGGGCGCCGGTGAGAGGCCGGGCCCGGACGACATCGACACTGTCAACCTGTTCGCGGCGACCCCGGACATCCCACCCGCGCTCGCCGGCGGCAGCCGCCAGGCCGGCCGCAGCGCGGTGCGCGCCGGGCAGGCCCTGTCGGCACTGGCTCGCGAAGCCGTCGGCCTGTTCAGCGAGCCGGGCCGCTTCCACACCTGCGCGGCCGAGGGCTGCGGACTCGTGTTCTACGACGAGTCGCGCTCCAACAACCGCCGCTGGTGCTCGATGCAGCGCTGCGGAAACCGGTCGAAGGTTCGGGCGCATCGCGCCCGGACCGCCGTTACTCGGTGACCTGGACTTCCTTCCAGAAGGCCACGTAGTCGGTGAAATCCTTGCCGGTTCGCTCGAACGCGGACTCGTAGGGGTGCGGGTAGCTCCAGGCGCGGTCCTGCAGCACCTTGTCGCCATCCTTCACACTGAAGTACTGGCACTCGCCCTTCCACGGGCAGGTGTACGGGGTCGCGCTCTCGACCAGGTACTCCTTGCTGACGCTGGCCGGCGGGAAGTACCAGTTGCCCTCGATCTTGATCAGGTCGCTCTCGGGCGCCTCCGCGATCACGGTTCCGTCGATGACTGCCTTCATGATTCCTCCAGGATCTGTTGCCTGCCTGTGCCAACGTTATTCGCGGCCGGGTGATTCCCTGCCGGGGAGTTCGGTGGAGACATCCAGCTCGATGGCGTGGTCGACCAGCGCCCGCTCACCCGCTGCGGACAGCGTTCGGCCGCTCGCGGAGGCGCCGATGAGGTGGCCCGTGGCGTTGCGCAGGCCGGTGAAGGCGGCGGATGCCGCGGCGGCCTCGGGCGAGCAGTAGTCGATCCCGAGGTCGGCGAGCGCGTCGATCAGGGCGCCCGCCGCGAGCAGGTCTTCGACGGCGAAGCGCACGGACCCGTCCGGCCAGGCCTCGCCGGCCGCGACCACGGCGACCATGAACCGGTCGCCCTTGTCGCCCTGCTGCGCGAGCACCCAGTCCGCGACCGCGCGACGATTGCGCAGGCCCGCGACCACGCTGCGCGCGGGTGGCTCCGACCCGCCGAGCACGTCCACCCACACGATCGCGTCGGCGTCGGCCCCGATCGCGTCGGCGCCGTTGCGCCCCCAGTCGAACCGAACCTGGTACTGCGCCTGCCCGTTGCTCACGGTATTCGAGGGTAGTAGAGGCAGACTTGTCCCATGCACCTGATGCTGAAACTCGAGCTGGACTGCACTCCGGATGCCGCCTGGGCCGCCATCCGCCGCCCCGGAGTGTTCCGGTCGGTCTCGGCTCCGCTCGTGACCATCACCTCGCTCGACCCCGACGGCTTTCCCGAGCGCTGGCCGGTCGGCGACCACCGCGTGCGGGTGAAGGCGCTCGGCCTGTTCCCGCTCGGCGAGCAGTCGATCGACATCAGCTATCCGCAGCGCAGCGACGACGTGCTGATGATGCGCGACAGCGGCGGCGGCATCAGCGGGCCGGTCGGCGTGATCACCTACTGGCAGCACCGCATGGCCGTCTCGCCGCTCCCCGACGGCAGAACGCTCTATCGGGACAAGCTCATCTACGACGCCGGAGTTCTCAACCAGGTGATCTGGCCGTTCCTGTGGGCGTTCTGGCAGTGGCGGGCGTACGGCCTGCGCCGGTTCGCGCCGGGCTGGAAATAGCCATGGCCGACCCGCGCACCGCCCTCGAGGTGGCCGACTGGCGGCGCAGGGTGTTCGCGCTGTACGCGCAGGTTCGGGCATCCGCCGACCTCGTCGCCGCGCACGACCTGTGGCGGCGCGGGCGCGACGAGCTGTTCGCGACGCATCCGTCCACGCCCCTGCTCCCCGAGGACCGGGGGGCATTCACCGGACTGCCGGTGACCGCGTACGACCCGGACTGGCGATTCGAGGCGGCCATCATCGCCACGGAGCCACGTCACATGGATGTCGAGACCGGCACCGACGGACTGGTTCCGTTCGACCTCATCGGCATCGCCGAGGTGCCCGGCGTCGGCTCGCTGGACGTCTGGAAGCTGGGCAGCTACGGCGGCGGCATCTTCGTGCCGGTGAAGGACGCGCTCTCCCGCCAGAAGGGCGGAACGTACGGCGGCGGCCGCTACCTGATCGACACGATCAAGGGTGCGGATCTCGGGGGCACCCCGGGCGGTTCAGCAGCGCCGTCGATCGTGCTCGACTTCAACTTCGCCTACAACCCGTCCTGCGCCTACGACCCCGAGTGGGCCTGCCCGCTCGCCCAGGCCGGCAACACCGTCCCGGTCGAGATCCCCGTGGGCGAGCGCTACTCCGGCTCCTACTGATAGGGTTTGCAGTACCTGCGAAACCATGTTCGGTTTCCTTGCGTCGTTGAACGCTTCCTCTTCTCCGTGCTTCTGCACGTTGTAGATACTTTCTCCGGCGATCGATTGTGACTCTGTCACTCTCGCCAATCCCAGCAAATAGGAACACCCATGTCTGAAATCACATCCACCTTCGGCGCGCTCGGCGTGCCGCAGCCGCTCGTCGCGAAGCTCACCGCGAGCGGTATCGACTCCCCCTTCCCGATCCAGGTCGACACCCTTCCCGACACGCTGTCGGGACGGGATGTCCTGGGCCGCGGCAAGACCGGCTCGGGCAAGACCCTGGCCTTCGCCATCCCCATGGTCGCCCGCCTCGGCGGAAAGCTCGCCGGCGGCAACCGCCGCCCGGGCCGCCCGCTCGGCCTGGTGCTCGCGCCGACCCGTGAACTGGCAACCCAGATCACCACGGCGATGCAGCCCCTCGCCGACGCATACGGCCTGAAGATCACGACGATCTTCGGCGGCGTCTCGCAGCAGCGCCAGGTCGCGGCCCTGAAGTCGGGCATCGACATCGTGGTGGCCTGCCCCGGCCGCCTCGAAGACCTCATGAAGCAGGGCTTCGTTCAGCTGGATGCGGTGGAGATCACCGTGCTCGACGAGGCCGACCACATGGCCGACCTCGGCTTCCTGCCCGTCGTCACCCGGATCATGGACAAGACGCCGCAGAGCGGACAGCGCATGCTGTTCAGCGCGACGCTCGACAACGGCGTGGACAAGCTCGTTCGCAAGTATCTCCACAACGAGGTGCTGCACTCGGTGGACGAGGCGACCAGCCACGTCTCCGCGATGACCCACCACGTGTTCGAGACGGACACGGTGGAGACCAAGAACGAGCTCATCAAGGCGCTCGCCTCGGGTACCGGCCGCCGCATCCTGTTCATGCGCACCAAGCACCACGCCAAGAAGCTGGCCAAGCAGCTGACCGACGCGGGCATCCCGTCCGTCGACCTGCACGGCAACCTCTCGCAGGTGCAGCGCGACCGCAACCTGGCCGCGTTCGCCGCCGGCGACGTGAGGGTGCTGGTGGCGACGGATGTCGCGGCCCGCGGCGTGCACGTCGACGACATCGAGCTGGTCATCCACGTCGACCCGCCGGCCGAGCACAAGGCCTACCTGCACCGCTCCGGGCGCACCGCCCGCGCGGGCAAGGAGGGCGAAGTGGTCACCATCGTGCTGCCGACCCAGCGCAAGGACACCGCCGCGCTGCTGCGCAAGGCGGAGATCACCGTCACCCCCCAGCACGTGACGGCGGCATCGCCGGCTGTGCGGGAGCTGGTGGGCGAGGTCGCCGCATACGTGAAGCCGGCGCCGCGCGCCGCGGTGCAGCCGCAGGGCGCGCCGCGCCAGCGCCAGTCGCAGGGCGGGCAGTCCGGCAACGGCCGGTCGCAGGGCGCCAACGCCCAGCGCAAGCGTACCAACCGGGATGGCGCCCCCAAGAAGCAGGGTGCTACCTCCGGCGGTTCGCGCAACTTCTACAGCACCGGATCCGGAGAGGCGCCCCGCGCCGGCTCCGGTGGCGGGCTCGTCGGGATGTCGCAGGGCGGCGGACGCCGGCGCGGTCGCTAAGGCAGCACGCCCACCGACGCGAGGGCGGCCCGGAGGAGCGATCCCCGGCCGCCCTCCATGTCGGCCGTCACCGACTCGGAGGCGGCCTCGACCGGGCTCAGCCAGGTGATCTCCAGCGCATCCTGCCGGGGTTCGCAGGTGCCGGTGACCGGCACGACGTACGCGAGCGATACGGCGTGCTGGCGCGAGTCCATGAACTGGCTCGAGCCGGGCCAGGGAAAATATTCGGCGACGGAGAACGGCACCGGGTTGGCCGGGAGCAGCGGGAACGCCATCGGCCCCAGGTCTTTTTCGAGGTGCCGGAACAGCGCGTCGCGCAGCGTCTCCCCGTACAGCACGCGGCCCGACACCAGGGTCCTGGTGATCTCGCCGTCGTTCGCACGCAACAGCATGCCGACCTCGATCACGCGGCCCATGCCATCCACCCGCACCGGAACGGCCTCCACGTAGAGGAGCGGCAGCCGGCGCCGGGCCTCGGCGAGTTCCTCGTCGGACAGCCAGCCGGAGTTCGGGTCGGGTGTGCCTACGGAGCTCATGGTCCATTCTTACGCGCCGCGGGTTGCGGTGGTGTTACGGACTGTTTTAACCCTCGATCTAATACTCCCGCCGCGCCTGCGGTCCGTACTCTCGAACGTATGCCGGTCTACAGTCGCGACCCCCGAGTTCGCCGCACCCGGCAGCACGTGCTGGCGGTGACCCGCGAACTGCTGAACGAGCGGCAGGGCGTGCTCACCTTCAGCCAGGTCGCGGAACGGGCCGGGGTCGCCAGGCAGACCCTGTACAAGCACTGGGGCACCGTCGAGAGCCTCATCGTCGACACGATCGTCATCGGCCGCATCGGCACCTACGCCGACTACGACGGCCTCGATGTGGAGCAGCGTGCCCAGCTGTTCTTCGGGCGGCTCGTGCTCGAGGTCGACCGGGGCATGGCGGCGGCGGTCGCCGCCATCATCTCGGTGAAGGGCTACGAACAGGACTCGAGGGACGCCTACGAGCGCCTGGACCGCAACTTCTACGAGATGTTCCGCTCGCTGGTCGCGCCGGTGAACCACGACCAGTTCATCCAGCTGGTCGCACCGATCCTCTACCTGGTCATGGCGGGCAGCCCGGTGCACGCCGCCCTGCTCGACTCGCTCGCGGAGCGCACCGTGATGCTCGCGGCCGAGGGCGTCTAACGCACAAGGGCCGCCCTTTCGGACGGCCCTTCCGTGCACTGCGGGTCAGGCCGCGGCGACGGCGTTCCGGTCGTGCCAGGTGTTGCTGCTGAAGGCGAGGATCAGGAAGCCGATGAAGTAGAACAGCCAGAGCAGGAAGAAGGCGAACGCCCCGCCGTGGCCGAAGTTGCGGGCCAGCCCGAAGGAGAAGATCAGCCAGAGCACCAGGCCGACGATCGGGATCCACATGAGCAGGATCCACCAGCCGGAGTGTCCGGAGACGCGCAGCACGACGATGATGTTGACGATCGGGATGATGGCGAGCCAGCCCGGGCGGCCGGCCTTCGAGAAGACGCGCCAGAGCACGATCACCTGGATGATGTAGTAGACGATGCTGCCGATGGTGATGCCGGTCTGCTGCGCCGGAGTCAAGTTGCTGGTATCGAACGAGAAGAACACGGAACCCCCTGGTTTGCGGCGACCGGGCGGTCGCGTTTCGAATACTAGCGGCCGGGACGTCGCGTCAGCGGCATGCAGGAGGATAGTTCGATGGGCGTGGTGCTCGAACGATTCTCCCCGGCAACCAGGGACTGGTTTTCCGGGGCGTTCGCCGCGCCCACTCCGGCGCAACTGGGGGCGTGGGAGGCCATCACGTCCGGCGCCCACGCGCTCGTCGTCGCGCCCACCGGTTCGGGTAAGACGCTCGCGGCGTTCCTCTGGGCCATCGACCGGCTTTCGTCGACGCCCGGCCCCGCCGTCGGCACGCGGGTGCTCTACATCTCGCCGCTGAAAGCGCTCGGAGTCGACGTCGAACGCAACCTGCGCTCCCCGCTGGTCGGCATCGCCCAGACGGCGAAGCGGCTCGGGATGCCCGCGCCGGAGGTGACCGTCGGCGTGCGGTCCGGCGACACCCCCTCGTCCGACCGGCGCCAGTTGCTACGGAACCCGCCGGACATCCTCATCACCACCCCCGAGTCGCTGTACCTCATGCTCACCTCGGCGGCCCGCGAGACGCTGAAGAACGTCGACACGGTGATCGTCGACGAGGTGCATGCCGTCGCCGCCACCAAGCGCGGCGCCCACCTCGCCCTCAGCCTGGAACGCCTCGACCTGGTGCTGGAGAAACCGGCGCAGCGCATCGGGCTGTCGGCGACGGTGCGGCCGCGCGAGGAGGTGGCGAGATTCCTCGCCGGGGGCGCACCGGTCGCCATCGTCGCGCCGCCCGCGACGAAACGCTTCGACCTCAGCGTGGTCGTGCCGGTGGATGACATGAGCGACCTGGGCACGGCGCTGCCGCTCGAGGGCTCGGCGGCCGGCAGCACGCAGCACGGGTCGATCTGGCCGCACGTGGAGGAGCAGATCGTCGACCGCATCCTCGAGCACCGGTCGACCATCGTGTTCGCCAACTCACGCCGGCTGGCCGAGCGACTGACGGCGAGACTCAATGAAATTTACGAATCGCGGGTCGAGCTTGTCGAGACCTCACCAGCGGGCAACTCTTCGGGAGGTCTCGACAGGCTCGACCCGCTTAGGCGCCCTCCAGCGGCGATGATCGGCGCCTCGGGCCAGACCCAGGGCTCCGCCGGGTTGCTCGCCCGCGCGCACCACGGCTCGGTGTCGAAGGACCAGCGGGCCATCATCGAAGACGACCTCAAGACCGGGCGGTTGCGCTGCGTCGTGGCCACCTCATCCCTCGAGCTGGGCATCGACATGGGCGCGGTCGACCTCGTGATCCAGGTGGAGTCGCCGCCCTCGGTCGCCAGCGGCCTGCAGCGCATCGGCCGGGCCGGCCACCAGGTGGGCGAGGTGTCGCGGGGCATCATCTTCCCGAAGCACCGCGCCGACCTCATCCACTCCGCGGTGGCGAGCGAGCGGATGACCGCCGGGCTGATCGAGGCCATGGCGATCCCGCAGAACCCGCTCGACATCCTCGCCCAGCAGACGGTGGCGGCGGTCGCCCTCGATTCGCTGGATGTCGACGACTGGTATGACACCGTTCGTCGCAGCGCGCCATTCGCGTCCCTACCACGCTCGGCGTACGACGCGACTCTCGACCTGCTGAGCGGCCTGTACCCGTCCGACGAGTTCGCCGAGTTGCGCCCGCGCATCGTCTGGGACCGGGTGAACGGGCGGATCACCGGCCGGCCCGGTGCGCAGCGGCTCGCCGTGACCTCCGGCGGCACGATTCCCGACCGCGGCCTGTTCGGCGTGTTCATGGTCAATTCCGGGGAGAACGCGCCCATGCGCGTCGGTGAACTCGACGAGGAGATGGTCTACGAGTCCCGCGTCGGCGATGTCTTCGCGCTCGGCACGACCAGCTGGCGCATCGAGGACATCACGCACGACCGCGTCGTCGTCTCCCCCGCATTCGGCCAGCCGGGGCGCGTGCCGTTCTGGCGGGGCGACGGTCTCGGCCGGCCGGCGGAACTGGGCAAGGCCGTGGGTCGGTTCATCCGTGAGGTCTCGACCAGCTCGACCCCTCTGGAGCAGGCCAGCGTCGGCAATCTCGACGATCGGGCGGTGAACAACCTCGTCGCCTTCATCGACGAGCAGAAGCAGGCGACCGGGCACGTCCCGACGGACAAGACGCTCGTGGTGGAGCGCTTCCGCGACGAGCTCGGCGACTGGCGGGTGGTGCTGCATTCCCCCTACGGCATGCAGGTGCACGCGCCGTGGGCGCTGGCGGTGGGCGCGCGCATCCGGGACCGGTTCGGCATCGACGGCGGTGCCGTCGCGGCCGACGACGGGGTGATCCTCCGCATCCCCGACACGGAGAGCGAACCGCCCGGCCTCGACCTGTTCCTGTTCGACCCGGCCAAGCTGCGCGACATCGTGACCGAGGAGGTGGGCGGCTCCGCCCTGTTCGCGGCCCGGTTTCGCGAGTGCGCCGCGCGGGCCCTGCTGCTGCCGCGCTACAACCCGGGCACCCGGTCGCCGCTCTGGCAGCAGCGGCAGCGAGCCTCCCAGTTGCTGGACGTCGCCCGTAAGTACCCGAGTTTCCCGATCATCCTCGAGGCGGTGCGCGAGGTGCTGCAGGACGTCTACGACCTGCCCTCGCTCATCGGCATCGCCGAGCAGGTCGAGGCGCGCAGCATCCGCCTGGTCGAGGTGGAGACGGAGCAGGCGTCACCGTTCGCCCGGTCGCTGCTCTTCGGCTACGTGGCCGCGTTCATGTATGAGGGGGACTCACCCCTCGCGGAGCGCCGTGCCGCCGCCCTGTCGCTCGACGCGACGCTGCTCGCCGAGCTGCTCGGCCGGGCCGAGCTGCGCGAACTGCTCGACCCGCTCGTGATCGCGCAGCTGGAACTCGAGCTGCAGCGGCTCGCGCCCGACCGCAGGGCGCGCGACGCCGAGGGAGTCGTCGACCTGCTGCGGATGCTCGGGCCGCTCTCCGAGGCGGAGATCCTCGAGCGGGCCGAGCTTGCCGAGACCTCACCGACGAACACCTCTGGGGGAGGTCTCGACAAGCTCGACCCGCTCTTGCAGGAGCTCGAGCGTCAAGCCCGCGTCTGGCGGGCCGGCACCCGCTGGGCGATCATCGAAGACGCGGCCCGACTGCGCGACGCCCTCGGTACCCCGCTGCCGATCGGAATCCCTGCGGCCTTCATCGAGCCGGTGGCCGATCCGCTCGGCGACCTGGTCAGTCGCTACGCCCGCACCCACGGTCCGTTCTCCGTCCAGGCGGTAGCCGACCGCTTCGGGCTCGGCACCGCCGTCGTGCTCGACGCGCTCCGCCGGCTGGCCGAGGCGAAGCGCGTTGTCGAGGGCGAGTTCCGCCCGGGCGGCTCCGGCAGCGAATGGTGCGACGCCGAGGTGCTGCGACGCCTGCGCACCCGCTCGCTGGCCGCCCTGCGCCAGGAGGTCGAGCCGGTCGACGCCGCCACGCTCGGCCGGTTCCTGCCGGCCTGGCAGCACCTGGCCGAGCCGCTGCGGGGAACGGACGGGGTCGCGACCGTCATCGACCAGCTCGCCGGGGTCGCGCTGCCGGCATCCGCCTGGGAGTCCTTCGTGCTGCCGGGCCGGGTGAAGGACTACTCGCCGGTCATGCTCGACGAGCTCACGGCATCCGGCGAGGTGATCTGGTCGGGCGGCGGAACGCTTCCGGGCAATGACGGCTGGGTGAGCCTCCATCTCGCAGAGACCGCTGCGCTGACTCTGCCCGAGCCGACCGGCGGCGAGACGACGGAAGTGCAGCGCTCGATCCTGGCGTCGCTCGCCGGCGGTGGAGCGTTCTTCTTCCGGCAGCTCTCGAACGCCGTCGGCAGCACCGACGATCAGGGTCTGCTCCGCGAGTTGTGGGATCTGGTCTGGGAAGGTCTCATCACCAACGACACCTTCACCCCGCTGCGGGCGATGCTCGGTGCGACGCCGAACCGGCCGAGGTCGGTGCCGCGCACCCGTGCATACCGTGGGCGGGCGCGGGCGGCACTGCCGAGCCAGTCCGGGCCACCGAGCGCGGCCGGCCGCTGGTCCCTGCTTCCTCTCGCCGAGCCGGATGCGACGGTCCGGGGAGTCGCCACCGCCGAGCAGTTGCTGGAACGGTACGGAGTGATCACCCGCGGCGCTGTCATGAGCGAAGGCATCCGCGGCGGATTCTCCCTCGCCTATCGCGTGCTCAGCCGATTCGAGGAGGCCGGCCGGGTGCGCCGCGGCTACTTCGTCGAGGGACTCGGCGCCGCCCAGTTCGCCACCGGAGCGATCGTCGACCGGCTGCGATCCTTCGCCCGCGAACCCGACAGCGAACGGCCGCCGTTCGCCCTCACCCTCGCCGCCACCGACCCCGCAAACCCCTACGGCGCCGCGCTGCCCTGGCCGTCGCAGCCGACGGATGACGACGAGAAGAAGAAGCATCGTCCCGGCCGCAAGGCGGGCGCCCTGGTCGTGCTCGTCGACGGTCGTCTCGCGCTGTTCGTCGAGCGCGGGGGCAAGACCATCCTCAGCTTCGGCTCGTCAGCCCGCGAACTCACGGCGGCGGCCGAGTCGCTCGCGGCCGCCATCCGCCGCACGCACGGGAAGCTGAAGGTCGAACTGGCCGACGGCGAGTTCGTGATCGGGACCCCGGTGGGAGAAGCGCTCGCGGAGGCCGGATTCGACGTCACGCCACAGGGGTTGAGGTTGCGTGGTTGAGGTTGCGTGGTTGAGGTTGCATAGTTGAGCTGGTTCTAGATGCTTGAGCTGGTTTTCAGTGCCTGAGGGAGACACGGTCTGGCTGGCGGCGAGGAACCTGTCTGCGGTGTTCGACGGGCACGTTCTCACCGGCTGCGACATCCGTGTGCCGGCGTTCGCGACCGTCGACCTCACCGGCGAGATGGTCGACGGCGTCGTCAGCCGCGGAAAGCACCTGCTCATGAGGGTCGGCGAGCTGACCATCCACAGCCACCTCAAGATGGAGGGGTCCTGGCACCTGTATCGCGACGGCACGCCCTGGCGCCGGCCGGCGTGGCAGGCCCGGGCAATTCTCAGCGTGGACGGCTGGACCGCGGTCGGCTTCAGCCTGGGGCTGCTCGAGGTGATCCGGCGTGAGGACGAGGAATCGGTGGTCGGATACCTCGGACCCGACCTGCTCGGTGCCGACTGGCACCCGGGTGAGGCGCTCCGCCGCCTGGTCGCCGACCCGCGGCGCGAGGTCGGCCTCGCGCTGCTCGACCAGCGGAACCTGGCCGGACTCGGCAACGTGTACCGCAACGAGCTGTGCTTCCTTCGCGGCATACTGCCCACGCGTCCGATGGGTGAGGTCGAGAGTCCGGAGAAGCTCGTCGATCTCGCGCACCGGCTGATCGACGCGAACAAGGAGCGCGCGAGCCGCAGCACGACCGGGAATCTTCGCGGCGAGACCGCTTTCGTGTCCCAGCGTGAGGGACGGCCGTGCCTGCGTTGCGGCACCCCGATCCTGCGCGGGCGACTGGGCGATTCCGATCTCACCCTGCGCGACACCTACTGGTGCCCGCGCTGCCAAAGCTGACCGGTCACACGCTCCGGCTCATCCAGACCACCAGCACGCAGACCGCCGCGACGGTGATCGCACACATGCTCACCGTCCACCAGCGCAGCAGGCCGGGATGGATGCGCCGGCGCGCGGCAAGATGCCGGGCACGCTCGGTCATCGGACGAACGGGCGGACACCGGGGTGGGGCGCCCCGGGTGTCACGCCCACGGGTAGGCAGTGCGGCACCCCGGCAGTATATACACCGTTGCGTTACTTAGATGGCGGTCTGTCTAGTGCGACGGTGGCTGGATCGACGCGGTGAGGTGCACGCGCAGCTGGTACGGGGAGGCGAACACGTTGCCGTACTGGCTGGTGAACCGGAATGGCGCCGTGATGTCCGTGCCGCGCAGCAGGTCGGTGTACGGCACCGTCACATCGACGATCGCCGTGGAGATCGTGGGGTCGGGCCAGCTGCAGTCCGCGTCGTGCGACACCCCGAAATAGAGGTCCTCCTCCTTCACGTGCGCGGTCACCAGAACGTGCACCGTGCGCGCCTGCGGCGTCGTGCTGTGGATGCTCGCGGGGATCTCCAGCGTGCTGACCGGCCGGCATGCGACGGGAATGGAGAGGGCGCCCCTGATGTCGCTGTTGAACGAGGCGGTGGCGTCGAGGAAGTCCCAGGCCCGCCGTCCCGTGGACCCGCTCTGCGACACCGTGGCGCTGCCGCCGATCGCAATCGTGTTGGTCGGCATCACCACCTCGCCGTTGCCCCACCAGGTCTCGGTCGTGTGTTGGTTGATGTCGGCCGTGATCATGCGGCCCGCGTCATCCGTCAACTCGACGCTCGTCACGTACAGGTGGTTCGGGCACAGGCCGCTGAAGCTCACCGGCGCGGTCCAGACCAGGCCGGATCCGGCTGTCTCCCCGGTGACCACGCTCGTCGACCCGGCGGGGAAGCAGTCGCCGGCCAGCGTCGCGCGGAAGGTCACGTGGCGGTCGGTGCGCATCGTGAAACTCATGCCCGCCGTCCAGCCGTCGGCCGAAAGACTCGTGGTGGGAAGGACCGAGGTGTCGAACTGCGGATCGGTCGTCGTCGGAGCGGTCGGAGTCGAGGAGTCCACGTCGCCGACGTTCCAGCGGATATGTCCGTTCTGGCGACCCTCCTGCCAGCGCACCAGCACCCGCACGAAGCCGACCGTGCCGGTGTCCGTCTTGATCGGCACCTGGTAGGGGGTGTCGGGCGGCAGCGTGCAGGTGCCGTAACAGACCTGCCGAGCCAGCGGGAGCACCCCGGACGAGGACGCGTTGTGGGTGCCGTTGTGGTAATCGGTGGTGATGGTGACGTCGCCGGCCGTGCCGGAGTCGACCCGGCCGTCCTGGATGCACAGCTGCACGTCATTGCCCGAACGGCTGCCGGTCTGCCCGGCCGTAGTGGGGAAGTTTCCGCTCGAGCCGCAGGTGATGCCGAACTGGGTGCTCGCGTGAACGAGGAAGGAGTCCTGGGGCACGCCCGAGTCGAGATGGTAGGCCTCGAAGAACACGATCGGAGTGATGGCGCTCGGACTCTGCGTGACGACGGCACGCTGCTTCTGGGGCGAGGTCACGTTCCAGGTCGGGCCGGCGTGGTCGAACCAGCGGGCGCAGACGACGATCGTGGAGCCCTCCGGTGCGGAGAACACGTTGACCAGGCGTTCCGTGTACCCCGGCTGGAAATTCGCCGCCCGCAGCGAAGCGGGATCGACATCGAGGATGTGCTCGGGCGCCGCACGGAGCAGCCGGGTCGCGCTGGTGTAGGTGGAGCAATCGGGCGCCGTGCCGTCCGGTACCGCCCAGGCCCGGACATCCGGCAGCGGGCTCGGCGACGTGGGAACGGAGACGTAGAGCTGGTTGGCCCCGATCGGCAGCACCAGCATGGGCGGCTCGGTCGGTGCGCCCCGCGGGTCGAACTGGAACCCGGTGCCGAGCGAGATGCGCAGGAGCACGTCGATGGCGGTGGCCTGGAGCTGGTAGGTGGTTGGGCTGAGGCCGGTGAGCGTGGCGCAGTGCTGGAACAGCACGAAGTCGTCGCTGTAGCCGCCGCGCGCGTCATTTGCGCTGGCCCAGTTCTCGGCATCCCCCGGCTGACTGTGGATGACCGTGGTCTGCACCGCGGTCGGATCGTCCACTGGCCAGTACCGCAGCGTCACGTCGGCCGGCACGGTCGTGGCGATCGCGACGCCGAACCCGCCGGTGCCCGTATCCGCCGGGCACTGGAACGCCGGGCCGGCGTTGGAGAGCGGCTGCGCGAACAGCTGAAGAGCCACCGGCTCCGAGATGGTATCGGCAACGATAGTGCCCTGCAGACCATCCGGGCAGTCGGATGATCCGCCGGTCGCGCAGGGGTCGTCGGTGTGCACGGCGGGGCGCGGGTTCGTGTGCCCGAGCGCGGCCTGCGCGTCGGCCTCCCCCAGGCCGGCGTCGCCGTCGAGAGCATCGATGCGCGCTTGCGTGCCGGCGTCGATGCCACCCTTCGCCACCGAGCCGGGCCTGGTGACCGTCTTCATGCCGATCACGGCGCTCGCGGTCTTGTCGTCGGTCGCCGGCGCGAGCACCGGTGCGGTGATCGTGCTCGGCGACGCGGGCGCCGCGAAGTGCAGCCCGACCAGCACGCCGGCGGCCGCGAGGGCAGCGGCCGCGACGATCGCGATGACGGGGCGGAGGATTCGACGGTTCATCGTTGGCTCAAATCAGGCACTGGAGGCTGCCGCTCGCGGATCTGGGTGCGCTGGAATTGCCGGCTGCGTCGTGGGCGATCACCGTGAATACGGTGTTCCCGTCGTGCATGCCCGCCGCCGGGTTGGTCAGCACCAGTTTCCAGGTGCCGCCGCTCAGCGTCATCGAGCCCGAGCCGGTGTTGTGATCGGTCCACGAGATCGTCACCGAGGTGACGCCCACGTTGTCCGATGCTGTCGTGGTGATCGTCGTCTGGCAGTTGGCGACGGTGACCACCGGAGTGGCGACGGTCGGCGCCGTCGTGTCGGGCGTGGGCGTCGGGGGCGCGGGCTTCTTGGACGGGGTGGTGGGCGTGGCCGGCGCTGCCGGAGCATCGGGGGCGGCCTCGACGGTCGGCTCCGGCGTCACCGAAACACTGGGCGTCGGGCATCCGCCGACCGGCAGGCTCGCGGTGTCGCCCGAGTCGTCGACGCGGACGGCGGCCCGCCGGACCCAGACGGTGGTCGCCAGGTCGTAGGGGTCGCGCACGGCCAGCCAGGCGGAGTCCTTCGTGCGCTGCAGCGCGAGCACCCGTTGGCCGGGATCGAGCGAGACGAGCCTCGCGCCGGCCGGGCAGGCGAGCCCCGCGATCGAGTGGTCGATCGAGACCGTTGGGGCGGATGCCGCCGCCGGCGACGCGAGCCCGAACAGTCCCGTGAACCCGGCGAGGCCGCCCACGATCGCCGCGACGACGATGACTCCGATCCACGGCAGCCAGCCGGCCGGCCAGGACGGGCCGAATCCCGAGGATGCCGCTGGAGTGCCGGTCTCGCCGGCCTCCACCCGTGCGAGCACCCGCTCCGCGACGCCGGAAGGATCGCCCGGTGTCGCGATGCGCTTCAGCGAACTCGACAGGATGTCGTCGATCTCAGCCATGGTGATCCTCCTTCCTCAGTCGTGCGGCGAGCGCCTTCCTGGCGCGGTGCAGCTGGGTCTTGACCGTCCCCTCGCTCACGGAGAGGCCTTCGGCGATGGTCTCCACCGACTGGTCGAGCAGGTAGTGCAGTACGCAGACCTGGCGCTGCTGCACGGGAAGCTGGTTGAGGGCGGCGATCAGGTCCGTATCGAGCAGGCCGACGGCATCCTCCACCGCCTCCCGGTCAGGCACGAGACGGGCGAGCGCCCGCTGCTCGGCGGCCCGGCTGCGGTACTGGTCGCGTAGGCGATTGCTGGCGACCACGGTGATCCAGGCCGCGAGATTCCGCACCGGGTGCGCCGGCGGGCGGGCGATCAGCCCGACCAGCGCGTCCTGCACCGCATCCGCGGCACCCTCACGGTCGCCGGTGATGAGTCCGACCGCGCCGACCACCCGCGAGTAGTCGTGCTCGACGAAGTAGCCGAGGTCCACCTGGGCTCTCTCCGCAACCGCGTCGGTCATACCAGTACGACGCATGAGGGGGCGGCGAGGGTTGACATGGCGGCGGAATTCGCGGCTATTCCGGTTGCGGGTGCTTCCAGCGCACGGCGAGCACGAAGAGCGTGCCGACGGCTGTGGCGAGGCCGAGCACGATGAGCAGCGGAGCCAGGATCGTGTACGACTGGAGCAGGTAGTAGTCGGCGCCGCCGAAGCCGCCGTTGTTGCCGAGCGCGGCGACCCGGTCGCCGATCAACCGTAGTCCGTAGACGCCGGATGCGACGAACAGCGCGCTCAGCACCCACAGTGCGACCAGCAGCGGGTTGCGGCGGCGACCGATCACAGCAGCAGGGGGCAGTGCCGGTGCCGTGGCGACCGGTGCGGCCATCTCCACAGCGGACGGTGCCTCGGCCGGTGGCAGGCTCGCGGGAGTCGGCTCGGACGCCGTGTGGGCGGTACGTTTCGAGGGGTCGAACCCCGGCTGGTATGCCGGGTCGAAGCGTGGATCGAAGTCGCTCATCAGGCACCGCCGCGGTTCTGCAGGAGGATCGCGTATGAGGCGAATGCCACGAACAGCACCTGGGGCACCAGCAGCACGAGCGTGACGATCCCGAGGATCCGGCCAGCGCCGAGCACGACCGCGATCACCGCGAGGATCGCGCCCAGCACGATCGCGATCGGAACACCGAAGACGGTGAGGTTCACGACCACGGTGAGGGCGTCATCCGTCGACGACCCGGTCGCGAAGAGGGCGATGACGAGGGCGGCGGGCACGAAAGCGATGACGAGTGCGACCAGGCCCAGCGCGAAGCCGCGGTGCCGCTTCGTCGTGGGCCCGCTCGGCGCGACCTCAACAGTCATGGCCCGATCCTAGGGCGCAACCGGTGCCCCAATCATGTGCCCTCGGTGTTAGGGTTACCTAAGTTGTGCCAGGAGAATCGCGCCGGCCTTCGCAGGGAAAGGGCCATTTCCGATGAGCTACATCAAGTCCACCGCGCTCGACGCCCGCGGGTTCGTGATCCTCGACCGGTACGACCAGGCGGCCGACCCACAGGAGTGGCACGACCTCCGCTTCGTCGACTGGAAGTCGTCGGGGGACACCCGGTTCGCACCGCTCGCCAGCGCGAAGGGCGAGATCGAGGTCGACGGCTTCTGGAACCACACCCCGCCGCGCACCGACAAGGACGGCGTGTGGATCGAGTCGCAGGTCGCGAAGGCTCCCCGCCTGACGGCGCGCGCCAAGGAGCCGGGGGTGAATGTCGGTCGCTGCCGGGTGATCGAGCTGCAGCCGAACGACTACGCCGACGCGATCTACAACCTGCACCAGGATGACAACAACCGGCTCAACCCCGACGAGTCCGGCTGGATCGTGCGCGCCTTCTTCAACCTCACCGACGACCCGGAGTCGTGCCTCGTGCTGCGCGAGGACCGTTTCAACCCGGCCGGAGAGATCCGCATCCCGCTGCCTGCCGGTGCCCAGGTGATCGTCGACACGCAGCGCTTCTGGCACGCGGTCTGGCAGAAGGGGCCGGAGCCGCGCTACTGCCTCATCACCTCGTGGGAGTCCGGCCCGCTGCTCGACGAGTACATCGCCCGGCACAACGGTACGAGCGAGAACACCGACCTGCCGCTCGAGCAGGTCGCCATCGATGACGCCCAGGCCACCGTCCACCGGCGCCTCTCCGAACGGTCGGCCGCTCTCACGGCGCCCGCCGAATACGACGACTAGGCCGGCGATGCTGCACGCCGCCGCCCTCGACGGCCAGGTCACCGGCTGGTTCGACGCGGTCGGGCCCGTGCTCTTCTACCTCATCGTGTTCGCGCTGGTATTCGCCGGCACCGGACTCTTCGTCGGCATCATCATCCCCTTCATCTCCGGAGACTCGCTGCTGTTCGCCTCCGGCATCCTCACCGCCGACACCCCCGCGCTCAACATCTGGATCCTCGGCATCGGGGTCGGCATCGCGGCCTTCCTCGGTGACCAGTTCGGCTTCGTGCTGGGCCGGCGGCTCGGACGCCCCTACCTCGACCGGCGGAAGGGTGCCTGGATCCAGAAGAGCATCGACCGGGCCGAGCGCTTCTACACCGCGCTCGGCTGGTGGGCGGTCGTGGTGGCGCGATTCATTCCGTGGGGACGCGTGCTCGTGCCGCCGATCGCCGGCATCGCCCGCATGAACTACCTGAAGTTCCTCAGCGCCAATGCCACGGGCGCGCTCGCCTGGGGAGTGCTCATCACCGTCTGCGGCTATTTCGCGGCGAGCATCCCCGGCGTGAAGGTCGCGTCCTATGTGGTCGGCGGCGCCTTCATCCTCGGCTCGATCGTCGCGGCGATCGTGGTGTGGGTGCGCAACCGTCGCGCTAACGCCGCCGCTGCCTCTTCGGACGCGCCCGCGGCGTAACCGGCCGCGCCGGTTTCGCCGGCTTCACGATCGGCGCGGCGACGGCGCCACGCGAACTGTTCGCCGTACGGCCGCGCACGATGCCGACGAACTCCTCGACCTGCTCCGTCGTGCCGTCCGCGAGCCAGGCCAGCGCGATCCGAGTCGGTTCGGCGTCGGAGACCGGTTTCGTGACGGTGTCCTTCCGCGCGAACGCCCGGGCGACGGACTGCGGCAGGATGTCGGCATCGTCCCCGACGTCAGCCACCGTCACGCTCTCGAGGTCCGCGAGCCGGTGATCGCGCGGCAGCACGACGACCGGCGTCTCCTCATAGAGCGGGATCACGCTGAGGCCGTCGACGTCGACGGGCAGCCGCACGAAGGCGACATCCGCCCGGCCGTCGAGCAGGGCGTCGAACTGGGTGGCGGCGGAGCTCGGCTCGAAGCCGAGGGGGACCCGGGGGTGCCGCTGCTCCCAGGCAGTGCTCCATCTGGTGAGGGTCACGCCCGCGACGAACGCGATGGTGAAGCGCTCGGCGGCCACGGCATCCCCTCGTCTGCTGTCGGCCTCAGGCTACGCTGGTGGCATGACGCCGGCGAAATCATCCCAGGCCATGAAGGCCTCCACCGCCGCGCAGAAGCTCGGCATCTACCTGCCCGCCGCGCCCGAATCGTTCCGGGATGCACCGGTCACGCGTGACGAGTTCAATGAATTGACAGCCAACCCGCCCGAATGGCTGGTCGAACTGCGCAAGAACGGGCCGCATCCGCGTGACGAGGTCGCGCGCAAGCTCGGCATCTCCAACTCGGGCCTCGCCCGCGGCGGCGCCGGCGACGTGATGACGACCGCGGAGATCCAGGCACTGCTGCAGCAACCGCCCGAATGGCTGGTGCGCGAGCGCGCCATCCACTTCGAGGTCACCGAGGAGAATGCCCGCGTGAAGGCACTGCGCGCATACAAGCGCTCCGCCGCTGAACGATCTCGTTCGTAACCCGGTCGCGACTCGCCTTCACCGGGACCACCCTCGCAGTCAACCCCCGGCTTTTCCCTTTCCGGAATTAGTTCGCGGAGCTAAACTCGTGTCACCCCCCGATCGGGGGGTGACACCGTAGCAGAGGGAGGGAGCTATGGCACTTCGACTCGCGGATGACGGTCCGGCTCCCCAGGGAAACGAGCGACGGGCAAACGAGCGACGGTGGGAGGCGACCGTGCACCACGGCGGCCGCGCTTTCGTCGCGACGGCGACCATGGCATCCATCTTCAAGGCCCATGCCGAGGACGTGATCGCCCGCGCCGAGACCGAGCTGGTCCCGCTCCTGCACCGGGGTGGAGTGGACCTGCTGCTGATCACGCCGGAGACGAACTTCGCCGTGGTGAACATCGAGCTGGGGCTGACCGACACGCGCCCGATCCCGCTTCCAGTGCACCACCGGCCCGCGTCCTAGCCGGCTCGCACACCTGGCAGGTCTAACACCAAGACCGCCCGCGGTGAGCGACACGGTCTCAGGCCTTTTCCGGGGCGAACAGCATCCGGCTGAGTACCAGGAAGAAGACGACGAGGGTCGCGACCAGCGCGAGCCACGACCAGGCGAACCCGACGGTGATGCTCAGGACGACGAAGATGGCGAGCCCGAGCACCCAGATGATGACGGTGTACATGCCGAACCGTGCCGCGGCCACCGGGTCGCGGGAGAAGCGGTCCTCGAACTCGGCGCTGCGGGCCAGGGCCAGTGCCCACGGTTTGCGACGGTTGGTCTGCGTGACACCGAGCCAGCTGAACAGCACGATCGCCGCGACCCCGAGCACGATCGCCGCGACGAGGGGCGCGACGCCGAACGATCCGACGACCGAGGTGCCGAACAGGAGGCCGCCGATGAGGAGCGCCGTGCCGATGCCGAAGCCGAGCGCGCGCCGCGTCGGCATCGGATACTCCTGGCTCGTCTCCTGCCGCAGCGAGTCCGCCACCAGTGCACCGAGCGCGAGCGCGGTCACGCCCGACAGCACGGCGACCACCGCGACCGGCCACGCCAGCAGCGAGAGTTCGGCCAGGGCGACCAGCAGGGCCGCACCCGCGAAGACGAGTGACAGCAGCACCGCACGCACGACGAAGCCCGGGTTCGGGCGCACCCGGTTCCTCTCCATGAGGTCGGCCATGCTGTCCGCCCGTTTGTCGTCGTCCTTCACGGAGTCGACGAGCGAGCGGATGTCACCGAGCTCGCGCACCGCGGTCTCCGCCGCGGTCGCGGGGTCGACGCCGCCCGACTGGAGTTCGGCGGAGCGGGCCGCGAGGTTGCCGCGGATCTCCTCCTTCAGGTCCTGGGCATCCGGGGTCATCTCGATGCCGGCGAAGGCCGCATCCAGATGACGGTGGATGTCGGAGGTGTCTGGCGTAGTCATTCGTTGTCGCCTTTCAGGGTGAGAAGTGTGTTGATGATTCGCTGCGTGGCCGTCCAGTCGACGACGTTCTGCTTGTAGACGGCACGGCCCGCGTCGGTGATGCGGTAGTACTTGCGGCGGCCGCCCTGGGTCTCGTCGCCCCAGTAGGCCTCCACCAGGCCGTCCTTCACGAGCCGGCGGAAGGTGGCGTACAGGGTCGCCTCCTTGATCTCGTAGTCGCCGCCGGTCGCATCGCGGATGGTCTTGTAGATCTCGAAGCCATAGCGATCGGTGGTGCGCAGCACGGCGAGCACGATCGTGTCGGTGTGGCCGCGGAGCAGGTCGGACGCGAAGGCGTCGCCCGCCTCGGGTAGTGTTGTCATGTCGAGTACTGTATCAGGCATAGTACCTGTGCAGCAATTCCTGTCGGATGCCGCGGGTACGCTCCCGGCATGTGCGCCTTCTGCTCCCTGCCGACCGCCCCCGGCTCCCCCGTCGACCTCTGCGAGTACCACGTGCTGCTGGTCGCCGACTGGGCGGCGCGCGACTACGGCACCACCGACCTGCTGCCCTCGCCGTGCCTCGCCTGCGGGTCGCGGCTCGGGGTGAACTACCCGTCGGGCTGGCTCTGCGCCGTCTGCGAATGGCGGGTCGGCGACCTGCCCGAGCGCGACGCCGTTCCGCCGCGAGTGGATGTCGTCTACTACCTGCGCTTCGATGACCGGGTCAAGATCGGCACCTCGGCCAGCCCGCGCAGCCGCATCGCGGCGCTGCCGCACCACGAGGTGCTGGCCTTCGAGCGCGGCGACCGCACGCTCGAACGGCGCAGGCATGAGCAGTTCGCCGGCCACCGCATCCCGCACACCGAATGGTTCGAGCAGCATGACGCGCTCGCGGCGCACATCGCCGAGCTGAGCGAGGGCGTCGCCGACCCGTGGGATCGCTACGCCTACTGGGTCAGCCGGGAGCTCGGGCTGGGCGGCCGCTAGGCCGAAAATTCAGTCCTCGGACTGCTCGGCGCGGGATCGCGGGCGGCCGACGCCTAGCCCGGCTCGAAGCCGACCAGCCAGAGCAGGCCGTACCTGTCGCGAACCTGGCCGTCGCTCGCACCCCAGGGCCGTTCCTGCAGGTCGTCGACGACGATGCCGCCGACCGCCAGCCCATCGAACCAGCGGCGGAGGGTGGCGGGGTCGGCAGTGCCGAGCAGTGAGAACATCAGCCCGCTCGAAGCGAAGTTGTCCTCGCCGGAGCCGGCATCCGCCGCGAACAGGGAGACCGGTCCGTCGAGGATGCCGTGGGCAACCGCGTCGAGGTCGCCGTCGGTGGCGCCGAAGTCCGCCCTCGTGTGCACGGTGAGCTCGCCGCCGAAGACGCCCTGGTAGAACGTGAGGGCCTCGCGCGCGCTGCCGGGGAAGTGCAGGTACGGCGTCGGCGCGGTCATGATCAGTACTCCCCCTTGATCACGAAGAACGACCCGCGGATGACGCCGGCAAGTTTCGACGTCTGCCGCGCGAACTTGAATTTGCTCGCCAGCTCGTCGGGGACCTCCATGCCCTCCGAGAGCTTCAGCCCGACCGCGCGCTTTCCGGCGTCGTCGATCGTGTACATCACGTTGATCGACAGGCCGGACTGGTAGAACACGTAGGCCATGCGGATGCCGTCCACCTCGAAGGAAGTCGCCTCCAGGGGAGGGGACCCGATGAAGAGGTCGCGATCGCCGAGGATGCGGCTGACCCAGTCGATGGTCTCCGACTCGTCGGCGGCCGGGCCGACAGCAAAGACGTGGTCGTACTTGTTCTTGAAGTACCGGGCCTCGTTGGCCCGCAGGCCGGCGAGCGCCGGGGCGACCGGACTGGACTCGAGCCCGGCCGTTGACACATTCACGAAATCGACTGGTACGCGCATGCTCTCATTGTCCAGCAAGGTAGGCGGCCCAAATACTCGCTGTCATCAGAATCGTATTCGTCCGCAGGTCGCCTATGTTGGGCCCTGTGAACTTCACGACCATCGCTGAACTCGGTACCGCACTCGGAACGCTGGTGCTTGCGGCGGCGACGTTCGCGTCCGTGCGCTCCGGCAACCGGGCGGCACGACTGTCGGAGCGATCGATCCTGGACAACACCCGCCCGCTCATCCTGCCCTCACGGTTGGACGACCCCGCCGAGAAGGTCGGGTTCGCGGACGACCACTGGGTGCAGGTGGCCGGCGGCCACGGTAGTGCGGAGGTGATCGGAGACAACATCTACCTCGCGATCGCGATACGCAACGTCGAGTCGGGTCTCGCCGTGCTGAATGCCTGGAAGCTCTACCCGGACCGGTCTGTCTTGCGGGGCGAGCAACCCGAACTGGACGGGTTCCACCGGCTGACCCGCGACCTGTACATTCCGTCGCGCGACACCGGATTCTGGCAGGGTACCTTCCGCGATCCGTCGGATGCCGCGTTCACCGAGGCCGCGCAGGTGATCACCGCACGCGAGGCCTTCACCATCGACATCCTGTACGGCGACGGTGAGGGCGGCCAGCGGACGGTCACGCGCTTCACCCTGATCCCGGCCAAGGCCGAGAAGGACGGCTGGCTCGCGATCGTGTCGCGGCACTGGACCCTCGACCGCATCGACCCGCGCGGACTCCAGGCGCGCAGCTAGCCGCGGAACCCGGAGACGGTCAACCAGGCGGCTTCACGCCGGATGAAGCGGAGTCGATCATGATCGGCGAGGCGAGCGAGATGCAGGGTGAGGTCTTCGGCGGGCCCGTCTCGACGACGACGCCATACAGCTGGGCGCGGTGAACCTTTCCGGCAACGCTGCCGTTCTCTTTAGTGAGGCCCCCACCAACGGAGGCTCGAAGCGAAAGCAGGCAGGCATATGGCTCGGGTCATGCGAATCATCAGCGCGATCGTTCTTTTCGCGATCGCAGGCATCCATCTTTTCCTCGTCTTCGACGGCGTCGGTGGCACGCTCGGTGTGCTCTTCATCCTCAACGCGGTCGCGGGGGTCGTGCTCGGAATCGGGATGCTGGCGGCGCGGGGGCGGCTCCTGAGGGTCGCGACCATCCTGGGCCTGCTGTTCGCGATCGCGAGCCTGCTGTCGCTGCTGCTCGCGCTGACGGTCGGGCTGTTCGGCATCACCGAGACGTGGACTTTCACCCTGGTGCCGGAGACGGTCATCGTCGACGCGATCGCGGTCGTCGTGCTCGCGATCACCACGCCCCTGCTGTTCCGCAGCGCAAGAACCGCCTGACGGGCGAATCAGCCGTCGGATCCGCGATCCCGCGTCCCAGCCGCTTTCCACGGAAACGGTGGCGCTGAGGCGAAATATTCACTGGCCAGCTTCCTGGGCGCCTTGCATGCCCAGGCCTCGACCAGCACCTCGGCCAGCTGCTCTCGGTCCAGTTCGCCGAGCCGCGACTCCTGCACGAGAACCGCGTTATATCCGCTGAAGTGATCGATCGTGAAGAACGGAGAACCCGGGTCCTGCACGAGCGCGATCTTCGCGTCCTCAGTGGGGACCGAGATGACCAGGAGGTCCGTGTACATCTCCCCGCTGACCGGATCGATGGCCGTCCTGCCCGGAGCTCGGTAGATGACGAACCCTTTGCCCTTCTCACCCCGCGGAACCTTGTAGGTCGGGCGGTCGCCCCACGAGACCCCGAGTTCGACCTCCGGGAGCGACCCGCAGATAAGAGCAACATCACTCGGCTTCGCCTTCATGCGAGGAGAATACCGCCCACGCGGTTAACTCCCGGCCGACCTTTCCCCGCTACGGAATCCCGATGGCGACTCACCCCCAAGGCTGCGAGGACGGGGGCCTGACTTTCTTCGATGGTCACCGTCGAAAAGTTCCTCAGAGCACCCGAGTCCGCAGCAGCACGACGAAGACAACGACCAGGGCGACAACGACAACGACAATCAGCCAGCCTTGCCAGGAACCGGGGTGCCAGCCCGGGCCGGACTGGTTCGGCCGGAACCACCGCTTGCCGTTCTTTCCGGGTGGTTGTTCGGAATCGATCGGCGATTCTTGCTCATCCTTCGACACGCGTTCTCCTCTTCTCGTTACCGTGATTCCCAGCGGAACCAGCGGATGCCGGCGATCGCGCCGACGACGGTGTAGCCG
>FSWJ01000718.1_pt1 | contig 28983 bp, 25 predicted proteins | sample 1637851 | NCBI WGS metagenome assembly FSWJ01 (sample SAMEA3914789, study PRJEB12502) | metagenome | biome: forest; material: soil | place: Canada | collected 2011-07-03 | depth 0.3 m | reverse complement strand
GCCGTCCTGGGCGATGAACCCAAAGCCCTTCTCCGCGTTGAACCACTTGACTGTGCCTTCGGCCATGACGATCCCTTTGCTGTCGTTCGGAGGTCGCAAGTGCTGACTCCGGGTTGTTGTCGTCTCGTGTCCCGCCGATGTCTCCCGAAACGGGAGAACGCCTGCGAGAGAGTGTCCGCAGGCGTTCGAGAACGACGAAAGAACAACAACCGCGGCCAGCGTACCCCCCACAGCCCCGGATGGGGGATTCTGGGCCGACGGGTTCTTTCCGCGCTCGCTACCGTCGGGGCGCATGACGCCCATCACGCCCGCCGAGATCCGCCGCCTGACCCGGGCCGGAGCGGTGGCCCTTGCCGTCCTCGTCGCCTACTGGACCCTGTGGTACGTCGCCCGGGACGTCGTCGCGAGCGACCACACGCCCGCCTACCAAGACTTCGAGAACGCCTTCCCGCTCGCCGACGCCTGGCTCGGCGCGTGCGTGGTGCTCGCCGTCCGGGACGTCCGCGGGGGACGGCCGACCGGCCTGTTGTGGCTGCTCGCCGGCGGAGGAGCGGGCGTCTACCTGTTCGGCATGGACCTGCTCTACGACCTCGAGCACGGCATCTACGCGACCGGTCCAGGGGGCGTCATCGAGCTGGCGATCAACCTGCTGACCCTCGGGCTGTCGGTGTGGTTCCTGCGATGGGCCTGGACGCGGCGCGACGCGCTGCTCAGGACGCCTGGCTGACGGACGACATGTTGAAGTCGGGGATCCGCAGGGTCGGCATCCGGGTCCACGTGAAGTAGTCGCTCCACTCGCGCGGGAGGGTCGGGATCGAGCGGCCGGTCTCGGTGATCCGTCCCAGGAGGTCCACCGGGCTCTCGTTCCAGCGGAAGTTGGTGACCGTCCCGACCACCTCGCCGTCCTCCACCAGGTAGACGCCGTCCCGGGTGAGGCCGGTGAGCAGCAGCGTCTCGGGGTCGACGGTCCGGATGTACCACAGGCACGTCAGCAGGAGCCCGCGTCCTGTCGACGCCACCATCTCGTCGGTCGAGGCGTCGCCCGCGCCCTCGACGACCAGGTTGTCGACGTACGGCGTCACGGACGACCCGGTCTTCGCCGCGGACGAGCGGGTCTGGACCAGGGCGTTCAGGCGGCCGTCCCTGATCCAGTCGGTGGCCGGGAGGGGGAGGCCGTTGTCGAACACGCTGAGGTTGGACGACGACCCGCCCGCGACGACGAACGGCCGGATGGACAGCGCCGGCTCGTGCGGGCCGCTGCGCATGGTGAAGCCGTCCGGTCCGAGGGCCTCGCCGACGCGGGTCGCCCCGCCGGCTTTGGAGTAGACGGTCCGGCCCTCGGCAGCGTCGCGACCGGACGCGGTCCAGTACGCATAGATCAGCAGGTCGGCGACGGCGCTGGGCGGGAGCAGCGTCTCGTACCTGCCGGCAGGCACCTCGACGAACCGCTCCGTCCACGACAGCCGGCGCCGCAGCTCGCCGTCGAGCGAGGGTACGGCGATGTCGGTCCAGTCCCGGGTGTGACGGCCTACCCAGGACGAGCCGCCCCGCCGGTCGTTCTTGGCGGTCATCTCGACGTAGCCCCGGGGCTGCACGTGCCGGTGTCGCAGGCCCGTCGACGAACCGAGCCAGGTGGTCGTGACGTCATGGGCGGCGTAGCCGAAGTGCCGCAGGCCGTCGGCCCTGCCGGCGTCGAACGACGTCCCGAGATCGCTTGCCAGTGCGGCGAAGACGGCGGTGGTCGTCACCTCGCCGGGGTCGGTGAACGACGGGTCGGCGGCGCCGGTCACGAGCGGCCCGAAGTCCTCGGCCGGTCCGGCGTCGCGGGCGGCCTGCTCGCTCGCGCGCACCAGCCCCTCGAGGTCGTCGACGGTGGACGCGGACCGCACGCCTACGGACTCACCGACCACGGAGACCACGGTCAGGGACCGCTCGCGCCGCGAGCCGTTCGTCGTCAGGGTGTTGGTCGCCCACCGCAGGTCGACCGTGCTGCTCTCCTCGAGGATCACGACGCAGCCGTCGGCCTTCGACAGCGCGAGGGCCTTCTCGACGAGCTCACTCACCGTCCCGCCTCCCGGACGGTGTTGAGGATGTTGACCTGACGGAAGAGGGCGGCGGGGCAGCCGTGCGAGACCGCGGCCGTCTGGCTCGGCTGGGCCTTGCCGCAGTTGAAGGCACCGCCGAGGACGTAGGTCTGCGGCCCCCCGACCGCCTCCATCGATCCCCAGAACTCGGTCGTCGTGGCCTGGTAGGCCACGTCCCGCAGCTGGCCCACGACGCGGCCCGCCCGGATCTCGTAGAAGCGCTGGCCGGTGAACTGGAAGTTGTAGCGCTGCATGTCGATCGACCAGCTCTTGTCACCGACCACGTAGATGCCGCGCTCGACCCCGGAGATGAGCTCCTCGGTCGACGGGCCGCCCGGGGCCGGCTGGAGTGAGACGTTCGGCATCCGCTGCACGGGCACCCGGTGCGGGCCGTCCGCGTAGGCGCAGCCGTTGGACCGGGTGACCCCGAGGGCGACCGCGTTCTGTCTCGCCATGCGGCGGTCCAGCTGGTAGCCGACCAGGGTGCCGCCCCGGATGATGTCCCACTGCTGCGCCGCGACGCCCTCGTCGTCGAAACCCACGGTCGACAGCCCGTACGGCGTGTGCCGGTCGCCCGTCACGTTCATGAGCTCGCTGCCGTACCTCAGCGTGCCCAGCTGGTCGAGCGTCGCGAACGACGTCCCGGCGTACGCGGCCTCGTAGCCGAGTGCGCGGTCCAGCTCCGTCGCGTGCCCGATCGACTCGTGGATCGTCAGCCACAGGTTGGACGGGTCGATGACCAGGTCGTAGCGGCCTGGCTCGACGGAGCTCGCCTTCGCCTTCTCCGCCAGGCGTTCCGGCAGCTCCGCCAGCTCGTCGTCCCAGTCGTGGACGTCCTGGGAGAGATACTCCCAGCCGCGGCCGGCCGGCGCGGCGGTCGTCCGCATCGTCTCGAAACCGCCACCGGGATCGACCCGGGTCCCGGTCACCTGCGGGAGCAGGCGCACCCGCTGCTGGGTCGTCATGGTCCCGGCCGTGTCGGCGTAGAATGTGGACTCCATCGCCTGCTGCAGCGAGACGTCGACGTGGTCGACGTCGTCGTGGTCGAGCAGCCTGCGGCTCCACTGCTCGAACAGTGCGACCTTGGCGGACGGTTCCACCGCGAAGGGGTCGACGTCGTAGTCGGACACCCAGGTGACGTCGTCGTAGACCGGTTCGTCGGCGAGCTCCACCGGCTGGGAGTTGAGCGGCCGGGCGGTCCGGGCCACCGCGACCGCCTCCCGGGCCACCCGGGCGGCCTCGTCCACGCCGACGTCGGGGCTGCTGGCGAAACCCCAGGTGCCGTCATGCACGACCCGGACGGCGAGACCGAGGGTGATGTCGTCCCCGAAGCTCTGCACGCGGCCGTCGCGCATCGACAGGTCCTGGCCGCGCAGGCGCACGACGCGCAGGTCGGCGTGGGAGGCGCCGGCGTCGCGGGCGGCCTGGAGGGCGGTGTCCGCGACCTCCCGCAGCGGCAGTCGCAGGAAGGCGGGGTCGATCGCGTGGGTCACGCCAGGCAACCTAGTACCGCGTCAGCCGACGTCGGCCCCCGCGTGAACCCGCCTGCGCCGGGTGCTGAGGTCTCCCTGGGGTGGCTGTGCCGGCCCACGCCCACGGGCACCCGCGTGAGCCCGCACACCTCCTGGGCGGACCGCCTCGGTGACGCCACCGCCCGGCCGCGGTGTGGGCGAAACGACGGCTCCGGCGCGTCAGAACAACACGGTGCCGGCGGTGCGAGCCTCCAGGTCGAGCAGCCAGCGCTTGGCGTGGATCCCTCCCGCGTAGCCCGTCAGGTCACCGTCGGCACCGACGACCCGGTGGCACGGCACGACGACCGCGATCGGGTTGCTGCCGTTCGCCAGGCCGACGGCCCGTGACGCGACGCGGGGGTCGGCCCCGACCCGGGAGGCGATCTCGCCGTACGACGTCGTCGTGCCGTACGGGATTTCCCGCAGCGCCGCCCACACCCGCAGCTGGAAGGCGCTGCCCGTCACGTCGAGCGGCAGGTCGAACGCGGTCAGGGTGCCGTTGAAGTAGTCGTGGAGCTGGGTCCGCGCCGCCGGCAGGCAGAAGGCCCCGGGGTCGTGCCGCTCCCCGGTCGTCGCGGGGACGCCCTTGCTGCTGGGGAGGAAGACCTGGACCAGGCCCTTCGGGGAGGCGACGAGCAGCAGCTCGCCGATCGGGGAGGGGATCGTGCAGCTCCGCAGCCCGCTGTCCACAGCTGGTCCTCCCGGTCCTTGACGGTCCTGTCGGGGGCGCGGTCTACTCTAGCTTCATTCGAACAACAGTTCGAGCGATTCGCGGAGCTCGCGGACCTTTCGGTGGGCGGAGCCGACCCGGCAACGTGCGCGTCGACCCTCTCACGCCGGCCGGGTGGTCCGCCCCCTCCGCTTCCGTCTCCGCCGCCCGGCCCGCCCGCCTCTGAGAGGAGCACCTGATGCCCCACCCGCACCCCGACCTTCCCGAGGTCCGGACCGGCAGCCGGCCGCCGGTGCCGGCGGGCGACTGATGGCACGCGCCGCCCTTCCGGCGCCGGCGCTGCTCGCGTTGTCCCGCCGCGGCCTCGCCGAGGCCACCGCCAGCGTCGCGCCGGGACACCGGTACGCCCTGGCACATCTGGCGGCGCTGCGGGCGGCCGCCGCCGTGCTGTCCTGCCGCGCCAAGCCCGCCGAGGAGCGGCGTGGCCGCCCGCGCAGCGTCTGGGTGCTGCTCGCGCAGGTCGCCCCGGAGCTCAGCGAGTGGGCCTCGTTCTTTGCCGCCGGCGCCCGCAAGCGGGCCGCCGCGGAGGCCGGCATGTCCGGTGTCGTGACCCCCCGCGAGGCCGACGACCTCCTCCGGGATGCCGAGTCCTTCCTCGCGGTCGTCGAGACGACGCTCGGCGCGGGTCCCGCCCTTCAGCGCTCGGGATGAGCCGTTCCGCCCGCACTAGGCTCCCCGCATGGAGCTCTCCCGCACCGACCGGCCCGGCTCCCGCGCCGGCGGGCCCGCGAGCAGTGTGCGGACCGCCGTCGTGTGGGAGGTGCTGTCCGCAGCCCTCCGGGAGGCCGACCCGGACGGCTCCGGCCTCGTGGTCGTCGACGCCGGTGGAGGCACCGGCGGCTTCGCCGTCCCGCTCGCCCAGGCCGGCCATCGCGTCACCGTCGTCGACCCCAGTCCGGACTCGCTGGCCGCCCTGCAGCGCCGTGCGGCCGAGCGCAGCCTGGCCGTCGACGCGCTGCAGGGCGACCTGGGCGACCTGCCGCAGCTGCTCGCGCCGGGCAGCGCCGACCTGGTGCTGTGCCACAGCGTCCTCGAGGTCGTCGACGACCCCGCGGCGGCGCTGGTCGCCGTGGCCGGGCTGCTCAGGCCGGGTGGTCGGCTCAGCCTGCTCGTGGCCAACCGCGACGCCGCTGTCCTGGCCCGGGCGCTCGCGGGCCGTCCGGACGAGGCCGCGCACGCCCTCACCGATCCGCACGGCCGCTGGGGCACGGCGGACGGGACCGCCCGGCGCTGGACCCCGGCCGGCGTCGCCGAGCTGGTCGCCGCGGCGGGCCTGTCCGTGGAGCAGGTGCACGGCGTCAGGACGGTCTCCGACCTGGTCCCGAGTGCCGTCCTCGACACCGAGCCGGGCGCCGCGGCCGCGTTGCTCGCCCTCGAGCGGACGCTGTCGGACCGCGCTCCGTTCCGCGATCTCGCGACCCAGCTCCACGTGCTGGCTCGCAAGACCTGACGCGTGAGCAGGGGTCGGGTCGTTCCTGCCGGGCCGCCAGCGGGGCCCGCGGGCGACGACTCCGGGTGCCACGTGCTGCACGTCGACATGGACGCCTTCTACGCCAGCGTCGAGCTCCTCGGGCGTCCCGAGTTGCGCGGCAAGCCGATGATCGTCGGCGGCGGGGGGAACCGGGGCGTCGTGCTCAGCGCGACGTACGAGGCCCGCCGCTTCGGGGTGGCCAGCGCCATGCCGATGTCGCGCGCCCGCCGGCTCTGCCCGCAGGCGGTGGTGGTCCCGCCCACCTTCGGCGCCTACGCGGAGGCGAGCGCGGGGGTCATGGAGGTCTTCCGCTCCGTCACCCCCCTGGTCGAGCCGCTGTCGCTCGACGAGGCCTTCCTCGACGTCCGCGGCGCGGCCCGGCGGTTCGGCGGACCACGCCTGATCGGGGAGTGGATCCGGGCCACCGTGGAGGACGAGCAAGGCATCACCTGCTCCGTCGGTGTGGCCAGCAGCAAGTTCGTCGCCAAGCTCGCGAGCGCCCACTGCAAGCCGGACGGGCTGCTGGTCGTGCCCGCGGACGGTGTCGTGGCCTTCCTGCACCCGCTGCCGGTTGCCGCTCTCTGGGGCGTCGGCGACAAGACGGAGGAGGTGCTGCGCAGGCTCGGCCTCCACACGGTCGGCGACCTCGCCGCCACGCCCGTCCAGGAGCTGCAGCGAGCCCTCGGCCCGTCCGCGGGCGCCCACCTGTCGGCGCTGGCGTGGGGGCGCGACGACCGGCCGGTCACGCCGGGTGAGCCCGACAGGAGCATCGGCGCGGAGGAGACGTTCCCGGTCGACGTCGACGACCCCGAGGTCGTACGACGGGAGCTGCTCCGGCTGTCGGAGCGCACCGCGTCGCGCGTCCGGGCCGCGCACCAGGTGGGGCGGACGGTCGCGCTCAAGATCCGCTTCGCCGACTTCACGACGATCACCCGCTCCCGCACCCTCGGCGACGCCACCGATGTCGGACGGGTCGTCTACGAGACCGCGATCGCGCTCTACGAGGGCCTCGGCCTCGAGCGGGCCCGCCTGCGGCTCGTCGGGGTCCGGCTCGAGGGGCTCGTCCCGGCGGTGGGGCACACCCGCCAATTGCTCCTCGGCGAGCGTGACACGGGCTGGCGCGAGGCGGACCAGGCCGTCGACAGGGCGACCAGGCGCTTCGGTGCCGGGGCGGTCCGGCCGGCGGCCCTCGTGGACCCCGGGGATCCGCTCCGCCGCCCCCGCACGGGGCGTACGCCGTCGGCCCGCCCGGACGGGCGTCCACGATCTGACGACTCGCCGTGACGAGCGGGCGTTCGGCTCGTATCCTGGGGGTACGTCGTGGGTCTACTGCGGCGGCAGAGCCTCGGCTCCGCACGATCGACCTCTGGGAGGGAGCGCCGTGCCGCTCTCTGAGCACGAGCAGCGCCTGCTCGACCAGATCGAGCGTGCCCTGTACGCCGAGGACCCCAAGTTCGCGACGACGGTCCGCTCGACCGACCTCCGCACCCACATGCGCCGCCGCCTGCGCCGTGCGATCGCCCTCTTCGTGGCGGGCGTCGTCCTGCTCGTGCTCGGGGTGACGAGCCCGGTCGTCGGGATCGTCGGTTTCGTGGTGATGCTCGGAGCGCTGCTCCTCGGGGTCTCGTCCTGGAAGCGGCTGAACGGCACCAGCTCCACCTCCCTCCGCTCGGTGGACGGCCGGGCCGCCCGCCCGACGAGAAGGGCGCCGTTCAAGAGGAACGGCTCGAACGGCTCGCACGGCTCCACCCGCGAACGCCTCGAGGACCGCTGGAAGAAGCGCTGGGAAGAGCGCGGCGGCCCCGAGTAGGCCACGTCCGCAGCGGGTCACCTCCGCAGCAGGGTCACGTCCGCAGCAGGGTCACGTCACGCCGTTCGCGGCTCCGGCGCGCTGAGGAGCAGGAACGAGCGGTCGGTGTCAGCGGGTCGCGGCCCGCCGCCGGAGCGGACGGGTCGCCGCGGAGATCGCGTTGTCGAGGCGGTCGAGCAGGTCGGTGAGCCGGTCCCCGACGCCCTGCGAGGCCCACCGCAGGGTCGAGCTCGGGAACAGTGCCGCCCGCAGCCGGACGGGGGTCGTCGACCCTTCCCGGAGGGCCGTCCGCACGGTGGTGACGTCGGCCCGCAGGTCGCCCCCCGCGTCGCGACCCGGCGGTGCGTAGCGCGCCCGCTCCGTCGCCACGGCGATCCGTCCGAGCGCCGCGGCCGCGGCCGCCGGCAGCCGTCGGGACTCGGCCAGCCGCACCGCCGCCGCCCGTGGGGAGTCGGACGCGTGCCACCGGTGGCCGACGTCGGTCGCGTCGTCCTGCAGCTGGCTCCAGGCCGTCAGCGGCCCGGGGCCGGTCCAACGGCGGCGCCGCCGTACCAGGGTGAGCAGGAAGGGCAGGACGAGCAGGGCGGCGAGGGCCACGGGCGCGGCGAGCCAGGGCGAGGACCTGTGTGCGGCCCGGCGCGCCGCCCGTGCGGCGGCGAGCCTGCCGCCGTCGAGGAGGTCGGTGTCGACGCGGCCGTTGAGCTTCGCCGGCGCGCTGGCGGCCGGCCGCGGGGTGGGAGAGGCCTGGCCGCCGGGCTGGGGGTTCGGCACGCTGGCCGCCGGCACCGAGTAGTCCGGGATGGTGGACCCGCTGGCGGCCGGGGTCGGCTCGAACCGCACCCAGCCGGTGCCGGCGAACCAGGCTTCCGGCCAGGCATGGGCGTCGCTCGTGGTCACGCTGTAGGCCGTCTTGTCCACCGGGTCCTGGTGGCCCGGGGTGAAGCCGACGGCCACCCGGGACGGGATGCCCGCGACCCGGAGCATGACGGCCATCGCGGTGGCGTACTGCTCGCAGAAGCCGTGCCTGCCGGTCAGGAACCCCTCGAGGGCGTCACCACCCGGCGCGGCCGGCGAGGCGTGCAGGTCGTACACGAAGCCGCTGTGGGGGCTCCTGAAGTAGGCCTGGATCGCGGTGGCCTTGTCGTACTCGCTGGACCGGCCGCTCACCAGCTGGCTGGTGAGCTCGCGCACGTACGGCGTGACGTCGAGACCGGTGCCGTAGGCGCGGCTGACGGCCGGGTCGATGCCGGCGAGCTGGGCCGCCGCGAGGGCCCCGCGGTCGGGCAGCACCCGGCTGGCCGTCACCGTGTAGGGCGGGAGGTTCTTGGTGGTCTGCGAGGCGGAGAAGACCGTCTGGCTCGTCGGGTCCCACAGCCAGGAGCCGCTCACGTCGACCTTCCTGGGACCGAAGGGGACCGGCAGCCAGTGCACGTCGAGGTGGTCGTGGTCGACGGCGATCTGCATCGTCAGGTCGCGCCGGGCGCCGCTCTCCCCGACGGGCACCGGGACGCCGTTCTGGACCTTCGCGTTCTGGCGGTCGGCCTCGAGCTTGGAGGCCGACCAGCCGGAACCGGAGTACTGGTCGAGGGTCGTCATCCTCAGGTAGTCCGGGTTCGGGTCGTCGGTGCGGTAGACGAACAGCGTCCTCGGCTGGGGGAGCGACAGCTCGTCCTTGAGCCGCGTGATCGGGTTGTACGTGGTGGCCTGGCTCGCACCGCTGCCGCCACCGCTGCCACCTCCGGTGCCGCCGCCGAGCAGGCGGTGGTCGAGGCCCGGGACGAGCGCGGGCACGACGACGGCCATGCCGACCGCCGCGAACCCGATCCGGCGGCCGACCCGCCCGAGACTGCTGTCGTCACCGCCCGGCCGGGCGCCGGGCAGCGACGAGCGCATCGGGGTGCCCCACCGGCCCACGCGTTCGCTGCCCTCGACGAGCAGCAGCCCGAGCCAGCCGATCGCGCCGAGCACGAACGGCAGCCCGCCGAGCCCTCCGGGCAGCACCGCGGACGGTACGGCGAACAGCAGCAGGAGCGGGAGGCCGGCGGCGGCGGCGCGGTCGAGGACGACCGCGACGAGGTCGACGAGGACGGCAGTCGCCCCGACGCCCGCGGCGCTCAGCAGCACCAGGCCGTCGGTGGTCGGCACCGGCGGGCCGAAGCGCTGGAGGTCGCCGCGGCCGGCGTCGACGAGAGCGCGGAGGACGTCGACCGTGCGGGCCGTGGGGACCAGGCCGTAGGAGAGGGTCGTCCCGGCGAACACGAAGCAGACGTAGGCCACGAGCACCAGGACACCGAGGACCGGCTGCAGGACCCGGGGCAGCCCGATCCGGCGGCCGGCGATGCCTGCCACCGTGACCGCGACCACCGCGCCGAGGACGCGCAGGAACCAGTGGCCGCCCTGGAAGACCGGGAACAGGGCCGCCGTCGACAGCGCGACGGCGAGGCCCGCGGCGAGGCTCAGCTGCTCCTTGATGCTCACGGCGGCAGGCTCACGGACGGATCCCCGCGGCCGGACGTGCACGTGACCTTCGCGGCGCCGGGGGAGGCGGTCATGCGTTGACCTGCGAGCGTCCGGTCCGGGCGCCGGCCAGCGGCCACACCGACGACAGCGTGGTCCCGTGCGCGACCCGCAGGACGCGCCAGCCGGCGGCTCCGAGCAGGGCCGCCGCAGCCTCCTGGGCCCCGGTGGCCGCCTGCCGGCCGCGGACGGTGGAGGGCGTCCACGTCTCGGTGTCGACGAGGACGGCGATGCAGGCGGCGGACCCGTGCCGGAGCCGCGAGAGCCGCTCGGCGTCGTCGGCGCGGAGCGAGCCGAGGACGGCCACCAGGATGCCGTCGACCCCGCCCCGGCGGAGCCGCTCGGTGGCCGGGTCGATGCTCTCGCCGCGTGACGGGCCGACGGCGGCGAGGGCGTCGAGCAGCGCGCCCTCGGTGGTGGGGACCGACGCCGGCACGAGCTCGAGGCCGTTGTCGGCGAGCAGCCGGAGGGCGAAGCCGGTCCGCGCCAGTGCCACCGCGATGCTCGCCACGGCGCTGACCGACCACTCGAACGAGGACCCCGGCCCGTCGCCGCGGTGGGCGACGGTGCGGGAGTCGAGCAGCAGGGTCGCGCGGCTCTGGAACGGCTGCTCCTCGCGGCGAACCATCAGCTCGCCGACCCTGGCGGTCGACCGCCAGTGCACCTTGCGGAGGTCGTCGCCGTGGCGGTACTCGCGCGGCGCCGCGTCGTCACTGCCGGACACCGCGACCGACCGGGCCGCGGCGTCGCCCCCGCCGGCCCAGTCCCCCCCGAGGCGCACCGGTGGAAGGGGAGCCACGACCGGGGTGACGACGAGGTCGTCGGTGGAGGCGAAGGAGCGCGTCAGCTCGACGAGGCCGAACGGGTCGGTGAGGCGCACGGACAGCGGCCCGATGCGGTACCGGCCGCGGACGTCGGCGCGGACCGGGTAGCTGACCTCGCGCACGCCCTTCGGCTCGACCCGGTCGAGGACGAACCTGGGCCGGCCGCCGAGCACGTAGGGGAGGGCGTCCTCCATGAGCAGGACGCCGCTGGGGAGCCGGGAGACGTTGTCCAGGCGGAGGCGGACGGTGGCCGGCCGGCCGGCCTCGACGCGGGGTGGGTCGAGCAGGCGGGAACAGGCAAGCCGGTAGCGCGTCCGGGCGACGATGACCACGGCGGCGAGCGGCAGGGCGATGAGGAAGACGGCGGCCCGCAGCAGGTCGCGCTGGCCGAGCAGGACGGCCGAGACCGCCAGTGCCAGGCCCGCCGCCAGCAGGCAGCGTCCGCGCGTGGTCAGGCCGGAGAGGGCTGCCCGCACCGGGTCAGCGCTTCCGCGGGGACTCGGGAAGGGGCAGCCGGGCGACCAGGTCCTGCACGACGGACTCGGTGCTGCGGCGGGTGACCTGCGCCTCCGCGGTCGGGAGCAGCCGGTGCGCCAGGACCGACGACGCCAGCCCCTGTACGTCGTCGGGGAGGACGTAGTCGCGGCCCTCGAGGGCCGCGAGGGCCCGGGAGGCGCGCAGCAGCTGCAGCGAGGCGCGGGGCGACGCCCCGAGCCGGAGCTCGGGAGCGTTGCGGGTGGCGGTGGCGAGGTCGACGACGTACCGCTTGACCTCGTCGCTGACATGGACCGCGCGGACGACCTCGATCAGCTTGCGGACCGCCAGGGCGTCCGCGACCGGCTCGAGGTCGTCGAGGGCGGCCGGCCCCCCGTGCGTGTCGAGCATGTCGAGCTCGGCCTCGGTGGAGGGGTAGCCCATCGAGACGCGCGCGGTGAACCGGTCACGTTGCGCCTCGGGGAGGGGGTAGGTGCCCTCCATCTCGATCGGGTTCTGGGTCGCGATCACCATGAACGGGGCCTCGAGCTCGTAGGTCGTCCCGTCCACCGTGACCTGGCGCTCCTCCATGGCCTCGAGCAGGGCCGACTGCGTCTTCGGCGAGGCCCGGTTGATCTCGTCGCCGACGACCAGGTTCGCGAAGACCGAACCGGGCTTGAACTCGAACTCGCGGGTCTGGAGGTCGTAGACCGACACCCCGGTCACGTCCGAGGGCAGCAGGTCCGGCGTGAACTGGATCCGGCGGACCGAGCAGTCGATCGAGCGGGCCAGGGCCTTGGCCAGCATGGTCTTGCCGACGCCGGGGACGTCCTCGATCAGCAGGTGCCCCTCGGCCAGCAGGACCACCAGGGACAGCCGGACGACCTCGGGCTTGCCTTCGATCACCTTCTCGACGTTGCCGCGGATCAGGCTGGCTGCCTCGAGCAGGTCGTCGAGGCCAGCGGCCGCGACGTCGGATCCGACGCGGGTGCGACGTGCCACCGGGGGTCCTCCAGGGCGTGTGGTTCGCCGTCCAGCCGGCTGGCGAAGGGGGTTCGTCCCCTCAGGGTGCCTCACGTTCGCCCGGATGGCTTCCCCCTGCTGGCCGGCCCGCCTGACCAGGGCGCCCCACTCCGCTCCACCGCGGCCCGGTGACGGCGCCTCCGTCGTCGGGAGAAGGACGGTCGACGCCCGGGTGGGTGCTCCGCGCACCGTCGTACCCGGCGGTGTGTCCGGCTCGACGCCCCACCGGCCCCCACCGCTCTGACCTGCGGGTTTCCCGGCGATTCATCCGGTAGGAGGGCGGTTCCGCGTTGACAGTGGATGAGAGTGGAGTAACGTGGGGAACACAGGGGCAGCGTGCTCCTGAGGGGAGGTGTGGAGGCGTGTTCCTCGGCACCCACTCCCCGAAGCTCGACGACAAGGGGCGGCTGTTCCTCCCCGCCCGGTTCCGCGAGGAGCTGGCGGAGGGCGTCGTGATCACGAAGGGACAGGAGCGCTGCCTCTACGTGTTCAAGCAGCCCGACTTCGTGGCCCAGGCCGAGCTCCTGCAGAACGCCCCGGTCACCGCCAAGGCGGTCCGCGACTACAGCCGGGTCTTCTTCGCGAGCGCCTTCGACGACGTGCCGGACAAGCAGGGCCGGATCACCGTCCCGGCCGCGCTGCGGACCTACGCCGGGCTCACGAAGGACTGCGTGGTCATCGGCGCCAACACCCGGCTCGAGATCTGGGACGCCCCGGCCTGGGCGGCCTACGAGCAGGAGAAGGAGCAGGCGTTCTCCGAGCAGGCCGAGGAGGTCCTCCCCGGCGTGTTCTAGCAGACGGGCCCTGCGGTGAGGCCTCCGACCGCTTCTCCTCCTGACACACCTTCCCCGGTGCCAGGCGGGGGAGCGGGCGGGGACCTGGCAGCAGGGAGGCACGACCCTCCGGAGCCGGCGGGCCTTCGGGGGCCGCCGGACAAGCCAGGCCACGCGACAGGACAGGCCACGAGACAGGACAGGCAGGTCGAGATGAGCAGCAGCACTGTCCCGGAGCCGGCGCACGTGCCGGTCCTCCTGGAACGCTGCATCGGGCTGCTCGCCCCCGCCCTGACCGCGCCGGACTCGGTGCTCGTCGACTGCACGCTCGGGATGGGCGGGCACGCGGAGGCGCTGCTCACGCAGACTCCCGCCCGGCTCGTCGGCCTGGACCGGGACCCCGAGGCGCTCCGACGCTCGGGTGCCCGGCTCGCGCCGTTCGGCGAGCGGGTCACGCTGGTGCACGCCGTGTACGACGCGCTGCCGGCCGTCCTCGCCGACCTGGGCCTCGACCGGGTGCAGGGGATCCTGTTCGACCTGGGCGTCAGCTCGCTCCAGCTCGACGAGACCGACCGCGGCTTCGCGTACGCCCAGGACGCGCCCCTCGACATGCGGATGGACCCGACCACCGGCGTGAGCGCCGCCGAGGTCGTGAACGGCTACGACGGCAAGGCCCTGGCCCGGGTGCTCAAGGAGTACGGCGACGAGCGCTTCGCCTCGCGGATCGCCGACGCGATCGTGCGCGAGCGGGCTCGTGAGCCCTTCACCCACACGGCCCGCCTGGCCGAGCTGGTGCGCACGTCGATCCCCGCGGCCACCCGCCGTACCGGAGGGCATCCCGCCAAGCGGACCTTCCAGGCCCTGCGCATCGAGGTGAACGACGAGCTCGGCGTGCTGCGCCGCGCCCTCCCGGCCGCGCTCGACGCCCTCGCGGTCGGCGGCAGGATCGTGGTCCTGAGCTACCAGTCCCTCGAGGACCGGATCGTCAAGAGCGAGCTGGTACGACGGTCCTCCTCCGGTGTCCCGGTCGACCTGCCCTTCGTCCCCGAGGGCGCGCAGCCCGAGCTGACGCTGCTCGTCCGCGGCTCCGAGCAGGCCCCGGCCTCCGAGGTCGCCGCCAACCCGCGCGCCCAGTCGGTCCGGCTCCGGGCCGCAGAGCGGGCGCGGGAGGCGGCGTGAGCTCGCCGGCTCCCACGGCCTTCCAGGCGTCCGGCTCGGCGGCGCGCGCCCTGTCGCGCCCGTTGCGCAGTCCGCTGCCGAAGGCCGCCCCCAAGAAGGCCACCGCTCTGCGGCTGGTCCCGCAGCGCCGGTCCTCGGCGGCCAAGGCGCCGTTCGTGGTGGTGGTCGTGGCCCTGCTCGTCGGCGGCCTCCTCGGCCTGCTGCTCCTGAACACGCTGGTCGCGCAGGCCAGCTTCACGCTCCACGACCTCAGCAAGCAGGGAAAGGCGCTCCAGCAGCGCGAGCAGGACCTGGCGGGCCAGGTACAGGCGCTGCAGGCCCCGGGCGAGCTCGCCAGCCGGGCCGCGTCGCTCGGCATGGTCCCGGGTGGGGCTCCCGCGTTCCTGCGCCTGTCCGACGGCAAGGTGCTCGGCCAGCCCACCGCCGGCGTCGCGCCGGTCGTCCCCGCCGCGCCGACGGGCTCCACCACCTGGACGTCCCCCCGCCAGAGCCCGCCACCGTCGACCGGCAGGACCCCGGCGCCGGCCACGACGAAGAGCACCACCAAGGGCACCGCGAAGAGCACCGCCAAGAGCACGACGAAGGCCGGCACGAAGCCGGCCTCGACGCCCGGCCCGACGAGCACCAAGCACACGGGAGCGCACCGGTGACCCGTCCGCAGCCGCCACGTCGCCCTGCGCCTGCCGCTCGTCCGCCCGTCCGCTCGTCCGCTCGCCCGTCTGCCCGGTCCAACGCCGCCCGGCCCGCACCACGGGGGGCCGCGTCGCGACCGGCTCCCGCGCGCCCGCGCGGCAGCGCGCCGCGGAGGCCACCGGCTCGCCGTACCCGCAGGCTGGGGCGGCCTGGGGTGCGGCTGCGCTCGGGGCTCGTGCTGCTCGGCGCGGTCGTGCTCCTGCTCGCGGGGCGGCTGGTGCAGCTGCAGGGCCTGCAGCCGGCCGCCTACGCCGACAGGGCCGGCGTGCAGCGCACCCGGGAGATCATCCTCCCGTCCGTGCGCGGACAGGTGCTCGACCGCAACGGCAACCCGCTCGCGCTGTCGGTCATGGCGAAGAACCTGTACGCCGAGCCGCGGACGATCGCGAAGGCGACCTGCCAGCGCGGTGCCACCGCCCCCTGCGACCCGAGGACCATCGCCGCCGCGGTCGCGCCGCTGCTCGGCCTCGACGCCGGCAAGGTCGCCGGGCTGCTCGGGTCGGCCAAGGGCTTCGTCTACCTGAAACGCGACGTCGACCCGGCCCTGGCCCAGCGGGTCATCGACCTCAACCTCCCCGGCATCGGCCAGGAGTCGACCAGCAAGCGGGTGCACCCCTCGCACGGCCTCGCCGCGGGAGTCCTCGGGTTCACCGACTTCGAGGGTCTCGGGAAGGCCGGCATCGAGCTGGCCCTGCAGGACGTCCTCGCCGGCAAGGACGGCAGGACGGTGGCCCGCTTCGACGCGGCGGGTCGCGTGATCCCCACCGGTGGGGAGAGCCACGTCGACCCGGTCGCCGGCAAGGACGTCCAGCTCACGATCGACCGCGACCTGCAGTGGTACGCCCAGCAGCTGCTCGCCGACCAGGTCGCCGCGACCCAGGCCACCAGCGGCTCGGTCGTCGTCCTCGACGTCAAGACCGGCGAGGTCCTCGCCCTGGCGACGGCACCGACGTTCGACCCCGACAACCGCCCGTCCGGGGCGTTCACGGCCAACCCGGCGATCAGCGACGTGTACGAGCCCGGCTCGGTCAACAAGGTGATCACCGCGGCGGCGGCGCTGCAGAGCGGCATCGTGACCCCGCAGACCGTCATCGACGTGCCCAACACCTACACGGTGGCCAAGCACGTCCTGCACGACGCCGAGAACCACCCGCTCGAGCACCTGACCTTCGCGGGGGTGCTCGCCAAGTCCAGCAACATCGGCACCGTGAAGGTCGCGCAGCAGCTCGGCGCGGACCGGCTCTACGCGATGATGCGCTCGTTCGGCTTCGGCGACCGCACCGGCCTCGGCCTTCCCGGCGAGAGCGGCGGCATCATTCCGAAGCCCGCCGACTGGTCGGGTACGTCGATCGCCAACATCCCGATCGGCCAGGGCATCTCCGTCAACGCGGTGCAGGTCGCCTCGGTCTACGCGACCGTCGCCAACGGCGGCGTCCGGGTCCAGCCGAGCATCGTCAGGAGCAGCCGCGACAGCGCCGGGCACGTGATGGCGGCGCCCGCCTCGCCGCAGCGCAGGGTCATCTCGGAGACGGTCGCCGCGCAGCTGCGGGCGATGCTCGAGTCGGTGGTGTCGGAACAGGGAACGGCGCCGCTCGCCGCGATCCCGGGCTACCGCGTCGCCGGCAAGACCGGTACGGCCCAGCGGGTCGCGACCTCCGGTCCGCGCCAGGGCCATTACGACGGGTCGTTCACGTCGTCGTTCATCGGCATGGCCCCGGCCGACGCCCCCCGGTTCGTGACCGCGGTGGTCCTGCAGGGCACGGGCGCGAAGGGCTACTTCGGCGGCGAGGTCGCCGCTCCCCTGTTCAGCAAGATCATGGGGTTCGCGCTGAGGTCCTACGGCGTCGCACCGACCGGCACGACGCGCCCCGCGCTCCGCCTGTCCGTCAACTGATCCCGCTAGCCTCGCCTCGTGCCTCCGACCCCGGACGCCGCCGCCCTGCGGCCGTCCGACCCGTCGCCCCGCCCTCTGCGTGAGGTGCCCGGTGCGGTGCCCGGTCTGCGGGTCCGGGGCGATCTCGACCGCGTGCTCGTGAGCGGCTGCACCCACGACTCGCGCGCGGTGCGGCCGGGGGACCTCTACGCCGCCCTTCCCGGCTCGCGGGTCCACGGCGCCGCCTTCGCGGGCGACGCGGTCGCGGCGGGGGCTGTTGCCGTCCTCACCGACGCGGCCGGCGCCGCGCAGGTGTCCGGCGTCCCGGTGCTCGTCGCCGACGAGCCCCGCTCGGTCCTCGGCCGGGTGGCGTCCTGGGTGCACGGCGACCCGTCCTCCTCGCTGGCCGTGCTCGGCGTCACCGGCACGAACGGCAAGACCACGACCGCCTTCCTGGTCGAGGCGGGGCTCCGTGCGGCCGGCCGGGCGACCGGGCTGGTCGGCACGGTTCTCACGCGGATCCGCGACGTCGAGGTGACGAGCGTCCGGACGACACCGGAGGCCACCGACCTGCACGCGATGTTCGCCGTGATGCGCGAACGGGGGGTGACGGCGGTGGCGATGGAGGTGAGCAGCCACGCCCTGGCCTACGGCCGGGTGGACGGGGTCCGCTTCGACACGTCCGTCTTCACCAACCTGTCGCAGGACCACCTCGACTTCCACCTGACGATGGAGGACTACTTCGCGGCGAAGGCGTCGCTGTTCACCCCCGGCCGCAGTGCCCGCGGCCTCGTCAACGCCGACGACGCCGCCGGCCGGCGGCTGCTGGCGGCCCCGTCCATCCCGCTCAGCTCGTACGGCGGTGCGGGGGAGTGGCGGGCGGAGGACGTGGTCCTCCGGGCCGACGGCAGCTCCTTCCGGCTCGTGGGCCCCGGGGTCTCCGTGGCCGCTTCGGTGCGGCTGCCGGGGTCCTTCAACGTCAGCAACGCACTCGCTGCCCTGGCCTGCCTGGTGACCGCGGGCGTCCCGGTCGAGGACGCGGTCCGCGGGGTGGCGGCGCTGCCCAGCGTCCCCGGCCGGATGGAACGGGTCGAGGCCGGCCAGCCGTTCACCGCCCTCGTCGACTACGCCCACACCCCGGACGCCGTCACGACGCTGCTCCGCAGCGTGCGGGCCGTGACCCCCGGCCGGGTCATCGTGGTGCTGGGATGCGGCGGCGACCGCGACCGCGGCAAGCGTCCGATGATGGGACGCGCCGCCGTCGAGGGCGCCGACCTCGCCGTGCTGACCAGCGACAACCCGCGCGGCGAGGACCCTCTGCAGATCCTCGCGGAGATGGCCCAGCCCGGCGCGGTCGTCGAGCCCGACCGCCGTACCGCGATCGGCCTGGCAGTCCGTGAGGCCCGCGCCGGCGACGCCGTCGTGGTGGCCGGCAAGGGCCACGAGAGCGGGCAGGAGGTCGCCGGGGTCGTGATCCCGTTCGACGACCGGCTGGTTCTGCGGGAGGCCCTCGCGGCGGTGGTCGCGTGAAGCTCCTGACCGCCGACCCCTCGGTCGCGTCGCTGCGTCTGGCGCTGCGCGACCTCGCCGTCGCGAGCGAGGGCAAGAGCCACCGGACCTTCGCGGTCCTCGGCGCCGTGCCGGGTGCGAGCCGTGAGGAGCTGATGGACCTCGGGCGGTTCCTCGTCCGCCTCGACATCAGCGCCCTGGTCGTCGTCGGGGATGCGGGGTCGGTGCACGCGGGCGCGGTCCTGGAGGGATCGTGGGGCGCGGAGTCGCGGCACGTGCCGTCCGCAGCCGACGCGCTCCTGCTGCTCCGCGCGGAGCTCGCCGCGGACGACGTCGTCCTCGTGTCCGGCCTCCCCGCGGTCCTGTCCGCGCTCGAGGGCGCCGCATGATCTCCGTTCTCGTCGCCGCGATGGCGGCGCTCGTCCTCAGCCTGCTGGGCACTCCCGCCGTGGTGAAGCTGTTCCGCCGGCAGGGCTACGGCCAGGAGATCCGCGAGGACGGCCCGGCCAGCCACGCCACCAAGCGGGGCACGCCCACCATGGGCGGCACCGTCATCATCGTCGCGACGTTCGCCGGCTACCTCGTCGCCCACCTGCTGGCGCTGCGGAACTCCGGCCGCGGGCCCACGGCCAGCGGCCTGCTGGTCCTCGGCCTGATGGGCAGCCTCGGGCTGGTCGGCTTCCTCGACGACTTCATCAAGATCCGCAAGCAGCGCTCGCTCGGCCTGACGGCCCTCGCCAAGTTCGGCGGCCAGTTCGTCACGGGCGTCGGCTTCGCGATCCTCGCCCTGCAGTTCAGGAACGGCCCCGGGGGCCTCACGCCCGCGTCGACGCACCTGTCGTTCGTCCGCGACTACGCGGGCGTCTCGCTGGGCACGGTCGGCTTCGTGGTGTTCGCCTACCTCGTCGTCACCGGCACGTCGAACGCCGTCAACCTCACCGACGGGCTCGACGGGCTGGCGACGGGCACGTCGGTGATGGTGCTGGCGTCGTACGTGATCATCGCCTTCTGGCAGTTCGGCAACGCCTGCACGCGGGCCGCGACGGCGAGCTGCTACCAGGTTCGCGACCCGCTCGACGTGGCCCTGGTCGCGGCGGCGGCGATGGGCGCGTGCTTCGGCTTCCTGTGGTGGAACGCCTCACCGGCCAAGATCTTCATGGGTGACACGGGGTCGCTCGCCCTCGGCGGGCTGTTCGCCGGCATCGCGATCGTGACCCGCACCGAGCTGCTCCTCGTCGTGCTCGGCGGGCTGTTCGTCGTCGAGACGCTCTCGGTCATCATCCAGGTCGGCTTCTTCAAGCTCACCCGAAGGCGGGTGTTCAACATGGCGCCGATCCACCACCACTTCGAGCTGGCGGGGTGGGTCGAGAACACCGTGATCGTGCGGTTCTGGATCATCGGGGGGCTGGCGGTCGCCTTCGGCCTCGGGCTGTTCTACGCCGAGTACCTGTCCAACGGGTCGCTGGGCTGATGCCCTCCTACGGCGGTCTTCCGGTCGTCGTGGCGGGAGCGGGGGTGTCCGGGACCGCCGCGGCGCGCGTGCTCCGCGACCTCGGTGCCCGCGTGACCGTCGTCGACGCCAGCGCCGAGGCGCTGGAGTCGGCGGCCGAGCAGGGCTTCGCGGTGGCGTCGTCGCTCCCTCGGGAGCTGGAGCTGGTGGTCACGTCACCGGGGTTCCGTCCGAGCGTGCCGATGCTGGTGGAAGCGGCCTCGCGCGGGGTCGAGGTCATCGGCGAGGTGGAGCTGGCCTGGCGGCTGCGCCCCCCGTCCGCGGCCCCGTGGCTCGCGCTGACGGGCACCAACGGCAAGACCACGACGGTCAGGATGCTCGAGGCGATCCTCCGCGCCGCCGGCCTGTCCGCGGTGGCGGCGGGCAACGTCGGGCTGCCGCTGCTGGACGCCGTGCTGGCCGCGACGCCCTACGACGTGCTCGCCGTGGAGCTGTCGAGCTTCCAGCTGTACTGGTCCTCGACGGTCCGGCCCCACACCGGCGCCCTCCTCAACCTGGCCGACGACCACACCGACTGGCACGGGTCGTTCCGTGACTACACCCTCGCGAAGGCGCGCATCTTCGACGCGGACACGAGCATCGGCAACGCCGACGACGAGGTCGTCAGGACGCTGCAGGACCGAGCCCGCGGCAGGCGGGTCTCCTTCACCCTGCGGACACCGCGGACCGGAGAGCTCGGCGTCGTCGAGCACCTGCTCGTCGACCGCGCGTTCCCCGACGTCGCGGGGGAGGCGACGGAGGTCGCGACGATCGAGGACGTGGGCGTACCCGGCGACCACAACGTCGCGAACGCCCTGGCGGCGGCGGCGATGGCGCGGTCCTACGGCGTTCCCGCAGCGGCGGTCCGCGACGGTCTGCGCGCCTTCGTCCCGGAGCCTCATCGCAACGCGCTCGTCCGCGTCGTCGACGAGGTCTCCTGGGTCGACGACAGCAAGGCCACGAACCCGCACGCCGCGGCCGCGTCCCTGGCGTCGTACTCCCCGGTCGTGTGGGTGGCGGGTGGCCTGCTCAAGGGCGCGGACGTCGACGAGCTGGTACGGCGGGCGGCCCCCCGGCTGCGCGCCGTGGTGCTGCTGGGGACAGACCGTGCTCCCCTGCTCGACGCTCTGTCACGACACGCGCCCGAGGTCCCCGTCGTCGAGGTCACGCGCCTCGACACTGGGGCCATGCAGGAGGTCGTCCAGGCGGCCCGGTCCCTCGCGCGGCCGGGCGACACGGTGCTGCTCGCCCCGGCGGCGGCGTCGATGGACTGTTTCAAGGACTACAAGCAGCGCGGCGACCTGTTCGCCGAGGCGGTCCGGGCGCTGGCGTGACGGCCCTGTCCGGCCTCGCGGGCGCGACGACCCGGCCCGCCGCCGCCGCGCCGGCCCGCACGTCTTTGCTGCAGCGGCCGCTCGCGTCCTACTACCTGGTGGTCGTCAGCACCGGCCTGCTGCTGGCCATCGGGTTCGTGATGGTGCTGTCGGCGTCGAGCGTGCGCTCGTACCAGACCTTCGGCTCCGCTTACACGATCGCCCTCAAGCAGGGCATCTTCATCGGGATCGGGCTGCCCGCGCTCTGGGTCGCGTCGCGGGTCCCGGTGCGGGTGTGGCGCAGGGTGGGCCTGCCGCTGCTGCTCGTCGCGCTCCTGCTGCTCGTCGCGGTGCTCGAGCCGCACATCGGCCGCAACGTCGACGGGGCGAGGCGCTGGATCGCGTTGCCCTTCTCCTTCAACCTCCAGCCCAGCGAGCTCGCCAAGCTCGGCATCGCCCTGTGGGGGGCCGACCTGCTCGTCCGGAAGCGCAAGCTGCTCGGGGACTCCAAGCACCTGCTCATCCCTCTGGTCCCGGTCGTCGGGCTCATCTGCGCACTGATCATGCTCGAGCCCGACATGGGGACCACGATCGTCGTGATGTCGGTCCTGATGGCCCTGCTGTGGGTGGTCGGCGCACCTGCCCGGATCTTCGTGGGCCTGGCGTCCCTCGCGCTGTTCCTCGGCGGCGTCCTCGCCGTCGCGGAGCCCTACCGGCTGGCCCGCATCACGTCGTTCGGCGACCCGTGCTCGGTCACCCACCGGCTCGACAAGGGCTACCAGGCCTGTCAGGGGCTGCAGGCGCTCGACGCCGGGGGATGGCTCGGGCTGGGGCTCGGCGCCAGCCGCGAGAAGTGGGCCGGCGGCCTGCCCAACCCCTACACCGACTACGTCTACGCGATCGTCGGCGAGGAGCTCGGCCTGCTCGGGACCCTCACCGTGCTGCTGCTGTTCGCCACCTTGACCTTCGCCGGCATCCGGATCGCGAAGCGGACGACCGACCCCTTCGCCCGGCTCGCCGCGACCGGGATCACCGTCTGGATCGCCGTACAGGCTCTGGTCAACATGGCCACTGTGGTGGGGCTGGTGCCGATCACCGGGATCCCGCTGCCGCTGATCTCGTTCGGCGGCTCGGCCCTGATCCTGACCCTGGTCGGGATAGGGATGCTGCTGTCGTTCGCCCGGGCGGAGCCGGGTGCCGCCCAGGCCCTCGCGGCGAAGCAGGGACGGCTGCGCCAGCTCGTGCTCCGCCAGCCCCCCGCCAGCGTCCCGCGGCAGCGGTCCCGTCCCGCCGCGGCGCCTGCCCGCCGACCCGACTCGCGCAGGCGGTGACGTGCACGTCGTCCTCGCGGGGGGAGGGTCGGCGGGGCACGTCGAGCCGATGATGAACACCGCCGACGCCTTGCGCCGCAGGGACGCCGCGATCGGGATCTCGGCACTGGGCACGGCCGAGGGCCTGGAGGCGCGGCTCGTGCCGCTGCGAGGGTACGCACTGGCCGTGGTGCCGAAGGTGCCGCTGCCCCGACGTCCGACCGTGGACCTGCTGCGGGTCCCCGGCCGGCTGCGCAGGGCCGTGCGGGCGGCCCGGGCCCACCTCGACGCCGTCGACGCGTCGGTCGTCGTGGGTTTCGGCGGCTACGTGTCGGTGCCCGCCTACCTCGCCGCCAGGGCGCGGGGGACGCCCATCGTCGTGCACGAGGCCAACGCTCGCGCGGGCATCGCCAACAGGCTGGGGGCGCGCCTCGCCGCCAGGGTCGCGGCAGCCGTCCCCGGGACCGGGCTCCGTGGTGCGCGGGTGGTCGGGATCCCGCTGCGCCGGCGGATCTCCCACCTCGACAGGGCCGCGGCCCGCGGTGACGCCCGGGCCGCGCTCGGACTGGCGGACGGGCCCGTGCTCCTGGTGACCGGCGGGTCGCAGGGAGCGCGGCGGATCAACACCGCGGTGGTCGGGGCGGCGCCCGGGCTCGCGGCGGCCGGGGTACAGGTCCTGCACATCGCCGGGCCGTCGCAGGCGGCCGCGGTGCGGAGCGCGCTCGGTCCGGAGGCGCCCCCGACCCACCATGTCCTCGACTTTGTCGACGGCATGGACGTGGCCTACGCCGCCAGTGACCTGGTCCTGTGCCGTGCCGGGGCCATGACCTGCGCCGAGCTGTCGGCCGTCGGCCTGCCGGCGGTCTACGTGCCCCTGCCGATCGGCAACGGCGAGCAGGCGCTCAACGCGGGACCGACGGTCGCGGCCGGCGGAGGGCTGCTCGTCGACGACGTCGCCCTGGATGCCGCCTACCTCGGCGACGTGGTCCTGCCATTGCTGCTCGACGACGAGCGGCTGGCCCGGATGTCCAGCGCAGCAAGGGATCTGGGGCACCGCGACGCGGACGAGACGCTGGTCGACCTCATCATGGAGGCGGTGGGGTGACGGTCCACTTCATCGGGATCGGCGGCGCCGGCATGAGCGGCATCGCCCGGGTCCTGCTTGCGAGGGGTACGGCGGTCTCGGGCAGTGACGCCAAGGACTCGCTGACCCTGTCGGCACTGCGTGCGCTGGGCGCCGACGTCCACGTCGGACACGACCCGGCCCACGTGGCGGAGGCCGACACGGTCGTGGTGTCAACCGCGATCCGCGAGTCGAACCCGGAGCTCGAGGCGGCCCGCGCCTCGGGGGTCCGGGTGCTGAAGCGCGCCGAGGCGCTCGCCGAGCTGCTCGTCGGCTACCGCGCGGTCGCGGTCGCGGGCACGCACGGCAAGACGACGACGACCTCGATGCTCACGGTCGCGGCGCAGCACTGCGGTGTCGACCCGTCGTTCGCGATCGGCGGCGACCTCAACGAGGCGGGCAGCAACGCCCACCACGGCAGCGGCGACCTGTTCGTGGTCGAGGCCGACGAGAGCGACGCGTCGTTCCTGGTCTACGAGCCCTACGCGGCGATCGTCACCAACATCGAGCCCGACCACCTCGACCACTACCTGCACGAGGACGCCTACCGGGCGGCGTTCGCCCAGTTCGTGCGGACCGTCGACCCCGCGGGCTTCGTGGTGGTGTGCGCCGACGACCCGGGCGCCATGATGCTCGCCGGGCCGGCTCGCGCCGACGGCATCGACGTCCGGACCTACGGCACCGCCGCCGATGCCGACCTCCGGCTCGACGCCTTGTCCACCAGCGGATCCACGTCGTCCTACGAGGCGGTGCTGCACGGCCGGGCGCTCGGCGAGGTGCGGGTCCAGGTGCCTGGTGTGCACCTGGCCCGCAACAGCGCCGCGGCGCTGCTGGCCGGCATCGGCCTCGGACTTCCGGAGGGGCAGCTCATCGAGGGTCTCGGCGGCTTCACGGGCGTGCGCCGCCGGATGGAGCTCAAGGGCTCCGCCGGGGGAGTACGGGTCTACGACGACTACGCCCACCACCCGACCGAGGTGAGGGCGCAGCTCGTCGCGGCCCGCGGCATGACGGGCGGGGGACGCCTCGTCGTGGTGTTCCAGCCGCACCTGTACTCCCGGACGGCCGCGTTCGCGGAGGGCTTCGGCGCGGCCCTCGGTCTCGCCGACGACGTCGTCGTGATGGACATCTACGGCGCCCGCGAGGACCCGGTGCCCGGCGTCACCGGAGCACTCGTGTCGACGGCGGTGCCGCTTCCTCCGGGCCACGTGGTCTTCGAGCCTTCGTGGAGCGCGGTCCCGGCGGCTGTGGCGGCGCGCGCGGCGGCGGGCGACCTCGTCCTCACGCTGGGGGCCGGTGACGTGACGCAGATCGGGCCAGAAGTACTGCGGTTGCTGGAAGGTGGCGCACCATGAGCCGCCCACCGAGGGTCGTCTCGGCCGGGCCACGGCTCGCCGCGAAGGCGCAGGCCGAGCGACGCGACCGCCGGCGGACGCTGCGTCGGCGGACGGCTGTCGCGCTGGGCGTGGCCGCGCCGATGGCGCTGCTGGGATGGATCCTGCTGTCCTCCTCGCTCCTTGCGGTCCAGAAGGTCGAGGTGACGGGGGAGGTCCGGCTGACGGCGGCCCAGATCGAACAGGCCGCGGCGGTCGCGCCCGGCGTACCGCTGGCGCGGGTCGACACCGGTGCGGTGGCGCGGCGCATCCGGGCGCTCGGTCCGGTCGCGGACGTCTCGGTCTCGCGCGACTGGCCGCACGTGCTGCGGGTGCATGTCGTCGAACGGGTCGCCGCGGTGGCGGTCCCCCGTGCTGGCGGCCTGCTCCTGCTCGACGCCCAGGGCGTCGCTCTCGCGACGGTGCCGTCGGTCCCGCGGGGCGTGTACCGGCTCCAGGTGCAGGACCCGGCCCGTGACGACCCGTCGACGCAGGCCGCACTGTCGGTCCTGCACGGGCTGCCCCGGAGCATCCTCGGGGAGCTGACCGCGCTGGAGGCCACGTCGCCCGAGCAGGTCACGCTGCTGCTCACACGCGGCAGGAAGGTGCTGTGGGGAGGGGCGGAGGACGGCCCGTCCAAGGTCGCCGCGGTGCTGGCGCTGCTGAAGATGCCGGGCACCGCCTTCGACGTGAGCGCGCCGGGCGTCGTCACCCGCCGCTGACTGCCGTCAGGCGACGCCGCAGACGTCCGCGGCGAGGAGCACCAGGGTGCGCGTCACGGTCACGAGCTCGTCGACGGGCACCGACTCGTCCGGTGCGTGCGCGTGCCGCACGTCCCCTGGTCCGTAGTGGAGTGTCGGCACGCCACCGGCGGTCAGCAGCCGCAGGTCCGAGCCGTACGGGGCGCCGTAGACCTCCGGCGTCGTTCCCGTCAGGTGTGCGTGTGCCTCCGAGACGAGCCCGAGCAGCGGCGAGGAGGAGGCGAGCATCCCGGGGGCGAACTGACCGCCGTACCACTCGACGCGGACGGGATGGGTGGCGAGCCAGGGGTCGTCGGCGCAGACGGCGGCGAGGCAGTCCTCCAGCTGCTGCCGCGCGGAGGCGGGGTCCTCACCGAGCGCAACGCCGAGACGGCCCTCGGCGACGAGCAGGTCGGGGACACTCGAGGCCCACTCGCCGGCGCGCACCACGCCGACCGACAGCGGATAGGGGATCGCGTACCTCGCCATCAGCGGGTGCGGGTCGCGGTTGCGGAGCTCCTCGAGCCGGCGCAGCGCCTGGTGGACGAGCAGGTACTTGTCGACGGCGTCGACACCCTGGTCGCGGACGCTCGCGTGCGCCGACAGGCCAGGCACGGTCACGCGGAACGTCAAGGCCCCAGCGCACGCGGGCACCAGTGCCGTGGAGGTCGGTTCGCAGACCACGGCCAGGTCGCCGACGTACCCGCGGCGCAGGGTCGCGAAGGTCCCGAGCCCGCCGTCCTCCTCGCCGACCACGCTCTCCAGCAGGACCCGGCCGCGGAGCCGGACGCCGGCCTCACGCAGTACGGCGACCGCGATCAGCTGGCACGCCAGGCCACCCTTCATGTCGCACGTCCCGCGGCCGTAGACGCGGTCCCCGCGTACCGCGCCGCCGAAGGGCGCGACGGTCCAGGCGGCCAGGTCACCCGTCGGCACCACGTCGACGTGGCCGTTGAGGACGAGGGTCGGGCCGTCGGTGCCGCCGAACGAGCCGGCCAGGCCCCACGCCTCGTCGCGTGGCGCCTCCATGCCGGGGAACGCCGGGTCGGCGGTCACGGCCGGCAGGTCCACCTGCCACAGGTCGGTCTCCAGGCCGGCGTCCCGCATCCAGCCGGCCAGCAGGTGCTGCGCCTCGCTCTCGGCGGCCGAGCCGGTCACGGACGGGATGCGCACCAGGTCCTGCACGAGGGCGACGAGCCGGTCGGCGGTCACCGACGAGAGCGCGTCGGCGACGGCACGCGGAAGCGCTGCCGCGCGTTGACGGGGAACGGCGACACCGGCGAGGTCCACACCAGCTTCCCGGTTGCGCATGGTTCCAGTGAAGCGCCCCGCGGAGCGCTGAGGTGGCTTTATCGGGGAAGGACGGCTGCATGGAGCGGGACGCCGTCGCCGGCACCCAGGCCCGACAGGGCTGCCCCGCGCCCTCCCTCGGCGGGGACGTCACCCCGGTGTCTGTCCCGAGCCGGGACGGGGCGGAGCAGGCCCAGCGCACGATGGAGGTCCTGCAGGCCAGCCCGAACGTCTTCGAGACCTTCTTCGACGAGGCGCGGATCGGGCTTGCGCTCCTCGACCTCTCGACGCGCTACGTGCGCGTCAACCGGACCTATGCGGAGCTGCTCGGCCAGCCGCCCGAGGACCTCGTCGGCGTGCCCTTCTCCGAGGTGCTCCACCCGGAGGACCGGCTCGGCGACGAGGACCGGGCGGACAGGCTCCTCGACGGCTCGGAGACGTCGCTGACGTCGGAGGCGAGGTATCTCGCGCCCGACGGGACCACCCGGTGGGTCCTCAACGGCGTTACGACGGTTCCGGGCCCGGACGGGCGGCCGGCGTGGTTCGCGGTCAGCGCCCAGGACGTCACGGAGCGCCGACGGGTGGAGGAGGAGCTGCGCGCGCTGACCGCGACGCTCGCCGAGCGCGCGGTGCGCGACCCGCTCACCGGGCTCGCGAACCGCACGCTGCTCGAGGAGCGGCTGCGGGCCGTGCTCGCCCGCGACGCCCGCAGCGGCCAGAGCACCGCCGTGCTGTTCCTGGACCTCGACGGGTTCAAGGCGGTGAACGACGAGCACGGGCACGCGGCGGGAGACGTCGTCCTGAAGACGGTCGCCCAGCGGCTGATGGCCGCCGTCCGGCCCTCCGACACGGTGGCCAGGATCGGCGGGGACGAGTTCGTCGTGCTCGTCGAGGGCGCGACGGACAAGGGGATCGCCGGGCTCGTCGAACGCATCGGCGTGGTGGCGTCGGAGCGGGTCCCGACCCTCGACCTCCAGGTAGGGGTCAGCATCGGCGTCGCGCTCGCCCACGCCGGAAACGGGGAGCCGCAGGCGCTGCTCGCCGCCGCGGACCGGGCAATGTACGCAGCGAAGAACGACCCGGCCAAAGCGGCCGGCAAGGGACGCGCTGGTCGTTCCTAGGGTTGTTGTGGGACGACACACCCCTGTTCGGGTTGACCCGGAAAGGGCCGTCCCCCTACCGTTCCCCCACACCAGAGGTTGACATAACTGTAAGCGTCTACCTGAGGATGAGGGTCGGGAAACCGGCTCTCACGCAGCCCCTCCCCGGGCTCGCGGCGCCTTCCCCGCGTCACGAGCAGCGCTGCCGGAACCCGCACGACCGCCGGAAGACTCCGTCAGACGAAGGGCCCCGAGAACGTGGCAGCACCGCAGAACTACCTCGCCGTCATCAAGGTGGTCGGCATCGGCGGTGGCGGCGTCAATGCCGTGAACCGGATGATCGAGGTAGGCCTCAAGGGCGTCGAGTTCATCGCCATCAACACCGATGCCCAGGCGCTGCTGATGTCCGACGCGGACGTGAAGCTCGACATCGGCCGTGAGCTGACGCGCGGCCTCGGTGCCGGTGCGGCCCCCGACGTCGGCCGGCAGGCCGCCGAGGACCACCGGGACGAGATCGAGGAGGTCCTCAAGGGCGCCGACATGGTCTTCGTGACGGCCGGCGAGGGCGGTGGGACGGGCACCGGGGGCGCTCCGGTCGTCGCCGCGGTCGCGCGCTCCCTGGGTGCTCTCACGATCGGCGTGGTGACCCGGCCGTTCTCCTTCGAGGGCCGCCGGCGTGCCGGCCAGGCGGAGGAAGGCATCGAGTCGCTGCGGTCCGAGGTCGACACCCTCATCGTCATCCCGAACGACCGGCTGCTGTCGATCAGCGACAAGCAG
>FSWJ01000081.1_pt1 | contig 29642 bp, 34 predicted proteins | sample 1637851 | NCBI WGS metagenome assembly FSWJ01 (sample SAMEA3914789, study PRJEB12502) | metagenome | biome: forest; material: soil | place: Canada | collected 2011-07-03 | depth 0.3 m | reverse complement strand
TCACAAGGCAGCTCGACAAAATCGTCGAACGGCTGAGCCAGAGTGAAGTTCAGGCAAAGGCCCTCAAACGGACGCTCGATGCAGCACTTGCACTCGCCGAAGATTGCCACGCGGCCTACCGGCGAGCACCCGACCATATCCGTCGACTCTTGAATCAAGCGCTCTTCACCCGCATCTACGTCGATGCGAACCTTGAAGTCGTCAGCGAGCTCCAGGAACCATTCAGCGCGATTCTCCCGGCGAGGGCCGAAAGCCTTCGACACAGACCAAGCTCGCGCATAATACAAAACAAAGAACCCCGACCAGGGCGTATACCTGGTCGGGGTTCGAATGAGCTACTTATGGTGGACCCTAGGAGATTCGAACTCCTGACCTCCTCGATGCGAACGAGGCGCGCTACCAACTGCGCCAAGGGCCCGTAAGTGCGTAGCTACGTTATCACCTCGCACCACGCATCCCGAATTCCTCTCGCGGCTGCCGAAAGCCGTCCTGGCGGGGGTTGTGACTCCCGCCGCAAGGAGTCAACAACGCCACGAGAGCGCGTGTCTCCCGCCGCGAGAGCAAGCACGAACGAGCGCGGGGGCTACGCCCGGCGACGGGCCAGCGCGGCGTCGAGGTCGGGGGTACCGGTGTCGGCGGGGTCGACGATCCCCATGGACGCGAACCGGCTGGCCTGGCGGAGCGGGCGCACCTCCGGTTCTTCGTAGGCCTCGCGGAGCTTGCGCTCGGCATCCGCGGCCGCCTGGCGCAGCTCGGCAGCAGCCTGGAGCTCGGCGTCGGTGGCACGCGCCACCTGGGGGCGCGAGAGATAGAGGGGCTTCGGCACGGGGACCGGGGTCCACGGCTCGTGATGCGCGGCCCGACGCTGGGGCGCTTCGGCCGACTCAGCGGCCGGGGAACGCCAGACCTCACCTCGGGCTAGCTGCGCGCGAGCCTTCGCGACGGCGGCCATCTGGCCGAGCATGGCAAATGAGCCGAGCGCGACGACCGCGCTCGACGCCAGCAGCAGCCAGGCGCCGGATGCGAGCAACAGGTCGACCCCGAACCCCCCGGCGACGAGGGAGACGAGCAGCACCAGCGAGGTCATGACCCGCGACCTACGGAGCCGGCGGGCGGAATTGGAGACCTGCAACTCGGCGACGTGACGTTCCGTCGCGCGCGCGAGCGCGGCATCCCGAGCCTTCTGCTGCGCTTTGGCGACAGCCGCCTCGCGCTGCTGCCGCTTGCGCAGCACCTGCTCCTGCTGCACCGCGGCGCGCGCCATGCTCTCCACGCGGATCTCCTGCGGCATCTCCCCGGACTCCGCCATCACGCGCAGGGTCTGCTGCAGGCGGAGGGCGTTGCGTTCGGTGGAGAGGTATTCGCGGCGGCGTAGCCAGCTCGGCACCAGGTAGGCGAGCCAGAGCACGGCGGCGAGCGCGATGATGACGCTCGAACCGATCCCATCTGCTGGCATGGTCCTACGCTACGAGCAGCACCCGATTAACCCGGGGTTTAGCGCTGGTGTGTTCCGGGTTGCGCGGCGGCGACCCGGTCCGCTTCCGGCACCACTCCGGCGCCCTCGGGCACCCGGCCGTCGTGCCAGCGGCGCAGCACCCCCATCGGCAGCTCCTCCGCGACGAGTGCGAAACAGAAGTGGTCGCGCCAGTCCCCGTTGATGTGGATGTAACGCCGGCGCAGCCCCTCATACCGGAAGCCGAGCTTCTCGACCACCCGCAGGCTGGGCGCGTTCTCCGGCCGGATGCAGATCTCGATGCGGTGCAGGCCGACCTGGAAGAAGCAGTAGTCGCCGGCCAGCGCGACGGCGGTGGGAGTGACGTTCAACCCGGCGAATCGCTCCGACACCCAGTAGCCGATCGTCGCCGACGACAGCGACCCGTAGGTGACGCTCGACACGTTCAGCTGGCCGGCGAACTGGCCGTCGTACTCGACGGCGAACGGCAGGCCCAGGCCGGCACGCGCGTTCGCCTGCAGGCTGCGGATGCTCGACCTCACGTCGAAGGACATCGCGCCATGCGGGTTGGTCGCCTCCCACTTGCGCAGCCAGCCGCGGTTGTCGAGCAGTTCCCGCTCGAGGGCGCGGGCATCCCTCAGCCGGATCGGACGGATCGTGACCTGCCCGTCACGCAGGGTGGGGACGGCGATGGCCATGTCAGTCCAGGCCCTCCGCGAAGGTCCTCAGCCACGGGCGCAGGTCCGGCCCGAGGTCGTCGCGTTCCACCGCGAGCTGGATGATCGCCTTGATGTAGTCGAGCCGGTCGCCGGTGTCGTAGCGGCGGCCGCGGAACACCACGCCGTAGACGCCGCCCGCGATATCGGGGTTCGCCGCGAGAGTCTGCAGCGCGTCCGTCAGCTGGATCTCGCCGCCCTTTCCCGCCGGCGTGTGCTCCAGGATGCCGAAGATCTCCGGTCGCAGCACGTAACGCCCGATGATGGCGAAGTTCGACGGCGCCTCCTCGGTGGACGGCTTCTCCACCAGGCCGGTGATCCGCACGACATCCTCGTCGTCGGTCGCCTCGACCGTCGCGATGCCGTAGAGGTGGGTGAGCTTCGGGTCCACCTCGAGCAGCGCCACGATCGTCGCGTTGCGGGAGGCCTGCTCCTCGATCATGCGCGACAGCAGCACGTCGCGCTCATCGATGATGTCGTCGCCGAGCAGCACGGCGAACGGCTCCTCGCCCACGTGCATCCGCGCGCGCAGCACCGCGTGGCCGAGACCGAGCGGGTCACCCTGGCGCAGGTAGTGCACCTCGGCCAGGTCGGTCGAGTAGTTCACCTTGCGCAGGCGCTCGATGTCGCCCTTCTGCAGCAGGGTGGCCTCGAGCTCACCGATCCGGTCGAAATGGTTCTCCAGCGCGGTCTTGTTGCGGCCGGTGATCATCAGCACGTCGGTGAGGCCCGCAGCGACCGCCTCCTCCACCACGTACTGGATGGCCGGCTTGTCGACCACCGGTAGCATCTCCTTCGGCATCGCCTTCGTCGCGGGAAGAAAACGTGTCCCCAGACCTGCCGCCGGGATGACCGCCTTTGTGATGTGGAACGCCATGATCCCAAGGTTATCCTTTGAAGATGAGCGGTGACGTGAGCCACCAGAAGCGCGCACTCCGTGCCGAACTCCGCGAGCGCCGGCGCATCATGACCTCGACGGAGCGCGAGCAGGCCACCAGCCTCATCACCGCGCGCCTGCGTGACCTGGTCACCACGCTCGACGCCCGGTCGGTGGCCGCCTACCTTCCCTCGAATGACGAGCCGAACATCCGCCCGTTCCTCAACTGGGCCGAGGCCAACGGCATCGCGCTGCTGTTCCCCATCTCCCGCGACGACGGCCTGCTCGACTGGACCCGCGGCGACGGCGAGACCGAGCGCGAAGGCCTGTTCGGGATGCCGGAGCCGGTCGGCGAGCTGCTGGCCCCGAACGCGATCAACGACGTCGACCTCATCCTCGTACCCGCGGCATCCGTGGACCGCACCGGAATGCGCATGGGCTGGGGTCGCGGCTACTTCGACCGCACCCTCGGATCGATGGAGAAGTGTCCACCGGTCTATGCTGTGATCTTCGACAGGGAGTTGGTCGATAGCGTGCCCAGCGAAGTGCACGACCGAGGCGTCGACGGTGTTGTGACACCGGGCGCCATCGTCGACTTCTGATCCAGCACCATCGCCAAAGGAATTCCGCGTGCCCACCTACTCGTACCGCTGTGCCAACTGCGGCTATGCCTTCGACCAGTACCAGGCCTTCACGGATGACTCGCTCACCGTCTGCCCGAACTGCGGCGAACCGCAGCTGCGCAAGGTCTTCAACAGCATCGGCGTGACCTTCAACGGTTCCGGTTTCTATCACAACGACAGCGGCAGCGGGTCGTCGACCCCCGACGCGAAGCCCGCGGCCGAGAAGGCCCCGAAGGCCGAAAAGAAAGCAGAGAAGAAAGCCGAGCCGAAGAAGGCGGACAGCGGTTCCACAACCTCCTAGACGCCGGTACGGTGATGCCATGATCAAGGGATTCAAGGAGTTCGTGCTCCGCGGAAATGTCATCGACCTCGCCGTTGCCGTCGTGATCGGTGCCGCATTCACCGGCATCGTGAACGCCGTCGTGAACAGCGTGTTCAACCCGCTCATCGGTGCGCTGTTCAATGCGACCTCGCTGGCGAAGGCCCTGCCGGTGTCGATCCCCGCAATTGCGGGCGGCGCGCCCGCCACCCTGTACTTCGGTGCGGTCATCGCCGCGGTCATCCAGTTCCTGCTGGTCGCGGTCGTCGTCTACTTCGCCCTGGTCGTGCCGATCAACTACCTCAAGCGCATCTCGTTCCGCAGGAAGAAGCAGGAGCCGGAGGCCGCGGCCGACGCGCCGCCCACCGAGCTGGAGCTCCTGGCCGAGATCCGCGACCTGCTCGCCCGTGATGTCGCCGCGACCGAGCACCCCGCGAAGCACTCCGGGTAACCCGCCAATTCGGTCGCGGCGGGGATATGACCTCGCGGACCCCCGCATGACTCTGTCCGCGAGGTGATTTCCCCGCCGCGACAGGGTACTTCGCCGCCGCGGAGCGATATCCCCCGCCGCGAGTTGACCGTCGGTGAGGTCTCGACGAGCTCGACCCGAGCTACTGCCAGTGCGGCGGTTTGTCGGCCTTGAGGCGCTCGTCGTTCTCGCTCGACTCGTGACGCGGCGGCTCGGGGGCCGGTTTCGGGTCGGTCCCCGGTTTCGGCTTGGTGGTCACCCGTCTGGGCTTGCGTTTATCGGGGGCGGACAATGTCGATCGGCTCGGTGATCGGCGCTGAACTCGCACCCAGCAGGCCGACGATGCGGTCGGCCACGGCATCCGGCTCGGTGAACAGCTCGAAGGCGTGCACCCGCAGGTAGTGCCAGCCGAGCCGCCGGAGCAGCTCCGGCCGGAGGCGCAGCGACTCGCGCAGGCTGGAGCCGCGCAGCCGTGAGTCGGTCTCGATGGTGAGGCACATGCCCTCGTGCGAGGCGACCAGGCCGAGCTTGCCGCGGTGGCCGAGCGCCACGCGCAACCCGCGGGACTCGATCCGGCGCGCGAGGTCGACGAGCATCGGGTCGCTGTCGTCCTGCACGTGTTCGACGCTGGTGCGCGCCTCGATGTCGGTGAGGATCTCGGCGAGCGCGATCGCGCCGTGCTGCATGCGGTCCTCGTCGATGTCCTTCGCCCCGAAACAGGTGACGATCACCATCGCGCGCCGCGCCCTCGTCATCGCCACGGCGAGCAGGCGCTCGCCGCCCTCGCGCCCGAGCGCGCCGAAATCGGACAGCACGCGGCCGTGCGGGGTGCGCCCGTAGCCGATGGAGAAGATCACCCGGTCGCGGCTCTGGGCCACCGACTGCTCGATCGTGGTCACGCTGAACGGTTCCGTGCGATCGCTCAGCACGAAGTCGCTGAGCTCCGGATGCCCGACGGCCGCCTCGAGCACGGCCCGCTGCACGCGCACGGCGTGTTTCGCACTCGCCGTGATCACCATCAGCGATTCCTTCGGCCGTGTGAGGGCGTGGTCGATCACGAGCTCGACCGCGCGGTCGACCTCGGCGTCGACGCTCTCGACGCCGCCGGACTCCGGGTCGGGCATGCCCGACCCGTTCTCGACGAAATCGATCCGGATGCTGTTGTGCCCGAGAAAACTGCCCGCCCATGGGTAGGACTCGATCTTGCCGGCGTAGAAGCGGCGGTTGACCAGTTCCGCCAGGTCTTCGCCGCCGGCGCGGTAGCTGCGCGTCAGCGAGAGGGTGGGCAGCAGGGTGCCGAGACGGGCCAGCGCGGAGTCCTCGTGCAGCTCATCGAGTCCCTCGGTCGGCGCCGGTTCGTCCTCCGCCGCGACCGCGATCGAGAACGGACTGGGGGTCTGGGTCACCGGGTCGCCGAAGGCGATCGTCTGTTTGCCGCGGCGGATCGCGCCGACGCTCTCCGCCATGGTGATCGCCCCGGCATCCACCAGCATGACGGCGTCGAAGTGCAGCGAGTCGGTGATGGCGGGCACCTCGTACGGCGACGCCAGCCAGACGGGGGCGACGGCGCGGGAGAGGTGCGGCGCCGCCTCCTGCAGGTCGCGGGAGTCGAGGCGCGGCATGCCGAGCGCCCGCTTGAGCGCGGTCGCCTCCTCCGGCCAGTCGACGAGCCCGATCTTCCAGTTCTCGGCCAGCTGCCAGGCGAGCTGCTGGGCCCCCGATTCGGCGTGGGCCTGGTCGACCAGGCGGAAGTCGCTCTCCAGCCGGTCGAGCACCCCGGTGTTCGCACCGAGCAGGGCGCGGTCCTGCTCCAGCAGCGACTCGAGCACCGACTGCCACCAGGCGAGCTCCAGTTCGGCGGCCACCCGTTCGGTCGGCACGTGGCGCGCGGCGAGGTCGTCCATGAGGGGCTGCAGCTGCAGTTCGCGCATGGTGGCGCGGATCGCGGCGCGCTCCTGCAGGTTGTCGAGCACCTCCGACTCCTCGGCCAGCCCGGCCATGGTCTGCAGCAGGTCGGCGATCGGGCGGTTGAGCAGCAGCGTCTCGCGCGTCACGTTTCCGAGCGGCTCGTCGAGCGAGGCCAGGTCGTGGGCGACCATCGTGAACGCCGACTGCACCTCCGCGATGCCCACGGGCACCTCCGGCGCGACCCCCGCGGCGACGAAGCGCTGCCACAGGATGCGCTGCTGCTGGATCCGCACCAGGCTGCCGTGCACATCCGGCACACTGACTCCGGGGCGGAGGTACTCCCTCGCCAGCTTCTTCAGCCGGCGCCGGTTCGGCCCGGACATCTCCGGCGCGTCCTTGCGCGCCGAGGTCGCGTTGATCAGCTCGCTCAGCGAGCGGTCGAACACGACCGGCAGGAACTTGTCGAGGGTGTCACGGATGTCGACCAGCAGCTTGAGGTACACCCCGAGCTCGTAGATGGTCTCGAACGGCCGCATCCGGGTGCCGGCGATGAGCGCCGTGGCGCGCTCCAGCAGGCGCGGCAGCTCGGTGTGGTGCAGCTGCTTCGCGATGCCGTGGGCCCGCATCGCCGCCTCGCTGGTGAGGAAGGTGGCGCCGTACCAGGCCGAGTCGTTCGGGCCGTACTTGAACTCGCCCAGGCTGGCGGCCTGCACGATCGCGTCCGCCGCCGTGCTGCGGTCGACCATCATCAGGTCGACGGCCGCGCGGGAGAGCCGTGCCGTCGTCCTCGGGGCATTCGGCAGCAGGGCGAGCCGGGACAGCTCCCGCAGGCAGTCCAGCACGGAGATGCCGAGTTCCGGGTCTTCGCGCGCCATCGCGCCGCGGTAGTCGATGAGCACAGTGCGCAGTCGCACCAGCGCGTCGTCGATCTCCCCGACGCGGGGCTGCTCCGCCTTCTCGTCGCGTCCGATGGAACGGATGACGTCTTTGCGCAGCGAGGCGGGCGCGACGGCGACGCCCGCGAGCCCGACATCCCCGAACCGCTGGGCGATGCCCAGCAGGGACGAGCGGCGGGCACTCACCACGAGCACGCGCTTGTTCTGCTGCACGAGGCAGCCGAGCGCGTTCACGATCGTCTGGGTCGCCCCGGTGCCGGGCAGCGTCTTGACGACGACGGAGTTGCCGGCCGCGATCTGGGCGATCACCAGCTCCTGCTCGGCGTCCGCGTCGAGCAGGAGGGTATCGGTCTCCGGCGGGCGCTGGTCGGGGTGCTGGGGCTCCACCGGCGCGTAGCTCTCCTCCACGGTCCACCTCGCCGACGGGTTGCCGGCGATCGCGTCGAGCACCGGGTGGTCGAGGGTCGCGGCGTCCGCTCGCAGGGCCGTGGCGACATCCGCGAAGGCGGACGCCACCAGCCGGGGCTGCACGTTGAACCAGTCGAGGTGCGAGGTGAGCCCGCGCAGCCGGTCGATCACCGGGTTGGGCTTGAACGAGCCGTCCTCTTCGGCGAGCGCGACGAAGGCGTGGCTGTCGAGGGCGATCTGGTACTGGGCGATGAGGGCGCGGGCGAGCGCCGGGTTGAGGAACGGCGCGCCCTTCAGGCGCAGTTCGTAATCGCTGCCGTAGCGGCGGATGGCGAGGGGCCGCAACAGGATGGGCGCGCGGTACTCGACGCCATCGTGCTTCCATTCCGCGATACCGACGCCCAGGTGGATCGCGTCGATTCCGCGTGCCGTCGCGAGTTCGAGGCTCTTGTCGGCGATGGCTCCGGCCGCGAGCTTCGCGCTGCGCAGGGCCACGTCATCGCGGATAAGGCTGGAGAGCAGCGTGGTCTTGCCGGTGATGAACTGCGCGAGTCCGCCGGGGTGGGTGGCGCCGAGTTCGATACGGGTGCGCGGGGCGTCCACGAAGTGCAGCAGGGGTGACGGTCCGCCGACCGTCGCGAGCTGGTCGCGCCAGCCCTGCCAGGTGGGTTCGGCGATGTTGCCGGCGGTGAAACCGTGCGATCCGAGGTTGAGCGCGTGCGGCGCGGTCACCTGGATGTCGGGGCCGCCGTCCCCCTCGTCGCGCGCTGAAGCAGGCGACGGCTCTTCGAAGAAGTCGTCCTGTGGTCTGCTTGCACGCCTCACATCGCCACCTTAAGGGCGGCGTGTCTTTATTCCCGGGAGCTAGCGGGGAGTTTCGGCATTGCGCTCCGCGGCCAGTAGCACACAGGTGCACAGCGCCTCGAGCGCGGCCCCGAGGTCGGCGAGCGAGGGGAAGCTCGGTGCGATGCGGATGTTGGAGTCCTGCGGGTCGTTCCGGTACGGGAACGCCGACCCGGCCGGCGTCACCGCGACGCCCGCCTCCCCGGCGAGCGCGATCGCGGCCGCGGCCGTTCCCGGCGGCACGTCGAGGCTGATGAAGTAGCCGCCGAGTGGGTGCGTCCAGGCGGCCGCGCCGCTGTTCTTCAGGTCACCGAGCCGCCGCTCGAGAATGTCGAGCGCGAGGCTGAACCGCGGCGCGATGATCTCGCGATGCCGGCGCATGTGCGCGCGAACACCCTCGGCGTCGCCGAAGAACCGCAGGTGGCGCAGCTGGTTGATCTTGTCCGGCCCGATGGTCTGCGCGGAACTGTGGTGCCGCATCCACTCGACGTTCGCGGGTGACGAGCCGAAGAACGCGACGCCCGCCCCCGGGAAGGTCATCTTCGCGGTCGAGGCGAAGACGAACGGGCGGTCCGGATGTCCGGCGCGGGCCGCCATCCCCAGGATGTCGAGCGCGTCGGGCTCGTCCCCGGTGAGGTGATGCACCGAGTATGCGTTGTCCCAGTACAGGCGGAAGTCGGGTGCGGCGGTCTCCATGCCGGCGAGCGCCTCCGCCTCGTCGACGGTGAGGGTGGCACCGGTCGGGTTCGAGTACATGGGCACGATCCACATGCCGCGGATCGACGGGTCGTTCGCGACGAGGCCCCGGATGGTCTCGAGGTCCAGCCTCTCCCCGAGGTACGGCACCGGGATCATCCGGATGCCGAGAGCCTCGAGAACGGTGAAGTGGCGGTCGTAGCCGGGAACCGGGCAGATGAACGCGATGTCCGCTACGTCACGCCACGGCCCCTCGCCGCCCGGCACCCCGTGCAGTAACGCGTGCACGGTGGTGTCGTACATGATCTGCAGGCTCGCGTTCCCGTAGGCGAGCAGCTGGGCCTCCGCGATGTGGTGCAGCTCGCCGAAGATCGCGCGCAGCTCGGGCAGGCCGTCGGCCCCGCCGTAGTTGCGCAGGTCGGTGCCGGTGCCGTCGCGGTAGTCGTCCGTACCCGGCAGGGTGAGCAGGGCGTTCGAGAGGTCGAGCTGCGCCGGCGACGGCTTGCCCCGGGTCAGGTCGAGGGCGAGGCCCTTCGCCTTCAGTTGCGCGTACTGCTCTTCCAGCGTGGTGGTGATGCTCACGGTTGAACGCTACCGGCTATGCGCTGGTCGGGGTGAGCAGGAACACCGGGATGAGACGGTCCGTCTTCTTCGTGTACTCGTTGTAGTCCGGCCACGCCTCCGCCGCACGCGACCACCAGAGGTCGCGCTCCTCACCGTCCAGTTCGCGGGCCGTGTAATCGCGCTGGACCGCGAGGTCGCGCAGCTCGACGTGCGGGTCGGCCTTGAGGTTGTAGTACCAGACCGGATGCGTCGGGGCGCCGCCACGGGAGGCGACGACCGCATACTCGCCGTCATGCTCGACCCGCATCAGGGGGGTCTTGCGCAGCTTGCCCGACTTCGCGCCGACGGAGTAGAGGATGATGACCGGCCGGCCGCGCAGGTCGTTGCCGTCGCGGCCATCCGTGCTCTCGTACAGGTCGACCTGCCTGTTCGCCCAGTCGGCGGTTCCCGGTTCGTAGTCAGCTGTCAGTGGCATGACACCATTCAACCCCTAGCCGAGCGCAATCAGTTCTGTGGGATCTGAGAGCACCCTGGCGATGTGACTGAGAAACCCGGATCCCTCGAAGCCGTCCACGAGCCGGTGGTCGAACGAGAGGCTCAGGGTGAGCACGGATCGCAGCGCGATCTCGTCGTTGAACTCCCATGGCTGCCGCCGAATCGCTCCGACGCAGAGGATGGCGGCCTCCCCGGGGTTGATGATCGGCGTTCCGGTATCGATTCCGAAACCGCCGATGTTCGTGATCGAGATGGTGCCCCCGGCGAACTCGGCGAGGGCCGTCGTGCCTTCGCGCGCGCGGTCGGCGAGCCCGGCGAGCTCGCTGGCGAGCTGAACCAGGCTGAGGGATGCCGCGTCCTTGATGTTCGGCACCAGCAGTCCGCGCGGCGTCGCCACGGCGATCCCCAGGTTGATCGCCCGGGTGGTGACGATCTCCTGGGCCTCCTCGTCCCAGCGACTGCCGAGCTCCGGATGCCGGGCGAGCGCGAACAGCAGCGCCCTGGCGACGATGAGAAGGGGCGTCACTCGCACGCCGGAGAAGGCCGGATGCTCGCGCAGCTTCGCCACGAGGTCCACCGTGGCGGTGACGTCGATCGTCACGAATTCGGTCACGTGCGGTGCCGTGAACGCACTCCGCACCATCGCTTCCGCGGTGCGCTTGCGCACTCCCGCGATGGGAACCCGGATCTCCTCCGCCTTCACGGTCGCTGAGCTTGTCGAAGCGGAGCCGGTCGAAGTGCCCTCCACATCCGCCCGGGTTATGTGGCCTTCCGGCCCGCTCCCCACGAGCGACGTGATGTCGATCCCCCGGTCCTTCGCCAGCCGGCGCACGGGTGGCTTCGCGGCGACCCCGGTCGCCGACCCCGCCGAAGCGCCGTGTGGCCTGGTGCGCCGCTTGCGCCCGTTGCGCGCGTCGTGCTCCCCCGGCCCGTAGCCGACGAGCACGCTGGAGCGGCCCTCGTCGGGCTCCCCGAACTCGATGATCGGGGTGCCGACATTCACCGTGTCGCCCTCGGCGACGCACAGCCGACCCACTGTTCCCGCGATCGGGCTCGGCAGCTCGACCAGGGCCTTGGCCGTCTCCACCTCGCAGATCACCTGGTTGAGCGTGACGGTGTCGCCGGGCGCCACCATCCAGCGCACGATCTCCGCCTCGGTGAGCCCCTCGCCCAGGTCGGGCAGTGTGAAATCTGTCATCATTCCACCGCCATCGACCGGTCGATCGAGTCGAGCAGGCGATCGACGTCGGGAAGGTAGTACTGTTCGACCTTCGCCGGCGGGTACGGGGTGGCGTAGCCGCCCACCCGCAGCACCGGCGCCTCGAGCTGGAAGAAGCAGCGCTCCGTGATCCGCGCGGCGATCTCGGCCCCGAGGCCGAGGAAGACCTGCGCCTCGTGCACCACCACCAGGCGGTGGGTCTTCGCCACGGAACGCTCGATCGTGTCGAAGTCGATCGGCGATAGCGAGCGCAGGTCGATCACCTCGACGGATGTTCCGTCGGCCTCGTTCGCGGCGGCCAGCGCTGTGGAGACCATCGGCCCGTAGGCGACCACTGTGACGTCCGTTCCCTCGCGCAGCACGCGCGCCGAGTCGAGGCCGAATGATGCCGCGTCGAAATCGACTTCGGTCTTGTCCCAGTAACGGCGCTTCGGCTCGAAGAACAGCACGGGATCCTCGGAGCGGATCGCGTCCTGGATCATCGAGTACGCGTCATCCGCCGACGAGCAGCTGACGACCCGCAACCCCGCGGTCTGCGCGAAGTACGCCTCCGGCGACTCGGAGTGGTGCTCGACCGCGCCGATCCCGCCACCGAACGGCACCCGGATGGTCAGCGGAACGCTGATCGCCCCGTCGGTGCGGTGGCGGATCTTCGCCAGCTGGGAGACGATCTGGTCGAACGCCGGGTAGATGAAGCCGTCGAACTGGATCTCGCAGACCGGCCGGTAGCCACGGATCGCCAGCCCGATGGCGGTGCCGATGATGCCGGACTCGGCGAGCGGCGAGTCGATCACCCGGTCGGCCCCGAACTCGGACTGCAGGGAGTCCGTCACCCGGAACACCCCGCCCAGCCGCCCGACGTCCTCGCCGAGGATCATCACCCGGTCGTCATCCCCGAGCGAGCGCCGCAGGCCCTCGTTCAGTGCCTTGGCCATCGAGAGGGTCGTCATTTTGCGAGCCCGTGCAGGTCGGCGAAGTCGGCCCGCTCCTCGGCCAGCAGGGCCGTCCGCGTCGCATAGACGTTGTCGAAGATCGAGGTCGGGTCGGGATCGGGGGTGGCGATGCACCCCGCGCGCACGTCTGCGGCGTAGCGGTCCCCACTCTCCTCCGCCGACGCGAGGAACTCCGCGCCGGCCAGGCCGCGCGCGTCGAGGGCACGTCGCAGCCGGTCGATCGGGTCGCGCTGTCGCCAGAGCTCGAGCTCTTCGGCGTCGCGGTAGCGGGTGGGGTCGTCGGATGTCGTGTGCGGCCCCATCCGGTAGGTGACGGCCTCGATGAGGGTGGGGCCGTCGCCGTTGCGTGCACGCTCGGCCGCGTACCGGGTCACCGCGAGCACCGCCAGCACGTCGTTGCCGTCGACGCGGATGCCGTGCATCCCGAACCCCTGCGCGCGCTGCACGATCGGCACGGTCGCCTGGATTCCGACGGGCGACGAGATCGCGTACTGGTTGTTCTGTACGAAGAAGACGGTCGGCGTGCGGAAGCCGGCCGCGAACCCGAGCGCTTCCGAGAAGTCGCCCTGGCTGGTGCCCCCGTCGCCGCAGTAGGCGATCACGACGTCGTCGACAGCGCTGTTCAGAGACTTGTCCCGCAGGATGCCCATGCCGTAGCCGACGGCGAACAGCAGGTGCGGCCCGATCACGATCGCCGGCGTCATCATGTTGACGTCGCGCGGGTTCCAGCCGCCGAGCGACGCTCCGCGCCAGAGCCGGAGGATCACCGCCGGGTCAACGCCGCGCACATAGGCGACACCGTGCTCGCGGTAGCTGGGGAAGACGAAATCGCCCGGCCGGAGCGCCCGCGCCGAGCCGATCTGCGCGGCCTCCTGTCCGGCGAGCGGCGCCCACAACCCGAGCTGGCCCTGCCGCTGCAGGGCGGTGGCCTCGGCATCCAGCCGTCGCACGACGACGAGGTCGCGGTAGAGGTCCTGGAGCTCGGAGTCGCCGATGTCTTCCAGGTACGGGCTGTACGTCTCGTCGTCGAGCAGCTCTCCCGACTCGGGAGCGATGATGGCCACCTGTTCGAAAACGTCGCGCTGCGGGGCTGCTATCGACATCGTGTCCTCCTTGACGCTCTGTACCCCAAATCGTCGTCCCATTACGAGATTTGCACAACCTGTTGCCGAGACGTTGAGCAGTATGCGTAGATATCGGCCGCCCAGGCATGGGATACTGCGTCACATGCCCGACATCGACGCGACCGACGCACGGCTGCTGCTCGCTCTGGCGCAGGACGCGAGGCTGTCCGGTGTCGAGCTCGCGCAGCGGCTCGGGGTCTCCCGGAACACCGTGCAGGCGCGGCTGGCGCGGCTGGAGTCGTCCGGCTTCCTGGGGTCGAGCGACCGCCGGGTCGACCTGCGAGCCCTCGGCTATCCGCTGGTCGCCTTCATCTCGGCGAAGGTGGACCAGCACCGGCTCGGGCCCATCGAGGTCGCACTGGCGGGAATCGCCGAGGTGATCGAGGTGCACGGCGTCGCCGGCGAGGACGACATCATCATCCGGGTCGCGGCCCGCGACACCGACGACCTGTACCGTGTCACCGGGATCGTTCTCGGCATCCCCGGCATCGAGCGGACGGAGCTGTCGCTTTCGATGCGGGAGATGGTGAGCTACCGCACCACCCCACTTCTCAAGCAGAGGACAGTCGTATGACCACCGCCGTCGAGGCACTACGCACCATCGTCGGGCCGGAGCGCGTGCTCGACGATGCCGCCTCGCTCGAGAAATACAGCCACGACGACGCCGAGTGGGCGGACTACGAGACTCCGCTCGCCGTGGTGCTCGCCACCACCACCGAGGAGGTGTCGGCGACCGTCATCTGGGCGGCGGCGCACGAGGTGCGGGTCGTTCCGCGCGGTGCCGGCACCGGTCTCTCGGGTGGGGCGAACAGCATCGCGAACTGCGTCATCCTCTCGCTCGAACTCATGACCGAGGTGCTCGAGATCAACGTGGGCGAGCGTTACGCGCGCAGCCAGGCCGGCGTTATCAACAACGACCTGCGCGCGGCGGTCGCCGTCGAGGGCCTCTGGTATCCGCCGGACCCGGCCAGCCAGGCCATCTCCACGATCGGCGGAAACGCGGCGACGAACGCCGGCGGCATCTGCTGCGTGAAGTACGGCGTCACCCGCGACTACGTGCTCGGCCTCACCGTCGTGCTGGCCGACGGCTCGATCGTGCGTCTGGGCCGTCACACCGCGAAGGGCGTCACCGGCTATGACCTCACCGCCCTGATGGTCGGCTCCGAGGGCACCCTCGGTGTCATCACCGAGGTCACGGTGAAGCTGCTGCCGCTCGCCGGCCGCACGGAGCGGGCCATCATCGGCTACTTCCCCTCCCTGCACGCCGCCGGCCTCGCCGTCGCCGCGGTCGCCGCCGCGGGCATCGTGCCCGCCGCACTGGAACTGATCGACCGTACCTGCCTGCACGCCGTCGCCGAATGGCAGAACTGGGACCTGCCGCAGGATGTCGACACCCTGCTCCTGGCCAAGGTCGACGAGTCCGGGGAGAGCGGCCGCGCGCTCGCGGCGCGGGTCGCCGAGCTGTTCGCCGACTCCGGCGGGGTGAACGTGGAGCTGGCGGACGACCAGGCCGAGGTCGACCGGCTGTTCCTGGCCAGGCGGCTCGCCTACCCGGCCCTCGAGCGTCTCGGCCCGGTGCTCACCGAGGATGTCTGCGTGCCGCGCGAGGCGGTGCCGGAGATGCTGTCCCGCATCCAGGCCGCGGCGGCGGAGCACGACGTCATCATCGCGAACGTCGCGCACGCCGGGGACGGCAACCTGCATCCGCTGATCGTCGCGCCGGCGGGCGATGGGGCCGCGCGCGACCGGGCCAAGCTCGCCTTCGACCGCATCGTCGTGGACTGCACCGCCCTCGGCGGCACCGTCACCGGCGAGCACGGAGTCGGTCTGCTCAAGCTTCCCGGCGCCCGCGCCGAGCTCGGCCCTCGCGTGCTGCGCATGCACGCCGACCTGAAGCGGGCCCTCGATCCCGCGGGCACCCTGAACCCCGGCAAGGGCTTCTAACCGCGAAGCGGGTCGAGCTCGTCCAGACCTCACCGACGTGATGCGTTCGGGAGGTCGCGACGAGCTCGACCCGCTCTATCGTTACGCGACCTGCAGCACGCGCTCCTTCTCCACCAGGAAGTTCGCGTAGGCGGGCACGGTGAGGAAGATGGGGTAGTCCTCGCCGAGCGTCACCGAGCGGAAGATGGTCTCGGCATCGTCGAACCGGTCCTCCGGCGAACGAGTGACCTCGTTCTCCAGCACCCCGGCGAGCAGCGACTCGACCAGGTCCGCGGTGATCGCCGTCCCCTCTACCGTGGTCGCGTTCTCACGGATCCACTGCCACAACTGCGAGCGGCTGATCTCCGCCGTGGCGGCATCCTCCATGAGGTTGTCGATCGCCGCGGCGCCGACGCCGCGGAGCCAGCTCTCGATGTAGCGAACGCCCACCGACACGTTGGAGTGCACCCCGGCATCCGTGATGTCGCCGGTGATCGACGCCACGTCGAGCAACTGCTCGGCCGTCACGTGCACGTCCGGGCGCAGGCGGTCCACCTGGTTGGGCCGGTCGCCCAGCACCGCGTCGAACTCGCCGCGCGCCGTCTCGATGAGATCCGGATGCGCGACCCAGGTGCCGTCGAAGCCGTCGGTGGCCTCGCGCCGCTTGTCCTCTGACACCGCGGCCAGCGCGCGAGCGGTCACCTCCGGATCCTTGCGGTTCGGAATGAACGCACTCATGCCGCCGATGGCGTGCGCCCCCCGCTTGTGGCAGGTCGCGACCAGCAGCTCGGTGTATGCACGCATCGGCGGAACCGTCATCGTGATCTTCGAGCGGTCCGGCAGCAGGAAACGCTTGCCCCGGCCGCGGAAGTTCTTGATCAGGCTGAAGATGTAGTCCCAGCGACCCGCGTTCAGGCCCGCGCAGTGGTCGCGCAGCTCATAGAGGATCTCCTCCATCTCGAACGCGGCCGTGATGGTCTCGATCAGCACCGTCGCCCGGATGACGCCATGCTCGAGCCCGAGGGCGTTCTCCGAGAAGGTGAAGATGTCATCCCACAGCCGTGCCTCGAGGTGGTTCTCGATCTTCGGCAGGTAGAAATACGGCCCGCTGCCCCGCTCGATCAACTCCTTCGCGTTGTGGAAGAGGTACAGCCCGAAATCGACGAGCGATGCGGATGCCGGTGACGAGATGCCCGCGCGGTCCCAGTACCGCAGGTGCTTCTCCACCAGCTGCCATCCGCGCGGCCGCATGACGATCGTCGGTGTGGTTTCGTTCAGGCTGTACGTCTTGCCGTTCTCGGCGGTGAAATCGATCCGCCGGCGGATGGCGTCGGAGAGGTTCACCTGCCCGCCGATGATGTTCTCCCAGGTGGGCGAGGTCGCATCCTCGAGGTCGGCCAGCCAGACCTTCGCGCCCGAGTTGAGCGCGTTGATCGCCATCTTGCGGTCGGTCGGGCCGGTGATCTCCACCCGGCGGTCCTCGAGACCGGGACCGGGACCCGCCACGCGCCAGGTCGGCTCGTCACGGATCGGGGCGGTCTCGGCCAGGAAGTCCAGGTCGCGACCGTTCTCGATGTGCTTGCTCCGCGTCATCCGGGCGTGCAGTCGCTCCTGGCGACGGCTCGCGAACTGGTCGTGCAGGCGGGTCACGAAGGCGATCGCCTCCGGGGTGAGGATCTCGTCGAAGCGGTCCTCGATGGGGGCGAGGATCTCGATCCGTGTCTTGTGCGTCATGGTCCTACTCCTTAGTGGAACTGCGCTGTTTCGGTCGACCCGGCGAGCGCCAGGGTCGAGCTGTCGGGGTTGAGGGCCGTCGAGATCTTGTCGAAGTAGCCCGTTCCCACCTCGCGCTGGTGCTTGGTGGCGGTGTAGCCCTGCTTCTCGGAGGCGAACTCGGCCTCCTGCAGTTCGACATACGCGCTCATGTGGCGATCCGCGTAGTCCTGCGCCAGCGTGAACATGGAGTGGTTCAGCGCGTGGAATCCGGCCAGCGTGATGAACTGGAACGCGTAGCCCATGGCTGCGAGCTCCCGCTGGAAGGTGGCGATCTGGTCGTCATCGAGGTGGGACTTCCAGTTGAACGACGGCGAGCAGTTGTACGCCAGCTTCTGGTCGGGGAAGTCCTGGTGGATGCGGTCGGCGAACCGGCGGGCCAGGTCGAGATCCGGCTCGGCGCTCTCCACCCACAGCAGGTCGGCGTATTCGGCATAGGCCAGCCCGCGGGCGATGACCGGCTCGATGCCGTTCTGCACCTCATAGAAGCCCTCGGCCGTGCGCTCCCCGGTGATGAACGGCTTGTCTCGCTCGTCGTGGTCGCTGGTCAGCAGGGTCGCGGCGAGCGCGTCGGTGCGGGCGATCACGATGGTCGGGGTGCCGGCCACGTCGGCCGCGAGCCGCGCCGCGTTGAGCGTGCGGATGTGCTGGCCGGTCGGCACCAGCACCTTGCCGCCCATGTGGCCGCACTTCTTCTCGCTGGCGAGCTGGTCCTCCCAGTGCACACCGGCCGCGCCGGCCTCGATCATCGAGCTCATCAGCTCGTAGGCGTTCAGCGGTCCGCCGAAGCCGGCCTCCGCATCCGCGATGATCGGCACCATCCAGTCCTTGCGGGTCGAGCCTGTCGAGACCTCACCAGCGTCGAACTCGATCTGCCCGGTCCGCAGCAGCGCGTTGTTGATCCTGCGCACCACCGCCGGCACCGAGTTCACGGGATAGAGGCTCTGGTCGGGGTAGGTCTGGCCGGAGAGGTTGGCGTCGGCCGCGACCTGCCAGCCGGAGAGGTAGATGGCTTTCAGGCCGGCGCGCACCTGCTGCACGGCCTGGTTGCCGGTGAGGGCGCCGAGCGCGGCGATCCACTCGTTCTCGTCGCTGGACTGGATCTGCTGCCAGAGGTTGTCGGCCCCGCGCTGGGCGAGGGTGCGCTCCTCGCGCACCGGACCGCGAAGGTCGACGACATCGGCGGCCGTGTAGTCGCGCCGAACGTTCGCCCACCGCGGGTCGTGGGCCCAGGCGAACTCGAGGTCCGCGGCGGTCTCGGTCTGGTCTCCCGGCTGGAATGCCTTCGTCATGATGACTCCTTCGTTCGTGTCCTGGCATCCACTCTGTGCCCGGCACAAGGGTTCTTCATAGAAATACCCAGCAGAAAAACAGCCATTCTTCTATTCCGCAGAAGACCGGCCGGTGGCAGGGTGGAGGAATGACCACGGCAGAAGAGACGACGTTCCATGATGAAGACGTGCTCGATTCGCTCACCATCGGCCGCCGCATCCGGCAGCTCCGCCTCGACCGCGGGCTCACCCTCGACGGCATGGGTGCCGCGATCGGGCGCGCCGCATCGCAGGTCTCGGTGATCGAGAACGGCAAGCGGGAGCTGAAACTGGGCGAGCTGCAGCGCATCGCGAAAGTGCTCGACGTGTCGATGGATGCCCTGCTCACGACGGCGGCCCCCTCGCGCCGGGCGGCGCTCGAGATCGCCCTCGAGCGCGCCCAGCGCGGACCCCTCTACGCCTCCCTCGGCCTGCCGCAGCTGCCGATCCGCAAGTCGCTGAGCGATGAGGCGATCGAGACGGTGCTCGGCCTGCACGACGAACTGCAGAAGCTGCACGGCGAGCGCGCCGCCACCCCGGAGGAGGCGCGCCGGGCCAACACCGAGCTGCGGCGGGACATGCGAAAGCGCAACAACTATTTCCCGGAGCTGGAGGCGACGGCGAGAAAACTGCTCGCCGCGGTCGGGCACTCGGGCGGCCCGCTGTCCCAGCGGGTCGCGTCCGACCTGGCCAGCCACCTCGGGTTCACGCTGCACTACGTGGCGGACCTGCCGTCATCCACTCGCAGCGTCACCGACCTGAAGAACGGGCGCATCTACCTGCCGATCGGCCAGGCGGGCAGCGATCCGCGGTCCACGCTGCTGCAGGCCCTCGCCGGGCACGCCCTCGGCCTCGCCCGGCCGAAGGACTACGCCGAGTTCCTCTGGCAGCGGGTGGAGACCAACTACCTCGCCGGTGCGCTGATGGTGCCGGAGCAGTCGGCCGTCGAGTTCCTCGGCCGGGCGAAGGATCGGCGCGAGCTGTCGGTGGAGGACCTGCGCGACGCGTTCGCGGTGAGCTACGAGACCGCGGCGCACCGCTTCACGAACCTCGCCACCGAGCACCTGGGAATCCCGGTGCACTTCCTGAAGGTCTACGAGAGCGGCCTGCTGTCGAAGGCCTACGAGAACGACAACGTGCTGTTCCCGACCGACGCCCTCGGCGCGGTGGAGGGCCAGACGGTCTGCCGGTATTGGAGCGCCCGCAAAGTGTTCGAGGTGGACGACCGGTTCAGCCCGTATCACCAGTACACCGACAAGCCGGCGGGTACCTACTGGTGCACGTCCCGCATCCAGCCGAGCGCCCGCGGCGATTTCTCGGTGAGCGTCGGCACGCCGTTCGCGCACGTGAAGTGGTTCCGCGGGCGGGACACGACGAACCGTTATGTGTCCGGATGCCCCGACCCGTCGTGCTGCCGTCAGCCCCCGGCCGCACTGACCGAGGCCTGGGAGCGCAGCTCGCTGCCGGCGCCGCGGATCAACAGTTCCCTGCTCGCCGCCATGCCCACGGGTGCGACGTTCGGTGTCGACTCGACCGAGGTCTACGAGTTCCTCGACACCCACGCCCCGAGCGCGTGAACGGACGGGTGCGCGTCGGCACGGCCGCGTGGAAGAAACCGAACTGGCGCGGCACGTTCTACCCGGCCGGCCTGGCGCAGCGGCGCGAACTGGAGTTCGCGAGCACGGAGCTTCACACCCTGGAGATCAATTCGACGTTCCACGGCGACCAGAAGCCGGCCACCTTCGCGAGCTGGCGCGATGAGACCCCCGACGACTTCGTGTTCGCCGTCAAGGGGAGCAGGCTCGTCGTGCAGCTGTACCGTGCCGCGAACGCGGAGAGCCGCATCGAGCAGTTCTTCTCGACCGGCGTGCACGAACTCGGTGCGAAGCTCGGGCCGGTGCTCTGGCAGTTTCCGCCGGGCGTGCCTTTCGCCGAGGAGCCGTTCGCCCGGTTCGCGGGGGCGCTTCCGGCCGGCGTGCGGCACTGCGTCGAAGCGCGCGACCCCAGCTTCGACACCCCTGCCTTCCGCCGGATCGCCGCCGGGCACGGCATCGCGGTCGCCGTGACGAACGACCCGGGCCAGCCCGCGTTCGACGAGGTCACAGCGGGTTTCGCCTACCTGCGGCTGAGCGCCGACGCCGAGCGCTACGCCGACGGGTACGACGACGCGACCCTGGATGCCTGGGCCGCGCGCATCCGCGAATGGCGGCAACGGGGTGACGTCTTCGTCTACTTCACGCACAAGGACGACACCGGAGCCCACACTCCGTTCGACGCGATGCGACTGCAGGCGCGACTGGACTAGTTCGTGACGTCGATGGTGAAGACGACGTCCTGGATGCCGCCGTCGGAGTTCGAGAGCGTGACCTTCGTCTCGCCGGCCTTCAGCGGCTTGACTCCGGGGTTGAAGTCGGCACTCCCCTTCGTGCCGCCCTTGATGAAGGTGGCGACGGTGGGGTCGTCGACTTTTCCCGAGTAGCTGCTGGTCGACAGTGAGCCGGTGGTGATGTTGAGCATCGAGTTGAGCGGCACCTTCACGGTGGTGCCCTGCAGCTGATCGGCGCTCTTCGTGATGGGCGCGACAACGGGCGTCTGCGCGGAGCAGCCGACGAGCGCGAGAGAGACGGCGATGACCAGGATCGGCAGCTTCATGCCGCCAGTATGGCCCTATTTCTGGTTGAATCTCACGGTATTTCCGGACGGGTCGCGGAATGCGCAGTCGCGCGGACCCCACGGCTGGTCGATCGGCTCCTGCAGCACCTCGGCACCGGTGGCGAGCACCCGCTCGTAGGTCGCGTCGAGATCGTCGACCGCAAAGACCAAAAAGGGCAGGGAGCCCTTGGCGAGCAGCTCCTGCAGCGCGTCGCCGTCCTGTTCGGAGCGCCCGGCGTGAGGCACCGAGAGCGTGATCGCGAGACCCTCCTGGCCGGGTACGCCGAACGACAGCCAGCGGTACGGTCCGTTCGATACGTCGTTCACCACCGAGAGCCCGAGCCCGTCCCGATAGAACGGGAGGGACTCATCGATGTCATTGACAGTGATGTTGCAGTACTGGAGTGCGATTGTCATGACGTCACCTTAGGCAGCCGGTGCCGCCGCGCGCTTCTCGAAACCTGCTCGCTTGCGTGGCCTGGTCGTCGCCCTCGCGACGCAGCCCGGCATGGCCTCGACCGCCGTATGCTCCTGCGCCGCATAGCTCGATGGAGACTCGCCCACCAGGTCGGTGAACCGGCTGCTGAACGAGCCGAGTGAGCTGAAGCCGACGGCCATGCACGCGTCGGTCACCGACATCCCACCGCGCAGCATCGCCATTGCACGCTCGATGCGGCGGGTGGAGAGGTAGCTGTATGGGGTCTCTCCATAGGCGGCCCTGAACCGGCGCGAGAAGTGCGCGGGTGACATGAGTGCGCGGGCGGCGAGAGTGGGGACGTCGAGCGGCCGGGCATAATCCCGGTCCATCAGGTCGCGAGCGCGGCGCAACGCCACGAGCGCGGCGAGCTCCTGCGTGTCCATGAATCGACCCTAGCGGCGCGACCGGGCCGCGCGAAGGTCGTCTCGCCGGGACAGCTCGTCCATCGCGCGGGTCTCCCGCCTCGACGCCGCCGCGTACAGCACGAAGCTGCTGGCGAAGAGCATGCTCGCCAGGGCGCCGAGACCGGCGAGGAGCCTGCCGTTGGCCTGCAGCGCGACACTCACCACGAAGGCGAGCGCCACGGCGATCCAGCCCCAGAGCGCCGTGGTGGCGACCAGCCGCAGTCGCCGTGCGCGCGGGAGCAGGGGTTTCGCGGCGTCCGGCTCGGTCATGAGGGGAGCTTAGCCGGTCAGCATCCACGAACCGACGGGCAGCGGCTTCTGTCCGGCGTAGGTGATCGTGCCGGTGCCGGAGCGATCCACCGCGAGCGTGGCGAGCGTCTTCTTCGTGCTCTGCCGGGTGATCGTGCCGGTGAGCGAGCGATTCGTGTCGTCGGTCACCGAGATCGCAAATGCGACGTCATCGGCGGTGTCGGTGATAGTCCAGCCGGTGGGCGTCGGCGGGAACAGCACGAACCCGCCGGCCTGTCCGGCGGTGACGATCGCGCCGCTCTTCGGGGTCGCCCCCTGCAGAGCGAGAGTGGTGGCGTCGGGCGAGGCGATCGACAGCGTGCCGGGCGCCGAGACGGCCGAACTGTTGCCGGAACCCTGGAACGTGATCGGCTCGGACACGTCGCCGCCGATGGTGAGCGTGAGCGGCGTGACCGAGCCGATCGCCTTCTTCAGCGCGGGGAAGTCCTGGGAGACGCCGCCCTGGCAGTCGAGCACCGTGCCGGACTGCGACGTGCAGGCGAGACCGAGTGACACTGGTCCGGCACCCTTCCGGGTGAAGGTGCCGGTCCCCTCCAGCGAGATGCCGGCGCCGGCGAAGCTGGCGTGCGCGTTCGTCATCATGCTGCCGAGCGACCCGCCCGCGGTGCCCGTGTAGGCGACAGTCGCGGTCACCGTCTCGTCGTCCCCGGATGCGGCAGCGGTCGCCTGCGCGGTGAGGTAGGGCTGGGCGCAGGCGCCGTCGTAGTACACGGTCTCGGTGAGGGTGCGGGAATCCGGGCTGCCGGCCCAACCGCTGACCGCGTGCGATCCGCCGCCGGCGAGGGCGGTGCATCCGGCGGGCGAGTCCGCGGAGCCGTCCTCGACGATGAGCAGCTGCGTCTGCAGCACGTTCGACGCGAGGGCGATCGCGAGCCCCTCCTGGGTGACCAGTCGCTCGGCGAGGGCGAGCGCCGCCGGCACCGCGGGCGCGTGCGAAACGGTGGCCGTCGGGGTTTGCACAGGCGGGGCGGAGGTGCAGCCGGCGAGGGCGAGAATCGCGAGGGGAATGAGAAGACGTTCGGGTCGTCCGGGCATACCAACGACTCTAATCAGGCGGGCGGGGCTACGGATGCCGCCACGGCCCATGCGGTGCGCTCCAGGAACACGACGATGTCCTCCGACGGCATCGCGGTGGTCAGTGCGCCCTCGACCAGGGCCTCCTCGGCGAACGCGACCCATGATCGCAGGGCGATGCGCAGCAGTTCGGTGTCGGGCATCCCGAGTTCCAGGAAGACGGCGATCACACGATCCGCCTGCTCCACCCGGGCCTGCTCGACCACCTCGCGCACCTCGGGGTCACCGCTCGCGGCGCCGCGGACGAGCGAGTAGAACGTGCCGCGGTGGTCGCGCACGAACTGGACGGTGCGCGCGAGGGTGCTGTGCAGGCGGTCCAACGGGGCGAGGTCGGCCTCGGGCCGGGTGGCGTTCAGCATGCCGTCGCGGGCGGCGAGCACCACCTCACGGTGCAGTCCCTGTTTCGACCCGAAGTAGTAGAACAGCAGCCCGCGGGAGACGCCGGCCTGGCCGGCGAGGTGCTCGATGGTCAGCGCATCGAGGGGTCGGTCGACGAGGGAAGCGACGCCGAGAGCCACCAGCTGGCGACGGCGTTCGTCCGGTGCGAGCCGGGTCCGCCGATCCTGATCCATGACTGGGAGCATATCCCCACACTATTGACGGCAGGTCAACAGCGGGTACCGTGCGGCGCATGGCCCGAAAAAGAAGTGGTGCGAACGGCGTCATAACTCGCCGTCAGGTGACTCTCTCTTATTAGAACGGTAGTCAACAGGCCACCTCATCTGGGTCAAGGAGGATCTCATGAAGTTCAAGAAAATCGTCGGCAGTCACGCCGGGCGCATTCTCATCGCGGCCGTTCCGGTCGCGGTCGTCTCGGCCGTTCTCGTGGGCGGGGTCGCCCAGGGGGCGGTGCCCGTCTCGTTCTCGGTGTCCGGCAGCCAGTTCCAGATCAGCGCATCCGAGCTCAACGGAACCGGATTCTCGCAGTACGCGGGTTCCGCACCCGACTCCGCGGGGGTGCAGCACCAGGTCGCCATCGCGAACATCGGCCAGGCCACGCTCGCCAACCTGTGCCAGTCCGTGGTCAGCGACACCCCGCTCGGCAAGGTGGGCATCATGATCACCGCCGGCGGCAACGGAAAGCCGGCCAGCGCGACCGACCTGCAGATCGCGATGACCGACCTGAAGGGCGACTCGAGCTTCGGCAACATCCGCATCGGCGTCGACGCCTCGACCGTCAACACCAAGGAGAAGGGCAGCGCGGGCGACTTCGCGCAGGACTCCGACACCATCAAGATCGACAACCTGCAACAGACCTCGTGGTCGACCCAGGCTTCCGTGTTCACCCTCACGGGCATGCACGTGCAGCTGACCGACGGCACGAAGACCTGCTTCTAAGAGGAGCCGACGATGAAAAACAACTGGGCTAAGTTCGTCGCCTGGCGCAAAGGCCGGCCGTTCGTTGGCACCGTTCTCACGATCGTCGCCGGCATCGAGATGTTTTTCTCGAGCCAGCTCGATATCGGCAAATTCCATGTGCAGCTTGGGATCGAGGGCTTCCAGGCCACGATCATCCCGATCATCATGGTTCTGCTCGGCCTGCTCGCCATGTTGATGCCGCAGCACCGCGTCTTCTACGGCGTGATCTCGCTCGTGGTGGCCGTGTACTCGCTCATCGGAGTGAATCTCGGCGGCTTCGTCATCGGGATGCTGCTGGGCGCGGTGGGCGGCATCCTCACGGTCGCCTGGACGCCGAAGACGGCCACGGCCGTCGAGGAGGTCCCGGATCACCCGGTGCTGAAGTCGGAGAAAGCTCCGTCGGAGCCGCCCCCTTTAGCACTGAGCCGGTAGACGCCGGCGCACCCAACGAGCCGGCACGGAAGAAGCGCTCGCCGGGCAAGACGGGAACCGGTGCGGTCGCACTGTTGATCGTCGTCGCGATGAGCGGCATCGGCGCTGCCCGGGCGCCCGGCGACCAGTCGTTGTGCCTTCCGCTGCTGATGAACTGCAGCAGCCCGAGTCCCAGCCCGTCGCCCAGCTCCGGCGGTGGCCTCATCGGCGGGATCGTGGGTGGAGCGACCGGGGGTGCCATCACCCCGGACCTGTCGCAGCCGCTGGTCAACCCGGTGTTCGATCCGAGCGCCCCGATCTTCACGCAGCCGCCCGCGCAACTCGGTGGCGACTCGATCTCGTTCACCGGATTGAAGTCGGTGAGCGTGGTGGCGGTGAGGCTGATCGACGGCACCGAGATCCCGTGCCTGAAGCTGCAGGCCGATGACATCGTGATCACCGGGTTCTCACTGAACGTGCAAGGCACGGCTGGTGGTCCGGCACTTCTGTCGACCGCCCCTCGCATGGAGTTGAAAGGCAATGTGTCGGTCTATGTGAACTCGGTTACTGCTTCGCTGCTCGACGGCACGCCGCTCACGCTTGGTGCGCAGACACCGCCGCCCAGCGATCAACTGCCACCGCAGCTTCTGCGGGTGAACCTGGGGCTCGTCGGAGTGACGGCAGGATCTATCTCCTACATCCAGTCGCACCAGCACCTGTACGGTTAGCGGCACAGAATAAAGGGGTCCCGGGAAACCGGGACCCTTTTATCATTGCTTCCATGACACGCGAAGCCGCCCGGGCCCAGCTCGACGAGGTCGCGACGGAGTTCCTCCAGCAGCCGGATGTCGACTGGGGCCGGATATTCGGCAGCACCGGCCTGCGGGTGCGCGGCAAGGTCTTCGCAGTGGCCAACCACGCCGGCGAGCTCATGGTGAAGATCCCCGAGCAGCGGGCCGACGAACTGGTCGGCGACGGCACTGCACGCCGGATGGCGATGCGTGGCCGGGAGATGCGCGAATGGGTGACGATGCCGGTCGAGGCGGGCGCCGACAGCTGGCGCGACCTCGTCGGCGAGGCGTACCGGTACCTCGACGAGATCACGCCGCGCTAGACGCTATTTCTTCGACTTCGTTGAACACCGGCTTCACCCTGTTCTTGACGATGTTGCCGACGCAGATGATGCCCTTGCGTTCCCAGACCGGCGACCCCATCCATTTCAGTGCCAGTCGCTGATCTGCACGTCCCTCGGGTCGGGCTGGCCGGTCCCCGTCTCGATGAGCGACTTGAGGCTCATCAGGAAAATCGCCCACTTGGTGCTGCAGTGATACATGAACTCGACCGGCTCGGCCCAGCCCTCGTGGCTGAACAGGATGATCGTGTAGTCGCCGCTGAGGCTGAACCTCCACCTCACGGTGGTGCCGATCCACTCGTCGGGACCCCCGACCACCTCCCACACGACGCGCTCCGCCGAAACGAGTTCGACAACCTTCATGTCGATGCCGCCGGGACCGAAACGGAACTCGATGACCCCGCCCGGGTCGTCGGAGCCGGTCGTGTTCTCGGCCCACCAGCCCGCCAGACCGTCGATCGTGGCCACGGCCGCGTAGACCTCGGCCGGTGATGCGCTCCTCACGCCGACCCTGTGCAGGATGTCAACCATTGCTCGCTCGCTCCTTCTGAATCGATTCCGCGATCCGCTTGATCTTCGACAGCCGCGCGTCCCAGGCGGATCCGACAGCGGCCAGCTGGGTGACGGCCCTGGCGAACTGGGCGTCGTCCACGTCGTACCTCATCTCCCGCCCGACCGGCGCGACCGTGACCAGGCCCGCACGGTCGAGCACCGCGAGGTGCTTCGCCACGGCCTGCCGCGTGACCGGGAGGTGCTGGCTGAGGCTGGTGGCGGTGCCACCGCCTGCCTCGAGGAGGAGGTCCAGCATCCGGCGACGGGTTGGATCCCCGATGGCCGACCACAGGTCGTCGTCGACGTCGACGCTCACGCCGTCGCCAGTCGCGACCCGTAGGCGGCGAGGCGGGGCATGAAGTAGTCCCAGCCCGAGACGTGGTCGCGGTAGACCTCTTCGAGCACCGCGGCCTCCCAGCCGCGCTCACGGAAGCCGGTCTCGGTCAGGCGTACCAGCGTTCCCCGGCCGGACGGCTCCAGCTCGACGACGACGAGCATCGAGTTGCCCTTCTCCGGCGTCGCGCCTTCCTCGTAGTCCCATCGGAAGGTGAAACGCTTCGGCGGGTCGACCTCGAGCACGGTGATCGGAACCACATTGTCGTCGTGCTCTGTGCTCCGGAACACGATGTGCCCCTCGGCCCCGACGACCGGCTGGATGTCCGTGTCGTCCGGCCACCACTCCTTCAGATGTTCGGGGCGGCTGACCACCTCGAACACGATCTCGGGCGACGCCTCGACGTGGATCTCGCGCTGGAGGGTTCCGTATTCCATGATGTCCCGCTTTCTGCAATGTTTGGTTGCAGGTTAGCGTGAAACCCCACCTTGCGCAACCATTGGTTGCATTGACGACGAGTGATTCCCGGTGGGATACCGTCGTCAGCATGAACGCGCTTCCCCCTCTCGTGCAACAGCATTTCGACCTCATCGCGACGGACAGCCTTCTCACGCCGGAGGAACTGGAGTTCCGCGGCGTCGTGCGACAGTTCGTGGCCGACGAGATCCGCCCGAACGTCGCCGGCTGGTTCGCCGACGCGATCTTCCCCACCGACATCGTTCCCAAGCTCGGCGCACTCGGCCTGCTCGGCGCCCACCTGAAGGGCTACGGATGCCCGGGTCGCAGCGCGATCGAGTACGGCCTGGCCGCGATGGAGATCGAGGCGGGTGACTCCGGCATCCGCACCTTCGTCAGCGTGCAGGGGTCGCTGGCGATGAGCGCCCTCCACAAGTGGGGCAGCGAGGAGCAGAAGCAGGCCTGGCTCCCCCCGATGGCGGCGGGCGAGGTCATCGGATGCTTCGGCCTCACTGAGCCGACCGCCGGCTCTGACCCGTCCAGTATGCAGACCTTCGCCACGAAGACGGATGACGGCGGCTGGTCGCTCAGCGGGTCCAAGCGCTGGATCGGCCTGGCCTCCATTGCGGACATCGCGATCATCTGGGCGAACACGGAGGACGGCATCCGCGGCTTCCTCGTGCCGACGGAGACCGAGGGCTTCTCGGCGGTGCCGATCGAACCGAAGCTGTCCATGCGCGCGTCGATCCAGTGCGACATCACCATGACGGATGTGCGCCTGCCGGCCTCGGCGCTCCTGCCCGGCACGCGCGGCATCCGTTCGGCATTCGAGTGCCTGAACGAGGCACGCTACGGCATCATCTGGGGCGCGATGGGTGCCGCGCGCGACAGCTTCGAGGCGGCCGTCGCCTACTCGAAGGAGCGGCTGCAGTTCGGCAAACCGCTCGCCGCCTACCAGCTCACGCAGCAGAAGTTCGCGAACATGCTGATCGAGATCGAGAAGGGCACGCTGCTGGCGATCCACCTGGGCCGCCTCAAAGACAGGGGCGAGCTCACGCCGCAGCAGATCTCGCTGGGCAAACTCAACGCGGTGCGCGAGGCGATCGCGATCTGCCGCGAGGCGAGGACGGTGTTCGGCGGAAACGGCATCACCCTCGACTACTCCCCGTTCCGGCACGCGAACAACCTCGAGAGCGTACGCACCTACGAGGGCACGGATGAGGTGCATACCCTGGTGCTCGGCCAGGCGATCACCGGGGAGTCTGCGTTCCACTAGCCCGGCCGAGTCCTCTCTATATTGGGAAGCGTGACTCTCCTGGTTTCACCGAACGCCCGTTTTCGTCGCTCGTTCATCAGCGCTGTCACGGAGTTCGGCGAGGCGTGGATGGACGGCGCGGGACCTGTGAACGGCGCAGACCTCGCTGCGCTGGCGGACCAGGAAACCTTCGAGAACCTCGTCGCCACCCTCCGGCGCGACCGGGAGGAGGATGCGCCCCGACCCGACGGCTTCGTGCCGGCCACTTCGCTCTGGATGGCGGAGGATGACCAACTCGTCGGTTTCCTGCAGATCCGGCACCGCCTGAGCCCCTTTCTCCTCGAGCAGGGTGGCCACATCGGCTACAGCGTCCGCCCCTCTGCCCGACGCCGCGGTTGTGCGTCCGCGGCCCTCGCCGAGTCTCTCGGGATCGCGCACGGCCTCGGAATCGATCCCGTTCTCGTGGTCTGCGATGAGACCAACGTCGGTTCGCGCACGGTGATCGAGCGGGCCGGTGGCAGGTACGAGGACAGTCGGGTGGGAAAGCGCCGCTACTGGATCCCCACGTCGTGACGCTGCCCTCGGCGGGGGTGCGCCGAGAAATACGAATTCTTCCAAGCATTTTCGCTTGTTTCAGGAACGGAGACTCCTCAGGCC
>FSWJ01000626.1_pt1 | contig 29818 bp, 20 predicted proteins | sample 1637851 | NCBI WGS metagenome assembly FSWJ01 (sample SAMEA3914789, study PRJEB12502) | metagenome | biome: forest; material: soil | place: Canada | collected 2011-07-03 | depth 0.3 m | reverse complement strand
TGCCGACCGTGGCAAGTTCGAGGTCGAGAACCGTCGCGTCGTGGCCGAGGGTGGCAAGCCTGCCTCCGGTCGTCCGGAGCTGATGGGTATCACCAAGGCGTCGCTCGCGACCGAGTCGTGGCTGTCGGCCGCGTCGTTCCAGGAGACCACGCGTGTTCTCACGCAGGCCGCCATGGAGGGCAAGTCCGACCCGCTGATGGGCCTGAAGGAGAACGTCATCATCGGAAAGCTGATCCCCGCCGGGACCGGCCTTCCGAAGTACCGCAACGTCGCCGTCGAGGCGACCGAGGAGGCCAAGGCCGAGCGCTACCCGAACCGCATCTTCACGGATGACTCGGCGTTCAGCGAATCCGACCTCAGCTTCGTCGACTTCGACAGCTTCTCGTCGGACGACTACACCCCGGGTACATACAACTGATTCGCGCCGGATCAGGCTGAGTAGCTGCCCCGTCCGGGCGGCGTATCGAAACCTGTAGCCGGCAGCGTTGGTCAACTACGCGAACGGCCCCCGCCTCCGGGCGGGGGCCGTTCTGTGTTAACCCCCGCATTAACCCGCTCTCTACCCCCTAAAGCGGGACTATGTACCCCGAACCCCCCGGGTTACCGTTGAACATCCGGGGGGATCATGGCGTTCCCGCGTTCCCGGGGTTACCCGACGAGCAGAAGGAGCGAGATCGTGTCATCCCTGGCAGAAATCCTGATCATTCGCGGCATCATGCCCATCGAGAGCCTCGACCAGATCAGCGGCGACGCCGCTGACGATGAACTGAAGATTCTCAACCTGATCGACAAGGGGGTCATCACCGACTCCCAGCTGGCCTCGGCCAGGGCGGCGCAGTCCGGCCTGCCGTTCGTCGAACTCGCCGACTATCCGATCGACCGCACCGCGGTCTCACTCGTGCCCGCCACCCTCTGCCGTAGGCACGACCTGCTCCCGATCGCTGTGCAGGGCGACCGTCTCCTCGTCGCCATGGTCAACCCCGGCGACGTCTTCGCCCTGGACGACGTGCGCGCCGCGACCCGCATGCGGGTGGATGCCGTGGTCGCCGAACGCAACGACCTGAAGGCCGCGCTCAACCGCTTCATTCGCGCCGACGGCGAGCTCGACGAGCTCACCACGGCGCTCGAGGAGGAGAACCGGCCGAAAGACGTCGTGCCGGTCGGCGACAACTTCGAGGACGACGCCCCGATCGTGCGATTCGTCAACCTGCTGATCAGCCAGGCGATCCAGGATCGGGCCTCGGACATCCACATCGAGCCCGCCGAGCACGACGTGCTGGTGCGCTACCGTGTGGACGGCGTGCTGCACGAGATGCAGCGGGCGCCGAAGAACATCCAGAACGGCGTGACGTCCCGCCTCAAGATCATGTCCGACATCGACATCGCCGAGCGCCGCCGCCCGCAGGACGGTCGCATGTCGGTCGTGCACGGGGGTCGTCAGATCGACCTGCGTGTGGCCACACTGCCGACGGTGTATGGCGAGAAGGTCGTCATGCGGATCCTGGACAACCAGAACACCGCACTCGGCATGGACCAGCTCCAGCTGCTCGAGCGCAACGCCGAGGCGTACCGCAAGTCGTACACCAAGCCGTATGGGATGATCCTGGTCACCGGCCCGACCGGGTCGGGAAAGTCGACCACTCTCTATACGACGCTGCACGCGGTCGCGAAGCCCGAGATCAACGTCATCACCGTCGAGGACCCGGTCGAGTACCGCATGGCCGGCATCAACCAGGTGCAGGTGAACCCGAAGGCGGGGCTCACCTTCGCGAGCGCGCTGCGCTCCATCCTGCGGTCCGACCCGGATGTCGTGCTGCTCGGCGAGATTCGCGACCACGAGACGGCGCAGATCGCCATCGAGGCCTCGCTGACCGGGCACCTCGTGCTGTCGACCCTTCACACCAACGACGCGCCGAGTGCGATCACCCGGCTCACCGAGATGGACATCGAGCCGTTCCTCGTCGGTTCGGCCCTCGACTCCGTGGTCGCCCAGCGCCTCGCGCGCCGGCTCTGCGACCGGTGCCGCGCGCCGTTCCAGCACTCTCCGGAGGAGCTGATCCACCTTCGGGTCGGATGGGACCCGAGCATGCCGTTGCCGAACCTGTACCGGGCTGTCGGCTGTGCCGTCTGCTCGAACACCGGCTACCGCGGCCGCATCGCGATCCACGAGGTCATGACCGTCACCGAGGAAATCGAACGCGCGGCTGTCGCGCGGGCGTCGAGCGCCGAAATCGGCCGCATCGCCATCGAGCAGGGGATGACCACCCTGCGCCAGGACGGCTGGGCGAAAGCGCAGATGGGATACACCTCGATCGAGGAGATCCTGAGAGTCGTCGTCTGACACATCGTCGTGGGGCGGGGGCTCCTGACGGGAATCGCAACTAAGGGGAACAGCGTGAGCAAGCCAGTGTATGAAATCCCGGTCAGCGGGAACGAGGGGATGAACTTCGCGCCCCCCTCGTCGCCGCTGCTCGAGCCTGCCCGGGCGGACTACCCTCCGCCCGGCTCGTTCATGCCGTCCACCGCCGGCCTCGGCGCGCCGCTGGGCGCGGCCGCGGCATTCCCGCCGCCGCAGGCCACGCCCCCGTCGTCGTTCCCGCCACCCGCCGCCGGCTACGTTCCGAGCGGTACAACCTACGCGCCGCCGGCCGTGACGACGACGGCGACCGCCGTTCCGATGACCGCGGCCACCCACAGTCCCGACCGCCAGTTCGATGAGAGCTTTCCGGAGCCGGAGGGCCAGAGCCCGATCGCGAACGCGGACAAGCAGCTGATCGACACGCTGCACGAGGTGCTGATCGCTGTCGCATCCGACCTGCACATCGCTGGCGATGCCGAGCCGATGATCCGCATCGACGGTTCGCTGCAGCCGATCCAGGGTGCCACCCGGTGGAGCAAGGCGCGGGTCCGCACCGCGCTGCTGAGCATCCTCACTCCCACGCAGCGCCAGCACTTCGAGGAGAACCTCGAGCTCGACTTCGCGTACACGCTCTCGTCGAATGCGCGATTCCGGGTGAACTACTACCAGGATCGTGGGGCCCTGGGCGCGGCGTTCCGGCTCATCCCGACCGACATCCGTCCGCTGCACGAGCTCGGCGTTCCCGAGGTCGTCGCGCGGTTCGCCACGCTCGCACGCGGGCTGGTGCTGGTGACCGGCCCGACCGGCTCCGGCAAGTCGACCACCCTCGCCGCACTGATCGACCTGGTCAACCGCACCCGCGCCGACCATATCGTGACGGTCGAGGACCCGATCGAGTTTCTGCACACGAACCAGAAGTCGCTGGTCAACCAGCGCGAGGTCGGTGCGGACACCCACAGTTTCGGAGCAGCGCTCAAGCACGTGCTCCGCCAGGACCCCGACGTCATCCTCATCGGTGAGCTTCGGGACCTCGAGACGATCTCGGTCGCTCTCACCGCCGCTGAGACCGGTCATCTCGTGTTCGCGACCTTGCATACCCAGGACGCGCCGCAGACGATCGACCGCATCATCGACGTGTTCCCCGCCCACCAGCAGGGACAGATCCGGGCGCAGCTGGCCGCCACACTCCAGGGCGTGGTCTGCCAGACGCTCGTGAAACGGGCGACCGGCCGGGGCAGGGCCGTCGCCACCGAGGTGCTGGTGACCACCCCGGCCGTCGCCAACCTGATCCGCGAGGGCAAGACCTACCAGGTCTCGTCCGCGATGCAGGCCGGGCGCGATCTCGGCATGCACACGATGGACCAGCATCTCGCCGAGATGGTCAACCACGGGCAGATCACCCACCAGGCCGCGCTCGAGAAGGTGCACGACCTCGAGGGCTTCAAGCGCCTGGTGCACCGTGCGCCGGCCGGCGCAGACGGCTTCAGCTTCACCGACCAGCCACAGGCAGGACAGAACTGATGAGCACCACGCTTGCGACGCACTTCGCATACACCAGCAGGAAGCCGAGCGGCAGGGTGGTCCGCGGCCGCATGGAGGCCCCGAACGAGGCCGCCGTCGTCTCGCGCCTGCGCACCATGGGCATGTCGCCGGTGACGATCGAGCCGACCGCGGCGAGCACCGGGCTGCAGATGGACCTCAAGATCCCCGGCTTCGAGCGAAGGGTTCCGCTGAAGGACATCGCGGTCATGTCGCGGCAGCTCTCGACGATGATCGGCGCCGGCCTCTCCCTGCTGCGGGCGCTGACGATCCTCACCGACCAGACCGAGAACAAGAAGCTCGCGAGCGTGCTCGACGAGGTGCGTACGGATGTCGAACGCGGCTCGTCGCTGTCGGAGGCGGTGGCGAGGCACGATCGCGTCTTCCCGCCGATGATGATCCACCTCATCCGTGCCGGCGAGCTGGGCGGATTCCTCGACAAGTCGCTCGACTCCGTCGCCGGCACCTTCGAGGCGGACGTGAAGCTGCGCGCCACGATAAAGTCGGCGCTCACCTACCCGGTGATCGTGCTCGTGATGGCCATCATCGCCACGATCGCGATGCTGGTGTTCATCGTGCCGGTATTCCAGAACATGTTCGCGTCGCTCGGCGGCACCCTGCCGCTGCCGACGCTCATCCTGGTCGCGATCTCGCACAACATGATCTGGATCCTTCCACTGCTCATCGTGGCGGCGGTCGCGTTCGTGGTCTGGTGGCGACGCAACGGGCACAAAGACAACGTGCGCGCCGTCGTGGACCCGTTCCGGCTCAGGCTGCCGGTCTTCGGCCTTCTCATGAAGAAGGTCGCCGTCGCCCGGTTCACACGGAATTTCGCGACCATGATCGGCGCGGGTGTGCCCATCCTGCAGTCGTTGGACATCGTCGGCCAGACCTCGGGCAACTGGGTGATCGAGCAGGCCCTGCGCCGCGTGCAGGACTCCGTGCGCGCGGGCCGGTCGATCGCCGAGCCGCTCTCGAAGGAGCCGGTCTTCCCCTCCATGGTGACGCAGATGATCGCCGTCGGTGAGGATGCCGGCTCGATGGAGACCATGCTGAACAAGATCGCCGACTTCTACGACGACGAGGTGCAGGCCACGACGGAGGCGCTCACCTCCCTCATCGAGCCGATCATGATCGCCGTCATCGGCGTGATCATCGGTGGCATGATCGTCGCGCTCTACATGCCGATGTTCACGATCTACAGCCAGATCCACTGAGATTCGACAGGCTCGTGACCCCTGCACTGGGGTACGAAAATGGGCCTTTGTACCCCCTTCGCGGGATTACCTGAACAGTTTCCCAGCGGAAGAGTACTAGCTGGGGGGCGAAATTCTGGGGGGCCACCTGTCCACTCACACACTGAACAGGAATCGGAAACATGACACTCAAGGGCGAACTCGCTCGACGTGAACGCGCTGATGAGGGCTTCACCCTCATCGAGCTCCTCGTTGTCGTTCTCATCATCGGAATCCTCGCGGCCATCGCGATCCCGGTGTTCCTCGGCCAGCAGAACCAGGCCAAGGACTCCGCGGCGCAGTCCGATCTCGCCAACGCGAAGATCGCGCTCGTCTCGTACCAGACCGCCAACCCGACCGCCACGACGGCGCCGCTGTACACCGCGCTGAAGACCTACGGCTACTCGCCCAGCGTCTCGGGAAACAACGCCATCGTCTACTACGGCACCACGAGCAGCACGTTCTGCATCGTCGAGAACTCGGCGTCCGGCGTCAGCGGCACGTCGCATCCCTTCGCCGTCACCGACTCGGCAGGGGCCGCGAAGGGGAGCTGCAACATCAGCACGGGCGTGTTCGTCGCCCCGACCTGGTAACAGCCAGCCTTCTCGGTCCCCCAAAACACTGACCCCTGCACTGGGGCCGCGAAAACGGCGAATGTACCCCATTCGCGGGATTCCCAGGCAGGGACGTTGCACGGAGTATTCATCTGGGGGGCAGTTCTTGGGGGCCACCTGTCCACGCACAACCATGAACAGGAATGGATAGACAATGATCACCGCAATCAACAAGTCGCTCTCTCAGAAGCGCGACAGCATCGAGAAGGACGACAAGGGCTTCACCCTCATCGAGCTCCTCGTTGTCGTTCTCATCATCGGTATCCTCGCGGCCATCGCGATCCCGGTGTTCCTCGGCCAGCAGAACCAGGCCAAGGATGCAGCAGCGCAGTCGGACCTCGGGAACGCGAAGATCGCCCTGATCTCCTGGCAGACCGCGAACCCGAGCATCACCACCGCGCCGACGATCACCGCCGCGCAGAACGACCTGAAGTCGTACGGCTACACGCCGAGCGTTTCGGGAAACTTCGCCACGGTTCAGATCAGTACCACCACAACCGGCAACTTCTGCATCACCGAACTGTCGGCCTCCGGTACCGGCCACAACTGGGCGATCAGCGAGTCGTCGGGCGCCGTCAAGGGCACCTGCACCTCCGGCGCCATCGTTGCGGGCAGCTGGACCTAGTAACCAGCTGACCCTCACTGTGGGACGTCGCCTCGCGCGGCGTCCCACAGTGGCTTACGCAGTAGGAATCGCCAGAACGGCTTTACCAGGAGAGGAGGGACGCAATGAACAGCACCGCACTGGACAACACCGAGCTGATCGCCACGGATGACGAAACCGGCCTCGGCCTGATCGAGATCGTGGTCGCGATGTTCGTGCTCGCGGCCCTCTCGCTGTGCCTGCTGCCGCTGCTGATCAACGGCACCCAGCAGTCCGCCAAGACCGCCGCGATCGCCAGCGCATCGCAGCTCGTGAACAACCAGATCGTGGCCGCCCGAGACGCTGCAGACACCTGCACCGCGGTGACCGCCACACCCAAGGTCCCGGTCGGGGCCGCCAGCGTCTATCGCGGTGTTCCACTCTCGCTGTCCACGACGGCGGGCAGCTGCCCGAGCCCGACGCCGACCGCTGCGGCGCCCGGCACCATCAGCTACACGGTGACCGTGACCCGCACTGACACCGGTGCGACGCTTGCGACCGCGACCACCCGCATCCTCGTGACGGGCAGCTGACCTGATGCGCATCCAGCGTGAGCAGCGAACCGATGAGGACGGTTACACCCTCATCGAACTCATGGTCGCCGGCCTCCTCGGAATCCTCGTACTGACCGTCGTCGCGGGCATCATGGTCAGTTCGACCACGACAGAGAGCCTCGTGCGCAACGTGAGCACCGCCACCAAATCGGGGCAGAGCGCCACCAACTCTCTTGAGCGCGGTATCCGCAACGCCGCATACGCGGTGAGCACCACCCAGTCGGTCAAGGTGACCGCGGTAGGGACGGACCAAATGGTCACCGCCCTCGTCGTCGGGTCAGGAACGACTTCGACCACCCAATGCGTGGCCTGGTACTACTCGTCCAGCGCCGGGACCATCAGATATCACGCCGCGGCTTCGGGGTCCATCACAACGCCGACCGCGTCAGTGCTGAACACGTGGTCGCTGCTCGCCAGCGGCGTCACGCCCGTCACGGGCACCACCATCTTCACGCAGTCCAGTACGACCGAACTCGCGTTCGCGTTCAAGGTGGACGCGGGCAAGGACCCTGCCATCCCCTTCCAGAGCGCGGTCGCCAGCCAGACCGGAGTCACAGGGAGCGTCACATGTTTCTGACCACGATCAATCGCCGGCTACGCCGGCTGCGCGACGACAACGGCATCGCGCTCGTCGCCGTCATGGCGCTCATGGCGCTGGGCATGCTCCTCACCACGGCGATCCTCACGTCGGTGATCAGTGGTCTCGGTACCACCACGTCGACCAGGGCCGGCGTGCAGTCGCAGGTGTCCGCTGACGCGGGCCTCGATGTCACACTTGCCTCGCTCGTGAGCGGAACGACGTGCACACCCACCTACACGAGCTCGGTAGCACCGAAATACACGGTGACGGTGAGCTACACGACCGACACGACGCTTTCGTCCAGCACCAGCTGGATCGCGGGCTGCCCGACGGCGTCGGCCCAATACATGAAGCTCAGCTCCGTAGGCACGGCGACATCGCCGGGCGTCGCGGGGAACACCACCGGCAACGCGAAGACGATCGAGGGGATCTACTACCGTCCGGCGCAGACCGTGACCGTCACCGCGACCGGACCTGCCGTCTACGCGTACTCGTCGCAGGACTACAGCGGATCGGGCATCCTCGTCTCGGCCGATGGCACCAACGACGCGAATGTCATGGTCAGGACCGGCGACGTGAACTGCAGCGGCGCCTCGTCGACGGCCGGCGACCTGATCGTCTACAACGGAGACCTCACGGTCTCCGGATCCTGCAACATAGCGGGCAATGTCTGGTTGTCCGGCACGGGCCAGGGCGTCCTGACGGTAGGGGGCGCCCACAGCATCGGAGGGTCGGTGGTCGCGAACGGGGTGAACCTTTCGGGAAGTTCCACCATCGGCAAGGGCATCTGGAGCACCGGCGATGTGGTCATGGCCCAGTCGAACGTCGGCGGCTCGGGTGGCGGTGGCGTCACCGTGACCGCCGGCAATCTCACTCTCAGCGGGACCGACAATGTGAATGGCGGCCTGTGGGCATCCGGAAACATTTCGATCGCCAGCGCGGACTCCGTCGCGCTCGGTGCAGTCGGGCAGAACATCGTTCTCAACGGCGGCAACGTCAAGGGCCAGGTGTTCGCCAAGCTCGGGGTGACCGGTGTCACCTGGTTCAGGATCGACGGCAGCATCGTCGCCAAGACCGTGCAGTCCGGGATAACAGCCGCCGGTGGCGTCACGACCTATCCGAACGGCACGCCGGCGCAGCCCGCTGCCCCGGCGGCGCCGATCGCGCCGGTCATTCCGAACTGGATCGACTTCACCTACAACCCGAGCGACTGGAGTGGATTCACCGTCTACACGGTTCCCGCAGGCACGAACTGCACCGATACGACGATCATCAACGCCTACAACACGTTCGGGTCGAGCAAGGGGCTCATCGATGCTCGCAACTGCACCGGCCAGGTGAATTTCGCCGGGACGCTCTCACTGCTCAACGACCTCGCGATCATTGCACCAAAGGGTTTCAACATGTACAACGGCATTGTCTCGAGCACAGGAGCCCACAACCTGTGGTTGATCTCTCCTGACCCGAGTTCGTCCGGCGCTTCGCCCACGACCACGGCGTGCTCAGCCACGGTGTTCAGCGGTGGATTCGTGATCGGCGGCAACGTCTCAGTGATGACCTACACCCCCTGCGAGGTGCAGGTCACGTCCAGTCTCATCTACCGGGGACAGATCTTCGCCGGGGCGATGTCGGTCAGCGGTGCCGCGGTGATCACCTACAACCCGGTCGGCCTGCCGGGCTGGAACCTCAATACCGGTACCCAGACCACGGCCAGCCAGACGTCCAACAACTGGACGCTTCAATCGTCGAGGAACGTCGGTGGTTAGCGTGCTGGTGGTGATCGCGCTGTTCGGCGCGCTCATCGGGTCCTTCCTCAACGTCGTCATCTACCGGGTGCCCGCCGGCAAGTCGATCGTGTCGCCGCCGAGCGCCTGCGGCAGTTGTGGACACGAGGTGCGGCCGTACGACAACATCCCGGTAGTGTCCTGGCTCGTGCTGAGGGGAAAGTGCCGCGACTGCGGCAGCCGCATCTCGATCCGCTACCCTCTCGTCGAGCTGGGCGGACTCATCTTCTTCGCGATCGTCGCGGTGCGCTTCGTTCCGCCGATGTTCACCGCGCGCGGCACGCAGCCGCTGGTCGCGGACATCATCGCCCTCGTCGCGTTCCTCTACCTGTCCGCGATCAGCCTGGCCCTGGCTCTCATCGACCTCGATGTGCGCCGGCTGCCGAACGCGATCGTGCTGCCCGCCTACGGTGTGGGCGCCCTGCTGCTCGGGGCGTCATCCGTGCTCAGCGGCGACTACTGGTCCCTGGCGCGGGCCGCCATCGGCTGTGCCGCGCTCGGACTCATCTATCTCGTACTCGCTGTCGCCGTGCCGGGGGGCATGGGGTTCGGCGACGTGAAACTCGCCGGTGTTCTCGGCCTGTTCCTCGGCTGGCTGGGCTGGGCGCCGCTTATTGTTGGTGCACTGCTCGCGTTCGTGCTCGGAGGACTCTTCGGGATCGCACTGCTCATCATTCGGAGGGGCGGCCGCAAAACCGCCATTCCGTTCGGACCATGGATGCTCGCGGGGGCGTGGATCGGCATCCTGGTCGGAACACCACTGGCGGCGGGCTACCTGTCGCTGTTCGCGCTGGCCTAGGGGGAAACATGGCTTCGACAATCGTCGGGATAGACATCGGGAGCACCTCGGTGCGCGCGGTGGAGGTGTCGGGCGCCGAGAAGGCGAAGCCCACCATCGTCCGCTTTCACGAGGTGCAGCTGCCCGAGGGCTCGGTGCGGCGCGGGGAGGTGCTCGAGGTCAACACCGTCGCCAGCGCCCTGCGTAAGCTATGGTCCTCCGGCGGATTCAAGAGCAGGGATGTCTCGCTCGGCATGGGCGGCCCGCGCGTCTTCGCGCGCGACCTGGTCGTGCCGCGCGCTTCGTTGTCGCAGATCCGCGAATCGCTGCCCTTTCTGGTCCAGGACCAGCTGCCGGTGCCTGTCGCTGACACGATCCTCGACTTCTACCCGATCTCGGAAGACCAGACCGAGGAGGGCGTGATGGTCAACGGCCTGCTGATCGCGGCCACCAAGGAGTCGGTCGGGGCGAATGTCGCCGCCGTGATGAAGGCCGGCCTTCGTCCGGTGCACATGGACCTGATCCCGTTCGCGCTCACTCGCGCTCTCGCTCCGATCCACCTGAACACGGGCCTCTCAGTGCTGCTCGGCGTCGGGGCCAACACCACCAATGTGGTCGTCGCACAGAACGGGGTGCCGCAGTTCGTTCGAATCATCACCAGCGGCGGTGACGACATCACACGGGCTCTCGTCACCGGCCTGCAGCTGGAATACTCGCAGGCCGAAGCGCTCAAGCGCAGCCTCGGGCTCGGTTCGGCGTCGTCAGCCCCGCAGGCGCGTCCGGCCCTGGACATCATCTACGGCGTCGTCGGAGAGCTGCTCAGTAACGTGCGCAACACGCTGAGCTACTACACGAACTCGAAGAAGAACGTGCTCCTCGAGCGGATCATCGTTTCCGGCGGCGTCGCGCAGATGCCCGGATTCACCGCGGCTCTCAGCGAGCGCACCGGCCTGCCGGTCGTCACGGCCCAGCCGCTGGGAAGCGACCAGCTCGCCAGGAGCGCCAAGGGCGGCAACTCGCATGAGCAGCAGGACACCATGTCGACCGCGTTCGGCCTCGCCCTCGGGACCGCGTCATGAGCCGCGTCGCACCCCAGTCCGGGCTGGTGCTCGGCGGGCAGCCGCGCGTCGAGCTGCTGCCACCCGAAGTCGCGCTGGGCGAGAAGGCGCGCGCGACGCGCCGGAGACTCATTGCCCTGTTCATCGTCGTGTTGCTCGTCGTCATCGTCGGATACGGCGCGGCCGTGTTCCACGGCCAGCAGGCCCAGGGCGACCTCGCTGCCGCCCAGGCCCGCACCGGCGTGATCCAGGCGGAACGCCAGAAGTACGCCGCCGTCACCACGACGGACGCGCTGATCACCGACATCGAGGCCGCTCGCACGCTGGGCGCGTCGACCGAGATCATCTGGTCGGACCTGCTCGACTCCATTCGGGCATCCCTCCCCGCCGGCGTGACGATCACCTCGGCGACCATGAAGGGAACGGCCCCCTGGGAGGCGGCGCTGAGTCCCGCGGGTCCGCTGCGCGAGCCGCGCATCGCGACGCTGGCGATCGTCATCTCCAGCCCGACCATCTTCGATGCCACCGACATCGTGCGCTCCCTGGTCAATGTGCCAGGCTTCGCCGACGCCACTCCCGACAGCGTCACGGGTGGCGCCGGCGGCTACAGCACGACGATCACTCTCAACGTCAATGACAAGGCCCTCTCGGGCCGCTTCGCCGCGAAGGGTGCCAGCAAATGACCGGCAACAGGCTCTGGACCGTCGGGATGGTCGTCGCCACGATCGCGGTGGCGCTGCTCGGCTGGTTCCTCGCGATCTCGCCCGTGCTCACCCAGGCGGGCGCGGCCGAGACGCAGGCGCAGGGTATCGTCGCCCAGAACGCGGCGTCGGACGCCTCGACCGCCGCGCTCGCGGCCGAATTCAAGAAGCTGCCGGACAAGGTGAATCAACTCGCCTCGCTGCAGTCGGCCGCCCCGGAGTCCGCCGATCTCGACGACTTCCTGGACCAGTTGCAGAACCTCGCCGCGGCGAACGGCGCGACCATCACCAGTTTCTCGGCGGCGGAAGCCGTGGCATACGGCGGCTCGGCGAACGCGGTACCAGCCACGACCCCGACGCCCAGCGCGAGCGCTGCCGCCGGCACGGGGACGACCAGCACCGGTGCGGCAGGTCCCGCCGCGGTCACCGGCGGCTCCCTCGCGGGCAAGCTGTTCACCGTGCCGATCACGATCGCGCTCACCGGTAACGCCGACCAGGTGATCGCCTTCTCGAAGGCGGCCCAGCTGGGCGCACGGTTCTTCCTGGTGACGAGCGTCTCGTTCACCGGGGGCAACCAGGCTGGGGGGACTCTGACCGGCTACGTGTTCGTCGTCCGTGAGCCCACGACGACGACGGGTGGTGGTGCGACATCCGCCGGCACCGCGACACCGTCGGCCACGCCGACACCCACCGCAACCGTGACGCCTACGCCGTCCGCGACATCCACACCGTCCCCGACGGGCACACCGACCCCGAAGCCCTGACGAAAGGTCGTGGTCGCCCTGCCGCGCGAGTACGCTGCGTTGCTAGAGTGACACAGACCAGTTCGGATGGCCGCCACGGCCTCTAAGGGGTGCCCCAATGTCGAACGATGCAGCAGCCGGCGAAATAGTCGCAGAAGAACCCGTCGCGACGGGTCGCCGGGCCAGGAAGGCCGACGTTCCCGAGGTGATCGAGGTGCCGGCCGACAGGGCCGACGTCGACAACACCGAGGTGCTCGAGCCGGAGGCCACGGCGACACCAGGCGTGCAGACGGTCTACGTCGAGGCGCCCACCCCGCCGCGCAAGAAGAGCAACCGCGGTGTCGGGACGATCATCGCGGTGCTCTCCACCGTCATCTTCGCGGCCGTGTTCGCGTTCGTCGTGGCTCTCATCATCAACGCCCGCACGGGCGTGTTCGGTTTCGGCTTCCTGACCCAGACCAGCTTCTACGTGCCGGTGCTGTTCTTCCTGGTCGGTTTCGTGCTGCTGGTGCTCATCGTCAACCGGGCACCGTGGTGGGCGCACGTGTTCGGCAGCATCTTCGTGGCGCTGTTCGTCTACTTCGGAACGATCGGCACGCTGCTGCTGCTCGGCGGCATCATCGCGGAGACCCCCGCGCACGCCGGCCAGCTGTTCGCGGCCGCGCTCATCGACCCGAGCGTCGTCGCGGCCGCGCTGATCGCGCGGGAGGTCGCCCTGTGGATGGGCTTCGCCATCAGCGCTCGCGGTCGCCGGCTCCGCGCCCGCAACGCTGAGGCCCGCAGCGCCTACGAGGTCGAGCTCGCCGAGAAGCGCGCCGAGTACGACCGCGCGAAGGCCGCCCAGACGGCCTGACCGCGGTATTGGCGTGACCGCGATGTTGGTGTGACCGCGATGCTGGCCTGACGGCATGGATGGCCGCACCCGCTTCGCCGCGCTGGTCGCGGTATTCGCCGCGGCCCTGTTCCTCGCCGTCGCGATCTGTGTCAGCGGGTTCCTCAGCCTGTTCGCCGGCTCGCCGGTGATCGTCGAGCAGGGCACCGGTCCGCTGCTGGTGCCGCTCATGTTCACGGCGGCCACCGCCGCGGTGTTCGCGCTCATCGGCGTGACCGGTGCCGGCCGTTCGGGCCGGGTCGTGCTGCCCGCCCTCGCCATTGGTGTGGCCGCATACCTGGCCTTCCTCTTCGTCGGGGCGATCATCTACACGTTCGAGCGGGGGCGGGTCGTGCTCGGGCTGCTGTTCCTCACCTCGAACGCGGCGAGCCCGTACGCGATCACGGTCGGCATCGTGGCGGCAGTGGTCTCGGTCGGGGCGATCGTGCTGCTCGGTGTGCGTTCGGCGGGCGGCGCGACCCGTCCACCCCGCTGGCCGTGGGAGCGCCGGGACCCACCCCCGGAATGAGCGATCCCCACGATCATTTGACCGCGCCTGACGCGGCGCGTACCATGGACCGGGTGTGCGCTCTGTCGTGCGCTTCCGGCATGCACGCGGGAGCGCGGGCAGCATCCATACGACGACGCTGGGTTTGATCGCTCGCACTGTGCTTGTCACACGCGGGATCAGCCCCCACGGCATACCACTCAGTACCTGCTGAAGATCATCCGGATCTTCGGCGGTGCGCGTGTGGTGCAACAAACAAGAACCGCTGTCACCGTGCAGTAAATACAAGGAGTATGCAGTGCCCACCATCCAGCAGCTGGTCCGCAAGGGCCGCTCGCCGAAGGTCGTCAAGACCAAGGCGCCCGCCCTCAAGGGCAACCCGCAGCAGCGCGGCGTTTGCACGCGCGTCTACACGACCACCCCGAAGAAGCCGAACTCCGCCCTCCGCAAGGTGGCTCGCGTGAAGCTCTCGAACGGCACCGAGGTCACCGCCTACATCCCAGGCGAGGGGCACAACCTCCAGGAGCACTCGATGGTGCTCGTGCGCGGCGGTCGCGTGAAGGACCTTCCGGGCGTGCGCTACAAGATCGTGCGCGGCGCGCTCGACACCCAGGCAGTTAAGAATCGTAAGCAGGCCCGCAGCCGCTACGGAGCGAAGATGGACAAGAAGTAATGCCTCGTAAAGGACCAGCACCCAAGCGCCCCGTCGTCGCAGACCCCGTCTACGGCGCACCCATCGTCAGCCAGCTCGTCAACAAGATTCTTCTTGATGGCAAGAAGGGCCTCGCCGAGAAGATCGTCTACGACGCACTCTCGGGTGTCAGCACCAAGAGCGGCAACGACGCGGTCGTCACGCTCAAGAAGGCGCTCGACAACGTACGCCCGACCATCGAGGTCAAGAGCCGTCGCGTCGGTGGTTCCACCTACCAGGTGCCCGTCGAGGTCAAGCCGCACCGCGCGAACACTCTCGCGCTGCGCTGGCTCACCACCTACGCCAAGGCCCGCCGCGAGAAGACCATGACCGAGCGCCTCACCAACGAGATCCTCGACGCGTCGAACGGCCTCGGCGCAGCGGTGAAGCGCCGCGAGGACACCCACAAGATGGCTGACGCCAACAAGGCATTCGCGCACTACCGGTGGTAGCTCGCTGAAAGCGAAGGCCAGATCTGGCCTTCGCCGCGGTACCACCCCGGCGGCCGTCTCGGCCGACGGTGTCGGCTTCAGTTCTGTTTACACATTCCAGAGGTAAGGAAACACAGTGGCACAAGACGTGCTCACCGACCTGAACAAGGTCCGCAACATCGGCATCATGGCTCACATCGACGCCGGCAAGACAACGACCACCGAGCGCATCCTGTTCTACACCGGCATCACCCACAAGATCGGTGAGGTGCACGATGGTGCAGCCACCATGGACTGGATGGCGCAGGAGCAGGAGCGCGGCATCACGATCACGTCCGCTGCGACCACGTGCTTCTGGAACAAGAACCAGATCAACATCATCGACACCCCCGGTCACGTCGACTTCACCGTCGAGGTGGAGCGTTCGCTCCGTGTTCTCGACGGTGCCGTCGCGGTGTTCGACGGCAAGGAGGGCGTCGAGCCCCAGTCCGAGACCGTCTGGCGCCAGGCCGACAAGTACGACGTGCCGCGCATCTGCTTCGTCAACAAGATGGACAAGCTCGGTGCCGACTTCTACTACACGGTCGACACGATCATCAAGCGTCTCGGGGCCAAGCCGCTGGTCATCCAGCTCCCGATCGGATTCGAGAACAGCTTCGAGGGCGTCGTCGACCTGGTCGAGATGCGTGCGCTGACCTGGCGCGGCGACTCCAAGGGTGACGTCGAAATGGGTGCCAAGTACGACATCGAGCCGATCCCGGCCGACCTGGTCGAGAAGGCGAACGAGTACCGTGCCGCGCTGATCGAGACCATCGCCGAGACCGACGACGCGCTGCTCGAGCGCTTCCTCGAGGGTGACACCGACTTCTCTGTCGCCGAGATCAAGGCGGCGATCCGCAAGCTGACCGTCTCGTCGCAGATCTACCCCGTGCTGTGCGGATCCGCGTTCAAGAACCGCGGCGTGCAGCCGATGCTGGACGCGGTCGTCGACTACCTGCCCAGCCCGCTGGACGTTCCAGCGACCGAGGGCCACGACATCCGTGACGAGGAGAAGGTCGTCGAGCGTCACCCCGACCCGAAGGATCCCTTCGCGGCCCTCGCGTTCAAGGTCGCCGTTCACCCCTTCTTCGGCCGGCTCACCTACATCCGCGTGTACTCGGGTCACCTCGACTCCGGCGGACAGGTCATGAACTCGACCAAGGGCAAGAAGGAGCGCATCGGCAAGATCTTCCAGATGCACTCCAACAAGGAGAACCCGGTCGACTCCGTCACCGCCGGCCACATCTACGCGGTCATCGGCCTGAAGGACACCACGACGGGCGACACGCTCTCCGACCCGAACAACCAGGTCGTTCTCGAGTCGATGACGTTCCCGGAACCGGTCATCCAGGTCGCGATCGAGCCGAAAACGAAGGCCGACCAGGAGAAGCTGGGTATCGCCATCCAGAAGCTCGCCGAGGAGGATCCGACGTTCCGCGTCGAGCAGGACATCGACACCGGCCAGACGATCATCGCTGGCATGGGCGAGCTCCACCTCGACATCCTGGTCGACCGGATGAAGCGCGAATTCGGTGTCGAGGCGAACGTGGGTAAGCCCCAGGTCGCCTACCGCGAGACCATCCGCCGCACGGTTGAGAAGTACGACTACACCCACAAGAAGCAGACCGGTGGTTCCGGCCAGTTCGCGAAGGTGCAGATCTCGCTCGAGCCGCTCGAGGTCACCGCGGAGAAGACGTACGAGTTCGTGAACGCCGTGAGCGGCGGTCGCGTGCCGCGCGAGTACATCCCGTCGGTCGACCACGGCATCCAGGACGCCATGCAGGTGGGCGTGCTGGCCGGCTACCCGACGGTCGGGGTCAAGGCGAGCCTTCTCGATGGTGCGTCGCACGATGTCGACTCGTCGGAGATGGCGTTCAAGATCGCCGGATCGATGGCATACAAGGAGGCCGCCCGCAAGGCCGACCCCGTGCTGCTCGAGCCGCTCATGGCCGTCGAGGTACGTACGCCCGAGGAGTACATGGGCGACGTCATCGGCGACCTGAACTCCCGCCGTGGCCAGATCCAGTCGATGGAGGATGCGACTGGCGTCAAGGTGGTCACGGCCAAAGTCCCGCTGTCGGAGATGTTCGGCTACGTGGGCGACCTGAGGTCGAAGACCTCCGGACGCGCCGTGTACTCGATGACGTTCGACAGCTACTCCGAGGTGCCGAAAGCGGTCGCCGAGGAGATCATCCAGAAGAACAAGGGCGAGTAACCCGGGTTCTATCCCCGTAAGATAAACCGGTCGTAATTCTTCGACCGGAAAATACAGCAAGTCCTGAGGAGGACCCATTGGCGAAGGCAAAGTTCGAGCGGACTAAGCCACACGTCAACGTCGGTACCATCGGTCACGTCGACCACGGTAAGACCACGTTGACGGCGGCTATTACGAAGGTGCTGCACGACAAGTACCCCACGCTGAATGCGTCGTACGCATTCGACCAGATCGACAACTCTCCTGAAGAGAAGCAGCGTGGTATCACGATCAACATCTCCCACGTGGAGTACCAGACCGAGAAGCGCCACTACGCGCACGTCGACGCACCCGGTCACGCTGACTACATCAAGAACATGATCACCGGCGCCGCCCAGATGGACGGCGCGATCCTGGTGGTCGCGGCCACCGATGGCCCCATGCCCCAGACGCGTGAGCACGTGCTGCTCGCCCGCCAGGTCGGTGTGCCGTACATCGTCGTCGCGCTCAACAAGACCGACATGGTCGACGACGAGGAGATCCTGGAGCTCGTCGAGCTCGAGGTGCGCGAGCTGCTCTCGAGCCAGGAGTTCGACGGCGACAACGCCCCGATCGTGCGTGTCTCGGCGCTCAAGGCGCTCGAGGGCGACGAGAAGTGGGCGGCGACGGTTGCCGACCTCATGGACAAGGTCGACGAGTTCGTTCCCGAGCCCGTCCGCGAGACCGAGAAGCCGTTCCTCATGCCCGTCGAGGACGTCTTCACCATCACCGGTCGTGGCACCGTCATCACCGGTCGTGTCGAGCGTGGAATCCTCCACCCGAACGACGAGGTCGAGATCGTCGGAATCAAGGAGAAGTCGTCCAAGACGACCGTCACGGCGATCGAGATGTTCCGCAAGACCCTCGAAGACGCGCGCGCCGGTGAGAACGTCGGGCTCCTGCTCCGCGGAACCAAGCGCGAAGAGGTCGAGCGCGGCCAGGTCGTCGTCAAGCCCGGTTCGGTCACGCCGCACACCGAGTTCGAGGCGAACGCCTACATCCTGTCGAAGGATGAGGGTGGCCGTCACAACCCGTTCTACGCGAACTACCGCCCGCAGTTCTACTTCCGTACCACCGACGTCACCGGCGTCATCGCGCTGCCCGAGGGCACCGAGATGGTCATGCCCGGCGACACGACGGAGATGACTGTTTCGCTGATCCAGCCGATCGCCATGGAGGAGGGCCTCCGCTTCGCAATCCGCGAGGGTGGCCGCACCGTCGGCGCCGGCACGGTCGTGAAGATCATCAAGTAGTCCTGCTTTACACGAAGGGCCGCACCCCCCAGGGGATGCGGCCCTTCGTCGTTTGAAAACGACAGTTGTGGCTTAGATGACGGGTTGCTAACGACCTATCCCCCATAAGGGCGGCACCCCTATTGGGAGATTCGCCGATATACCGCCTTTGGCAGGCTGTGCTGCGGGGGACATTTCGCATGCTCGAGGGGTCCCGGACGTTTTCCGTGAGACCACAGCACCCGAAAGCAGACATGACTGCCAACCGCCGCGCACCGCGAGTGCTCGCCGCCCTGCTCGCCGCCGCGCTCCTCGCCGGAGGGGTGAGCGCCGTGACCATGCCGGCGCCCGCGGAAGCGAGCGCGCCGGTCTCCAGGGTGACGGTCACGACCGGCAACGCCACGCCGCTGCTCGGCGAGAGCACGACCTTCGACGTCGCCTTCGACAACATCGCCACCGACGGCAGGGTCGGCTACGGTCCGCGCGTCGACCTCTACCTGCAGTCGACCGGCATCGACGGCAACGACGGGATCTCGTTCACCAGCGCCACCTACCTCGGCCAGCCGGTCAGCGCGCAGACCTTCACTATCCCGGCGCTGGATCCCGGCGTGACCGTCGACAACGGAATGTTCCTGCACCCGGTACTGCAGAGGCTGGTGCCGATTCCGGCCGGCTACCATCGCGGGGACCAGCTCGTCATCCTGAGCCTGCCCTTCGGTTCGTTCACCCCGGGCCAGCCCACCATCGATATCGCGGTGACCGCCGCCATCTCGCCGCTCGCCGACCTCGGGGTGAGCGACGGCTCCAAGAACCTCAACGTGCTCGCCGAGCCGTGGTTCCGATACGGCTTCGACCCGCTCGACGACCCGGCCACCGACGACCCGGCGAACTCCTACGGCACGAGTGGCACGGTGTCGTTCAAGCCGGTGCTCTACCGGCTCACCCAGGCCTACCTCGGGCCGGAGAGCGAGACCGCGACCGGTCCCAGCTATCCGCGGGCCTACCAGGTGTCGCTGGATGTGGCGAGCGGCCAGACGATCACCGACGTGAACCTGACGCAGGCGTTCACCAGCGACATCCACCTGGTCGGGGTGACCGGCAGCACCATCTCGCCTGCGGGCGGCACGCCGACCACCGACGCCACCGATGCGACCGTGCACTGGGACTCGATCACGGGCACGTCAGCGGCGGCGGACGCGTCGTTCCAGTACAGCTTCTGGGTCAACCAGTTCTCCGACCCGAGGCTCGGCACGGCGGTGATCGACGCGACCACCGGTGCCGCGACGACCACCATCGGCACCGCCACGGCGACCAACAAGTGGCTCGCCACCGACCCGCGCGACAACAGCTCGCACACGGTCGCGTGCACACCGATGCCGTGCACCCCGACGACCGTCTACGACCCGAGCGACGTGCAGGTCGGTCCATACACCAGCACCTTCACGGAGCGTTCGCTCGCCGTCCAGAAGACCCACGACGGCGCCGGCACGGTGGTGCCTGGCGACGTCGTCAACTGGACGGTCAACACCGAGGTCTCCGACTACTTCGCCTTCGGCAGCCTGGCGCTCACGGATGTGGTGAGCGACGGCCTCGCCGTGGACGGCTCGTCGTTCCAGATCTCCTGGCCTGGCCAGGCGGCGGTCCCGTTCGACCCGAGCGAGAGCTCCGTGACGATCGACCCGGCCACCGGCGACTCGACGATCACGCTGGACGTGAGCTCCGCCCTCGACCGCATCCTCGGCCAGGGCGGCTATGCCATCGGCGCGGCCGTGTCCACCAGCGAGTCCGGTCCGCCGACCTTCACCATCACCTACTCGACCTCGGTGCTGAAGTCGTACCGCTCGGAGCCGGTTCCCGGCAGCCGCGCGCTCAGCCCCGGCGATACGTTCAACAACGGCGTGACCGTCACCGGCACCGTAGCCACCCCGGTCACGACGACTCCGGTGAACACGACGACGCCGGTAACGAACCTGGTGCAGGGAACCGACACGGTGACCGACGGCTCCGCGAAGACCCTCAAGGTGGATGACGGCACGCTGATGCAGTCCGTCTACGCCCGCAACGGCCTGGTCGGTGTGGCCGCAGGGACCCACTTCGCGCCGGGCGACCTCGTCACGTACCGCATCAAGGAGACCCTTCCGGTCGAGTCCTACGAGAAGCTCACCGTCACCGACTTCTTCCCGCTGCCCGTGCAGAAGGTGACCAGCATCGCCGGCCCGGTGACCGACCTCTCCGGTGGCGACACCGTTCCCGCCGTCAACACGATCTCCTGGGGTCCCGCGAACACGCTGAACCCGCCCGCTGGAGAACCGATGATCTCGACGGATTCGACCAGCAACTCCCTGAAGCTCGACTTCGGCACCCAGGACATCGCCACCCAGTCCGGTGGCGTGGTCGTCGACCTGCTGGTGACGGTGCAGATCAGCAACGACCCGTTCGCCGACGGGCTGCTGCTCACCAACCAGGCGCGCTCCGCGCAGACCAACAGCTTCGCGGTCGCCGCCAACGACACGGCGCTCGCCCAGTTCGTGCTGGCCGAACCCGACCTGCAGATCACCAAGGGCATCATCGCGACCACCGAGCCGGGCGCGACCTTCACCGATGCCCCGTACGCGGGACTCGCGGTCACGGCGCCCGGTGCATCCGGCGTGCGCTGGGACCACGCGGCGACCCCGATCACCTCGGACTTCCTCACCAACCACCCGCTCGACTCGAGCGCCGGCAACCTGGAGGCCGGTGACCTCGTCACCTATTCCGTGGTGCTGGAAAACACCGGCCTGTCGCCGAAGGGCGCCTTCGATGTCAGTGTCGGCGATGCGAAGTCCGACTTCCTGGTGAAGCCCGGCACCGCAGCGGGATACAACCTCAGCGTCACCGACGGCCAGGGCAACCCGGTGTCGTACACCGGATCCCAGGACGACTTCTTCGGTTCGGGGATCACCCTCGCCGACAACGGCTCGACCTCGGGCGCGATCCCGGCGGCCGCGACGGACGGCTCGAACATCGTCGTCATCACCTACGACCTTCAGATCGCGGGCAGCGTGCCGACCGGCCTCTTCAGCTCCCAGGGCATCGGCACCCTCACCGGCCTGTCGAACACCGCCACCGTCAACGGCTGGTCGGGCGTTCAGGGCGGCCCGCAGTACGCGGCGCGGTCGGACCAGGACAAGGTCACCGTCACCTCGAAGGCCGCCCAGGTCACCAAAGACTACATCGGGGCCGAGGAGTCGCCGACGAGCTCGAAGACCGCCAGGGTCGGCGAGTTCCTGCACTACCGCATCACCGTCACCGTGCCGACCGGCCACCACGACAACTTCGAGGTGCGCGACCAGCTGGCCGCCGACCTCGACTTCGCCGACCAGGTCTCGATCGACGCGGGGGGCACGAACGCGTCCACCGGTCTCACGCCGAGCCAGAGCGGACAGGTGCTGAAGTGGGACTTCGGCACCCTCGACAACGACACGGGTTCGCCGGCGACTCTCGTGATCGACTACCACGCCAAGGTGCGGAACAGCACGTCGGTCAACGGCGGCGACATCCTCACGAACACCGCGTGGGCGGGCGACAACCTGCTGGCCGACCAGAACGACCTGGATGCCAGCGTCGCGGCCGCGCCGAACCTCACCGTGGTCGAGCCGACCCTCACGCTCGCCGCCTCCACCGACGCGAACTTCCCCGACTCGGGCGACACCGTGCACTGGACCCTGACCGTGCACAACAGCTCGGCCTACACCGCCTACGACGTCGCGACCTCGACGCCGATTCCGGCCGGCGTGAGTTCACCCGGCACGGTCGGCGTGGCCGGCGCCACCGGCACCGGCAGCTACGGCAGCGGTGTGGTCACCACCGACATCCCCAGCCTCGCCGCCGGCGCGACGGCCACCATCACCTTCGCGACGACGGTGGGCGCCGGCAACGGCACCGCGAGCCTCACCTCACAGAGCGTGCTCACCTGGCAGTCGATCCCGACCGCGGCCGACCACACGCCTCGCACGGGCACCGGCACCGCGCCGGACGACTATCGCGCGGTGCAGAACCTGACCATCGCGATGTCCGGTGGCGGAATCGTGAAGACCCTCGTCAGCACCACCAACGGCACCACCTCGGGCGCGAACATCGCCATCGGCGAGCGCGCACACTTCCAGCTGAAGGTGCAACTGCCCGAGGGCCAGGATGCCGCGTTCACGATTGCGGACACTCTGCCGGCGGGCATGACCGTCGTGCCCGGCTCCGTCGCATGGTCGGCACCCGGATTCGGCGCGGGGCAGCCCAACCCGGCCCTGACCCAGACGCCGACGATCACCGCATCCGGCCAGAACATCTCCGTGCCCTTCGCGGCGGTCACCCTGCCCGGCGACAACGACGCGACCACCGATTACGTCTACGTCACCTACGACGCGGTGCTCGGCAACTCGACCACGAACTTCTCGGCCACGGTGGCCTCGAAGACCAACCAGGTGAACAGCGCGACGCTGACCATCGGCACGACCGTATCGCAGGCCAGCCAGGTCTCTCTCACCTACGTGCAGCCGCAGTGGAGCCTGTCGGTCACGCCGTCCGCGGCCAGCCTGCGCCCGAACGACGCGGAGACCTACACGCTGAAGGCGTGGAACACCGGTGCCGCGCAGACCAATGACGCGACCCTCGTGTTCACCATCCCGAACGCGGCGGCGACGGGAACCGCCCAGACCATGACGGGCACGGCCTGCGGCACGACGCCGAGCGGCTACACCTGCGCCGTCACCACCAGCGGCAATGACATCGTCGTCACCTACACCTCGACGGGCAACAACCCGTTCGCCCCGAACGCGTCCGGTGCCCAGTTCACCGCGACCGTGACAGCCACCGTGTCGGCGAACCGCCCCGACAGCGGCACATCGTTCCCATCGACCTTCACGGCGACGTCGAATGCTTCGTCCACGACCTCGACGGACTACAGCGCTGTGACCGGGCCCGATGTCAACCGGGTGATCACGAAGTCGGCGAACGGCAACGTCACCGCCCGCATCCCCGACCCGACGGTCAGCATCACGCGCAGTCCGACGACGACGAACGTCGCCGCGGGCGCGGAGCTGACCTGGACGGTGAACCCCACGGTCAACACGATCAAGACCGAGAACGTGACCACCACGGTCGCGCTCTCCGCGGGACAGGCCTTCGAGGCCGGATCGGCCGGCACGGGCGTCTACGACGACCCGACCCGCACGATCACCTGGCCGGCGACCGGCACGCTCAACACCGGCGCCGGCATCACATACACCTTCAAGACCCTGGTCGCGAACCCCGCCCCGACCAGCCTGACGCTCGTGTCGGCCACGGCATCCGTCACCAACCTGGTGGGCGGCGTCTACCTGCACGGTACCGACCCGAACCTCGTCAACAACTCAGCCGTGACGAGCGCCGGTGTCGCCGCGAGCCCCGACCTGCTGCCGACCATGTCCGACGGCCACGGGCCGACGGACCAGGTGGCACCGGGCGACTCGGTCACCTACGCGATCACCGCGCGCAATATCGGCAACCGGGACACCACCACCGGCGTCGTGACGTTCACGATTCCGGAGGGCACGACCTACGTCAGCTCCGACCCGAACTGGACCACCACCACGGTCGGCGGCATAGTGACCTCGCTCACCTGGTCGGGCATCTCGCTCGCCGGCGCGCACGGCACCACCTACGACGAGACGACGGCGACGGATGTCGTCGTGCAGGCGAACCCGACCATCCGCGCCGGGCTGTACACCCTGCTCGGCACGGCGACCACCAGCGACCCGAACGACGCCAACGCCGCGAACAACGTCGCGACGGACACCGCGCCGTTCGGCGGCAACCCGGCGCTCGCGATCACCAAGACCCTCGAAACGGCCGGCCAGCTCACTCCGGGCACCGCGGTCTCCTGGCTCATCACGGTGACCAACAGCGGCACCCGCGGGGCCGAGGGTCTCACGGTGGTCGACACGCTGCCGTCCAGCGGCCTCGGCGGCTACACGTTCAGCCAGGTCTCCGGCACCACGACGGTCACCGGAACGCGCAGCGGCACCGTGATCACCTGGTTGGGCGGCGTGCTCGAGGCGGGCGCGACCAACACCTACCGCGTCGGCGCGACCATCTCGACACCGGCGCCCGCCAGTCTCGAACAGCTCGTCAACACCGCCACAGTGACGGAGAACGGCCTCAACGGCATCTCCAGTCCCGCACCGGTCTACCCGCTCAGCTCCTCGGTCACCGCACCCGTGATCGCGGCGCCGGATGACAGGGTCACGGTCACCGACGGCGTCACGTCGGTGGCGCCCGGGGCGAGCAGCGCCTACACCGTCACGGCGAGCAACTACGGCAACCAGTCCGAGTCCGGCGCGACGATGGAGCTCGACCTGCCCGCCGATGTCACCGTCACCAACGCCGACGGGGGAACGGTCGCCGGAGCTGCGATCACCTGGAGCGGCGTCTCGATCGCGGGAAGCAGCGACGGCGGCACGACGCCGGGCACCGTCACGCACAACCCGGTGATCAAGATCCCCTCGCCACAGCCGGCCGGCACCACCGACAAGCTGGTGACGGCGAGGATCACGACGAGCGCCGAAGACGTCGTCAAGACCGATAACGTGGCCACCGACGACGACACGCTCAGTGGTGCGCCGGTGCTGGCGATCACGAAGACCACGACGACCACCCATCCGGCGCCCGGCGACACCGTCGTATACACGCTGACCGTCACCAACAGCGGTGCGCGCGGCGCCAGTGGTGTGGTCATCACCGACACGCTCCCCTCTGAGGTGAGCTACGTCTCCTCCACCGGATCCGGCACCTTCTCGAGCGGGACCGTCACCTGGAGCGCCGGGACGGTCGCCGGTGGCGGCGGGACCGCATCCGTCACCGTCACGGTGAAGGTCAACGCACCGGCCGCCGCGGCGACGCTGAACATCGTCAACAACGCACAGGTGTGCGACGACGGCACCAACGGAACGACGGCGAGGCCCATCTGCGGCACGACGAGCAAGAGCCTGCCGCTGAACGGCTCGCCCGACTATGCCGTCACCCTCTCCGAGGGCGGCGTCACAACGGCGGCGCCCGGCGCCTCGATCGCCTACACGGCGACCGTCACCAACGTGGGCACCCAGAATGGCGCGGGCGGCGTCGTCACGGTGACCATCCCGTCGAACGTCACGGTGACGGATGCCGGCGGCGGCGACACCTCGACGCCGGGCAGGATCATCTACACCGGCGTCAACCTCGGCGGCGCGGTCACCTCACCGGTGACGGCCGGCGGAACGGCGAACTTCGCCTTCACCCTGACTCTGAACCCGACGCAGGCGGCCGGTGTCGGCACCGTGCCGGTGTCGGCGACCTCCGCGCTCGCGGCCGACACGAACGCCACCAACAACTCGGCGACCGTCTCGGCGACGATCACCGGCGCCCCCAACCTGGTGGTCACGAAGACGGCGACGCCGTCGGTGACGCCGGGCGGCACGATCACCTGGGTGATCACCGTCACCAACACCGGTACGCGGGGCGCCCAGAACGTCACCCTGGCCGACACTCTTCCGTCCGGCATCGGCACGGCCACCAGCACCGGCAAGCTGAACGGTTCGACCGTGTCCGGCGGCACCGTGACCGGTTCGGCGATCGCGTTCAGCCCGGGCACCGTACAGGTGGGCGACAGCTACGTCTACACGGTGATCGCCACCGCCGGTACGACCACCGCGGCGGGCGTCGAATCGCTCACCAACACGGTCGCCTTCGGAACGATCGGCACCCTCGACGGCACGAACACCAGCACGCCGTCACAGCTGGCGGCGTCGGCGAGCACCACCGTCGTCGCGAAGCCCGACCTCGGCGTCTCCGTCACCGACAACAAGACCAGCCTGGTCATCGGCACGGATGCCGGCGGAAGCTACGTCGTGACCCTCACCAACACCGGCAATGAGAACACGACCACCGGCGAGGCGACCGTCACCCTGCCGTCCTGGCTCACCGTCACCACCCCGGGACTCACCGGCACGCCCGGCCCCAGCGGCACCACCTACGTGTTCAGCAACCGCACGGTGAGCGTCGGCACGCCGACCATGATCACGATCCCCTACACTGTGCCCGGCTGGGTGGCCGCGGGGATCGAGACCGCGCACGCGTCCGCGACCGTCACCAATGGCTCCACCTCGGGCACCCCGAACGAGGACGGCACGACCGGCACGAAGTCGGCGACCGACGACACCATGGTGATCGCCGTGCCCGAGCTGGTGCTCTCGTCACGTCTCACGGGGTCCGCCACGGCGGGCGGTTCGGGCAGCTGGGCGATCAGCGTGGTGAACACCGGAACCCAGGGCGCCACCGGCGTCGAGGTCACGAGCACGCTGCCCGACGACCTGCTGGGCAGCTTCTCGGCCACGCCGGGCGCCACCTCGGCGGTCGCCGCGGGCATCCGCACCTTCACCTGGCCGACGTTCGCCCTGAACCCGGGCGACCCCGCCCAGCAGTTCTCGGTCGACGCCGGCATGGTCACCCCGTACCCGGCCGGCACCACTGCGGTGGATAACGTCGCGAGCGTGGCGGACGACGGCACGAACGGGCCCGAAGCGAACCTCCTCAACAACACGAACACGCTGCACGTCACAACGGCCGACGCGCCGAACATGAAAGTCACCACGAGCCCGGGCACTCTCACCGCGTCGCCGGGAGCCACGGTGACCATCGTGGTCTCCGCGATCAACCAAGGCACCGCCGACACCACGAGTGCGTTGCTCACGGCGACGGTCCCCGACGGCTACACGGTCGTCCCGAGCTCGAACGACACCGACGGCCGGGTCTGGAACCCGACGCTGAAGCGCTTCGAGTGGTCGGGCCTGAGCATCCGCGGCAACTCGCTGCAGACGCTCACCCGCACGCTGGTGCTGAAGGTCGACAACCCGCAGCCGGCCGGCCGCTCGGCGCTCACCGTCGACGCGACCGTCACCACCACGAACGACCAGGTCACCAACACGGCGGACAAGTCGGCGCAGACCGTGCTCACCCTCGGCGGCGCCCCGGACGTACGGGTGCTGCAGTCGGTGGGTGACCGCACCGCGGTGGCGGGCGACGTCGTCGAATGGACCGTGGATGTCGACAACATCGGGGTGCGCGGCGCGAGCGGCGTCACCGTCACCATGACTGTTCCGGGCTCCGTCGACCCGTCGACCCTGACCACCGACCACGGCTCGTGGGACCCGACGACCAGCACGATCACCTGGACCATCCCGACCCTCCCAGCCGGCGCGCCCAAGGTCACCTTCGTGGTCGACGGCACGCTGTTCAACCCGATCCCGCTCACCGGCATCTGGATCACGTCGACGGCCGCGGCCACCGACGACGGGCTGAACGGTGCCGACACGAACACGGCGAACAACTCGGCGAACACCAAGGTGCAGACCGGTGTCGACCTGCGGGTCACCAAGACCCTGGTCAGCGGCCTGGCCGTGCGCGGGCAGACGGTGACCTGGCTCATCTCGGTCACGAACTCCGGACCGCAGTCGGTTCCCGAGCTGAACGTGGACGAGCGGATGCCCGACCACCTCAGCACCATCACCTACCTGCCCAGTACCGGCCATTACGACCAGGTGACCGGCGACTGGACGGGACTCACCTTCGCGCCCGGCGACACCATCACGCTGACTGTCAGCGCCCTGGTGCTGCAGGACTCACCGGACAACCGCCTGGTCAACACGGTCAAGGTGACCCCGGTCGGATTCAACGTGGTGCAGCTCGCGACGCTGGCCGCGACCGCCGACTCGCCGCTGATGTCGCCCCTGGCCTTCACCGGCATGACGCTGGCGCCCTGGATCGGCGGACTCATCGTGCTGCTGCTGTTCGCCGGACTCATCCTGCTGCTGGTCGGTTACCGCCGCCGCGTCGGCCCGCGCCACCGGATCAACTGACGAAGGGCGCATTACTCCTCCGCTAGCGTGGACCCATGGCGCGACGACCCCTGCTTCCCGTAGACCACCACTTCATCGCGGGACTGCTCATCCTGACCGCGTCGACCGGCTGCGTCGACGCGGTCAGCTATCTCGCTCTCGACAAGGTCTTCACCGGCAACATGACCGGCAACGTGCTGTTCATCGGCTTCAGCCTCGTGCACGCCGGCACGGCACCGCTGCTCAACAACATCATCGCGCTGCTCGGCTTCGCGCTCGGGTCCATCGTCGGGGGGCGGATCGTGCGGCGCGATCCGACCAAGGGCCTGCCCTGGACTAGCCGCGGCATCCTCATCGGCGGGGCCGTGCTCATGATCGTGCTGGCGATCTACTGGGTGCTCGTGCACACGCTCGTCTTTCCCGCCCTTCTGACCGTGACGGCGCTCCTGGCGCTGGTCATGGGCGCGCAGGTCTCCGCCGTGAAGCCGGTGGGCAACTCGGATGTCACGACCATCGTCGTCACGAACACCCTCGCCAACCTGGCGCGCGACAGCCGGCTTGCCGGCGGCACCGGCAAGAACTGGTTCCCGCGGCTCGCCGCGATCCTCTGCATGGGAATCGGCGCGGCGATCGGCGCGGCCCTGGTCACCTATGTGAGCAGTCCGATGGGACTCGTCGGCGCGGCCGTCATCTTCACCGCCGGGACACTCACGCTGGTGACGGCCCACCGTCGCCTCCACGCCGACCCCCAGCATCCCCGGTAGTCGCGGCGGGGGATACGCGCAGTCGCGGCGGCGAGAACGTCTCGCGGACGGATTCACAACTCCCGCCGCGAGGTTACAAGACCGCCACCACGAAAAGGGCCGAAGCGACACGCCGTGGCGCGACACGCCCGGCTTGCAGGCGGGTGCTAGGTGTGGCAGACTCTTCTAGTTCAAGAAATCCGGCCTGCGCGCCGGGTTCACTGCCAGTGCTGTGCATAGGTTCGAGGGCTGTGCGTCTTTAGACGCGCGAGTCTCGCCTAGGCCGCGGGCAGCAGAACAGGCTTAATCGAAACCCACGCTGTTGCTGTCGATTTCTGCGCCCTGCATGAGCGACACGCCCGAGCGCGGGGGTCGGTGACAGAGCAGTAAGAACTTGACACGAAAACAGTGGTGCGAAGCCGAAGGGCCGAGCTGACCAAAGGCATCCAATAGCCGCGCGCGGCCACGATGCACCTAGAGAGAGATGAGTCACACATGGCGGGACAGAAGATCCGCATTCGACTTAAGTCGTACGACCATGAGGTCATCGACAGCTCGGCGCGCAAGATCGTCGACACGGTGACCCGTGCCGGCGCGACTG
>FSWJ01000754.1_pt1 | contig 29872 bp, 33 predicted proteins | sample 1637851 | NCBI WGS metagenome assembly FSWJ01 (sample SAMEA3914789, study PRJEB12502) | metagenome | biome: forest; material: soil | place: Canada | collected 2011-07-03 | depth 0.3 m | reverse complement strand
TCCCACCCCCGCTGCGCCCGCCCGTTTCGCCGCGAGGTTCCAGCCGGCGTGCGCGAATGCCGCCGCGATGATCAGCCCCAGCGCAAGCGGGCTCACGGGCTGTCCCCCATCCGTCCTCCCCTTCCGAAATGACGGAAATTGTGCGCGGAAGGTCCGTGGGATGCGGAAGCCGGGGCAATCATCACAGGATTTCCGTCATTTCGGAACGGAACGGAACGGAAGCACGGAGCATGGAGCATGGGAGAGGGGAGAGGGAGGGTGGGCCTTACTGGCCGATGACCGGGCCGAAATGAGTGGCGAGCGTGCCACGGTGGGTGGCGCGCAGCTCGTCGAGGGTGAAGGTGAACTCGTCCTGGATCTCGAGATCGGTTCCGTCGGTCACGCCGATACGCAGAGCCGGGATGCCGCGACCCTCGCATAGCCCGGCGAACCGCACATCGTCCTCACGGGGCACCGTGACGATGCATCGTGCGGTGGACTCGGAGAACAGGGCGGCCGTCGCATCCACGCCGTCGCGCTGCATTATCCCGGTGATCCAGACCCGGGCTCCGAGGCCGAACCGGAGTACCGCCTCGGACAGCGCCTGAATGAGCCCACCGTCGGAGAGATCGTGCGCCGAGGCGATGATGTTCTGGTCGCTGCCCGCCTTGATCAGGCCGGCGAGGGCGAGTTCCGCCGGGAAGTCGACGACCGGCGGCACGCCGCCGAGGTGATCGTGCACGACGCCGGCCCAGGCCGAGCCGTCGAGTTCGTCGCGGGTGACGCCGAGCAGGTAGATGTTGTTGCCCTCATCCTGCCAGCCGGAGGGGATGCGGTCGGCGACGTCGCCGATCACGCCGAGCACGGCGACCACCGGAGTCGGGTGGATGGGCACATCCCCGGTCTGGTTGTAGAACGACACGTTGCCGCCGGTCACCGGGATCGACAGCGCGACGCAGCCGTCGGCGAGTCCCTCGACCGCCTTGGAGAACTGCCACATGACCTCGGGGTTCTCCGGGCTGCCGAAGTTGAGACAGTCGGAGACGGCGACCGGGGTCGCGCCGGTGACGGCGACATTGCGGAACGCTTCGGCGAGGGCGAGCTGCGCGCCGCGGTACGGGTCGAGCTGGGCGTAGCGGCCGTTGGCATCCGTCGCCACAGCGAAGCCGAGACCCGTCTCCTCGTCGACGCGGATCATGCCGCCGTCATCCGGGAACGAGAGAGCGGTATTGCCGAGCACATAGGTGTCGTACTGGTTGGTGATCCAGTCCTTCGACGCGAGATTTCCGCTCGCCAGCAGCGCGGCGGCCTCGGCGCGCAGATCGCCTCCGCGAGAGAGACGGGATGCCGTGTCGGCGTTGAGCGCGTCGATCCACGCCGGGTAGGCGACGGGCCGGTCGTACACGGGTCCGTCGACCGCGACCGTGCGCGGCTCGACGTTGACGATCTCCTCGCCGTGCCAGTTGATGACCAGCCGTCCGGTGTCGGTGACCTCGCCGAGCACGGAGGTCTCGACATCCCACTTCTTCACCACCGCGAGAAAGCCGTCGAGCTTCTCGGGCGTGACGATGGCCATCATGCGCTCCTGGCTCTCCGACATGAGGATCTCCTCCGCGGTGAGCGTCGGGTCGCGCAGCAGCACCCGGTCGAGCTCGATGAACATGCCGCCGTCGCCGTTGGACGCGAGCTCCGAGGTGGCGCAGCTGATGCCGGCGGCACCGAGATCCTGGATGCCCTCCACCAGCCCGAGCCGGAACAGTTCGAGACAGCACTCGATCAGCACCTTCTCGGCGAAGGGGTCGCCCACCTGCACGGCCGGGCGCTTGGTGGGACCGCCGGCGGAGAACGAGTCCGAGGCGAGAATGGATGCCCCGCCGATGCCGTCCCCGCCGGTCCTGGCTCCGAACAACACGACCTTGTTACCCGCCCCCCGGGCGTTCGCGAGGTGCAGGTCTTCGTGGCGGAGCACGCCGACCGCGAGGGCGTTGACGAGCGGGTTGGCCTGGTACACCGGGTCGAACCAGGTCTCGCCGCCGATGTTCGGCAGGCCCAGGCAGTTGCCGTAGAAGGAGATGCCGGCGACGACGCCGTGCACCACCCGCGCGGTGTCCGGGTGGTCGATCGCGCCGAAGCGCAGGGCATCCATCACGGCCACCGGCCGGGCGCCCATCGAGATGATGTCGCGCACGATGCCGCCGACACCGGTCGCTGCGCCCTGGAAGGGCTCGATGTAGGACGGGTGGTTGTGGCTCTCGATCTTGAAGGTGACGGCCCAGCCGTCGCCGATGTCGATCACGCCGGCGTTCTCGCCCATGCCGACCATGAGATTCTTCGTCATCTTAGGTGTCGTCTTGGTGCCGAACTGGCGCAGGTACTGCTTGGACGATTTGTAGGAGCAGTGCTCGCTCCACATCACCGAATACATGGCGAGCTCGCCGCTGGTCGGGCGACGACCGAGGATCTCACGGATCTTCAGGTACTCGTCCTGCTTCAGGCCGAGGGCCGCGTACGGCTGCTCCCGGTCGGGGGTCGCTGCTGCATTCGAAACGGTGTCGACGAAGGGAATCACAGGAGCGCTCATCGCTTTCGATTCTATTCGCCGAGCCCCTAGCATTGGGCCATGCCGAAGCCGCTCAGCGTCACGTCCCTGGTTCTCGGGCTCGTCTCGCTCCTGCTGGGCTTCACGTTCTTCGTGCCGATCGCTGCCATTGTCTTCGGTGCTGTGGCGGCACGCCGCGAACCGCAGGGCCGAACGATGGCCATCTGGGGCATCGTGCTCGGGGCGCTGTGCATCGTCGGCTGGCTGGTGCTGGTGCTGGTGCTGGTCGTCGTGCTGGCGGCGACCGCCGGTGGCGACCTGCTCAGCGGGCTTGCGCAGTCGCTCTGAGGTCTCAGGTGGCTGCGCACCCAGCTGATCGTCGTGCGCAGGCTCTCCACGGTGGTGCTCGTCATCATCGGGATCGCGTCCATCCTGCACGCCGGCCACTGTGTTCGCCGGCGCGCTGGTGACCGCGGCTGTTCGACCTGCGCTGCTACCTGCGGGAGCAGCTCATCGAATGGCTGCACTCCGTGGACGGGGTGGGCATCCCGCGCACCCGCGTCGAACTGGTCGAGCAGCAGCCGCGACCGAAGAAGAAGTCCGAGCCGGCCAGTTCACTGGCACGGTGCCGATCGTCAGTGAGCCGGAAATCAGTGAGCCAGTACCGCACTGAGGGCACTCGTGAAGAACTTCAGCCCGTCGGTGCCGTTGCGCATGGCGAGCGCGGTGTCGGGCCCGAAGCCGAGCTCGGTCGCGTGCTCCGGATGCGGCATCAGGCCGACCACGTTGCCGCGCTCGTTCGAGACTCCCGCGATGTCGTTGAGCGACCCGTTCGGGTTCACGTCGACGTAGCGGAACACGACCTGCCCGTTGCCCTCGATCCTGGCGATGGTCTCATCGTCGGCGATGTAGCGGCCGTCGGCGTTCTTCAGCGGGATGACGATCTCGTCACCGGTCTCGAAGTCGCTGGTCCAGGCGGTCGACGCGTTCTCGACCCGCAGCCTCTGGTCGCGGCGGATGAACTGCTGGTGCGCATTGCGGGTGTGCGCGCCCGGCACCAGCCTCGCCTCGGCGAGCATCTGGAAGCCGTTGCAGATGCCGAGCACCGGCACGCCCCTGGCCGCCGCGTCGATCACCTCAGCCATGATCGGCGCGTGGCTGGCGATGGCGCCAGCGCGCAGGTAGTCGCCGTAGCTGAAGCCGCCGGGCAGCACGATGGCGTCGACACCCTGCAGGTCGTGGTCGCCGTGCCAGAGCGCGACCGACTCGGCACCGACGGCACGGACCGCACGCTGGGCGTCGCGGTCGTCGAGCGAACCGGGGAAGGTGATGACGCCGATACGGGTCATTCGACGGTCACGCTGACGACATCCTCAATAACAGCATTCGAGAACATGTCGACCGCCAGCTCGCGCACCTCGGCGAGCATGGCATCCGTCACCTCGCCCTCGACGGTCACCTCGAAGCGCTTACCGATGCGCACGCTGGCGAACTCCGCTTTGCCCAGCCGGCTCAGGGCGCCGGAGACGGCCTTGCCCTGCGGGTCGAGAAGTTCGGCCTTGGGCATGACTTCGACGACGATCGTGGGCACGTGCTCAGTCTATCCAAGCCTCAATCGCACGTCGGCTCGGGCCGCACCGCGTTCGACCAGGCGGGCGTTCGTCTCGTCGGGGCCGAGCGCCCAGGCCTTCGCGGCATCCGGAGTCTTGCCGAACCGGATGTGGCGCTCGATCAGTCGCTGGACCCGGATGTCGTGGTCGACGTCGACGAAGAACGTCACATCGAGCAGCGGCGCGACCCGCTCCCACCCGCCCGCGTCGTGCAGCAGGTAGTTCCCCTCCACGACCACCGTTGAAAATTCAGGAGAAATGACGATGGCGTCGGGCACCGGCTCTTCGATTTCGCGGTCGAAGGCAGGTGCCGTCAGCCGTTCTCCTGAATTTCCGACGCGGCGGAGGGTGGCGACGAAGGCATCGACGTCGAAGGTGTCGGGCGCACCCATGCGGTCACGGCGGCCGAGGCGGCGCAGCTCCGCCTGCGGCAGGTGGAAGCCGTCCATCGGCAGCAGCACGGCGTCGTCGAGGGCGTCGGCCAGCTGCGCCGCGAGGGTCGACTTGCCGGCGCCGGGAGCACCGGCGATCCCGAGGATGAAGCGGCTCACACCGTGGAGGTTACGCGGATGAGGTTGCCCCACGGGTCGTCGAAGCTGACCGTCTTTCCGTCGTCGCGGGTCTCGATGCCGTAGTGCGACATCCGCTCGCCGAGCGCGCCGATCTCGTCGGCGTGCGGCAGCACGATGTCGACCTGCCCGAGTCCGAGTGTGCGGCCGCGGCGCCCGGCGCCGGCGCTGTTCCAGGTGTTCATCGCCATGTGGTGGTGGTAGCCGCCGGCGCTCACGAACAGGGCCGAGGTCCCCATCGAGATGGTGGTCTCGAAGCCGAGGCGGTCGACGTAGAATTCCTTCGCGGAGCGGGTGTCGCCGACCGAGAGGTGCACGTGCCCGACCGTCGCCCCGCCGATGCGCGGCTGCTCGATCGACTCCCCGGTGAGGTGCTCCTGCAGGAAGGCGTTGGGGTCGAGGTAGAGCGTTCCCATCTCGATCTGGCCGTGCGCCCAGCTCCACTGGGTGCGGTCGCGATCCCAGTACAACTCGACGCCGTTGCCCTCGGGGTCGGTGAAATAGAAGGCCTGGCTCACGAGGTGGTCCGAGCTGCCGGTGAAGGTGCCCGGCGCTCTCGTCGCGACGGAGTAGACCGCCGCGGCGAGTGCCGCCTGCGTCTCGAACAGGATGGCGGTGTGGAACAGCCCGGCGTCGCGCGGGGAGGCGTGCACGAGCTCCGGTGCCGCCTGCAGCAGGATGACCGGTGTCGTCCCGCGGCCGAGCGTCACCTCACCCGGACCTTCGTCGAGCACCGACAGGGTCACTGCGTCGCGATAGTACGCGGTCATCGCGTCGAGGTCGGCGACGAGCAGTGTCACCGCTCCCATCGCGGTGTCGGCAGCCAGCAGATCCTGTGCGTTCATGCTCATATCAACATCGATGACACGTCAACTATGCCCGGATCAATTCTGCCCGGCCTGCGAGAGGATCGACACGTCACGCTCATCGAGGTCGATCACCGCCAGGAGGTCGGGCAGCTGGTCAGGCGTGCTGGCGCTGGCGATCGGGGCCACGATGCCGGGCTGGGCGCGCAACCAGGCCAGCGCGATCGACGCGATCGACGCGTGCTTCTCGATGGCGACGCTCTCCAGTTCCGCGAGCTTGGCGAGGCCGTGGTCGTTGAGGTACTGGCCGGCGCCCTGGCCGCGGGCCTTGCCCCGCAGGTCGGCCTCGGTGCGGTACTTGCCGGTGAGGAAGCCGCTGGCGAGCGAGAAGTAGGGCATCACGCCGAGCCCGTGCTTCGCGACGACGGGCGCCAGCTCGGTCTCGTACGGCTCGCGGCGCACCAGGTTGTAGTGCGGCTGGAGGGCGACCGGCAGCGTGAGGCCCTCGCGGGCGGCCACGGTCATCCACTCGTCCGCCCGCTCCCCGCTGAAGTTCGAGATGCCGATGGTGCGCACCTTGCCCGCCTTCACGAGGGCGTCGAACGCAGCGGCGATCTCCGCCATCGCGGTGCCGTCGTCGAAGTGTGCGTAGTAGAGGTCGATGTAGTCCGTCTGCAGGCGGCCGAGCGACGCGTCGGCGGCCTTCGCGATGTTCGCGGCGGAGAGACCCCTGAACTCCGGATGCTGGCTCACCTTGGTGCCGACGATGACCTTCGAGCGGTTGCCGCGCGAGGTCAGCCAGTTTCCGATGATCGTCTCCGACTCGCCACCGGTGTTGCCGGGTATCCAGGCCGAGTAGCCGTCGGCCGTGTCGATGAAGTTGCCCCCGCCGGCGACGAAACCGTCGAGCACCCGCTCGGAGGTGGCCTGGTCGGAGGTCCAGCCGAAGGTGTTGCCGCCGAGGTTGGTGGGGAAGACGTCGAGGTCTGACGTGCCGATGCGGGTCATGTCATCCAATTTACGCGCGGCGCAGCAGGTCGCCGACCGGCACCGGCAGCACGGCGAAGGAGCGCTGTTCGGCGGGGTCGCTCATCGCCAGGCGCACGCGGCATCCATTCGGGCTCGTCTCGGCGATCACCACGTAGCGCCAGGTCCAGTCGGCCGCCGGCGTGGAAGCATCGAGGCCTCCGGGAGGCAGTGGAGTCGGGAGGCGGCACTGCCAGGTGCCGTCCAGTTCGACGAGCCCGCGCTCCTCCAGCGTGCCACGGGTGAGTGGAACACCGATCCTGGTCACCTCTGCTCCGTCGGCGAGGTACCCGACCAGCTCGCCGTCTTCACGGTGAACGGGTAGCCAGTGTGCGGGAATCACGGTGTCCAGATTAGAAGGGATGCCGGTAGTGTGCGCTGAGATTGCGGGTATGACCAACTGGCTGGGTGTCGTCTCTCGTGATCACGTGCGGCGCGGGGTCGAACTCGGTATCGTGCAAACCAACCACGGTGCCAAGGCAGGGCTTGCCCGCATGTCGCCGGGCGAGTGGTTCGTCTACTACTCGCCGAAGACCGCCCATCCCGACGGGGATGCGCTGAAGGCCTTCACAGCGATCGGCCGGATCGCGGATGACGAACTCTTCCAGGTGAGCGAGCGCGGTTTCGAGCCGTGGCGCCGACGCGTCAGCTACGAGAACGCCCTGGAGGTGCCGATCGCCGGCTTCGGCGGTGCGCTCGAGTTGACCTCGGTGCCCAACTGGGGCTACCAGTTGCGACGCGGACTGCTTCCGCTCAGCGATCACGACCTGGATCTGGTGAAGATTGCGATGCTTGGGAATTCTCCAGCACGAAGCTAAGTTGGAAAATACAACTTAGCTAGGGAGAACGCAATGACCATGATCGACAATTCGGTGGTGCTCGTAACGGGCGCGAACGGCGGACTCGGCACCGAGTTCGTGACGCAGGCGCTCGAGCGCGGAGCCAGGAAGGTCTACGCGGCGGCGCGAACCCCCCGTGAGTGGCATGACGAGCGGGTCGTGCCCATCGCCCTCGATGTGACGGATGCTGCGTCCATCGCGGCGGCGGCCGGCGTGACCGCCGACACGACGATCGTCATCAACAACGCCGGAGTCTCGTCGCCGTCATCCATGACGACCGGTCCGTTCGACGAGGTGCGCGCCGTATTCGAGACCAACTTCTTCGGGGCGCTCGCCGTGGCGCGTGACTACGCGCCCATCCTGAAGTCCAACGGCGGCGGCGCGATCGTGAACGTGCTGTCGGTGCTCAGCTGGATCGGGTTGGCCGGCACCTACAGCGCCACCAAGGCCGCGCTGTGGTCGGCCACCAATTCCCTGCGCATCGACCTCGCCGACCAGGGCACGCAGGTGGTGGGGCTGCACCTCGGCTACACGGACACCCCGATGACGAAGAACGTGACCGCACCGAAGAACGACCCGGCCGACATCGTGCGGATCGCCTACGACGGGCTGGAGACCGGCGAGCACGAGATCCTCGCCGACGAGATCAGCCGCCAGGTGAAGCAGGGGCTCGCCGGCCCGATCGGAGCGCTGTACCCGCAGTTCAGCTAGCGCCCTTATTCACGACCACTTCCTGGTGGATCTCGTTGGTCAGCTGCTCGATCCGCTTGGTCAGCTCGGCGATCTGCTTCGTCATCACGGTGTTGTCGTCGAGCTCCTTCTCCGTCGACGAGAAGTCGTGATCGGCTTTGACCTGCTGGAAGGCGGCCTGCCGGTTCTGCCCGATCATCACGAAGGTCGAGAGGAAGATGGCCTCGAGCGAGACCACCAGGGTCAGGGTCGGCCAGGGACTCTTCTCAAAGAACAGCATCCACAGCGCGAACAGTGCGACGTGCACGTACACGAATCGCATCGACCCGGCGAACGAGGTGATGGCATCGGCTACGCGCAGCTGCGCATTGCCGGCGCGGATCTTCGCTTCGGCGATGACCGAGGGGTGGTGGGACTTTCCGTCCGTCAGGAGGCGGTGGGGCGTGATGCGGGTTGTCGTCATAGGGGGATTACAGCACCATTGCACGGACGCCGGGGGTGAGAGTTATAACAGCTTCGCGTAGCAGAGGGAGATCGGCGAGTCGGCGTAGTAGCCGAAGTTCGGGATCGGGGTGTAACCCTCGCGCTCGTAGAAGCGGATGGCGTCCGGCTGGGCCTCGCCGGTCTCCAGCACCAGGCGGTGCCAGCCGAGCCCGCGCGCGTACTCTTCGAGCGTGCTGAGGATCGCGGTCGAGACGCCAGTTCCGCGATGCCCGGGACTCACGTACATCCGCTTGATCTCGCCCTCGGTGTCGTCGAGCCGCCGCAGTCCGCCGCAGCCGACCGGCTCGCCGTCGTCGGAGTAGGCGACGAAGAACACGGTGATGTCCGCCGCGGTCGGCGCCGGTCCCGGCTCGGAGTCGGGGGTGCCGTAACGGATCGTCAGCTCCGCACGCTGGGCGGTGCGCAGGGACTCGCCGCCGGCATCCGCCCAGTCCGCCTCGCGCACGATCATTCGCCGGCCAGCCTTTCGAGAAGTTCGGCATAGCGCTGGGCTGTGCGGTCGACGATGTCCGGCGGCAGCTCGGGTGGGGTGCCGGAGCGGTCCCAGTTCGCGCTGAGCCAGTCGCGCACGATCTGCTTGTCGAAGCTGGCCAGCCGGTCGGGGCCGCCCGTGGCGTACACCGAGGCATCCCAGTAGCGCGAACTGTCACTGGTCAGCACCTCGTCGGCGAGGGTGAGTTCGCCGGTCTCGCGGTGGGCGCCGAACTCGAACTTGGTGTCCGCGAGGATGACGCCGCGCTTCTCCGCGATGGCGGATGCCGTGCGGAAGATCGCGAGGCTGGCGTCGCGCAGCCCCGCGGCGGCCTCGTCGCCGACCAGTTCGACCACCCGCTGGAACGTGATGTTCTCGTCGTGCTCGCCCAGCGGCGCCTTGAACGCGGGCGTGAAGATCGGCTCGGGCAGTCGGTCGCCGTCGTGCAGGCCCGCCGGCAGCGGCACTCCGCAGACCGACTGCGTCGCCTGGTACTCGAGCCAGCCCGACCCGGCGAGGTGACCGCGCACGACGCATTCGATCGGGTACATGTCGAGGGTTCGTACGAGCATCGACCGCCCGGCGAACTCGGCGGGGACCTGCACATCGCCGGGGGCCAGCAGGTGGTTGGGCACGTCGAGCCGGTCGAACCACCACAGGCTCAGGGTCGTCAGCAGCTCGCCCTTGCCCGGGATTCCGGGCGACAGCACGAAGTCGAAGGCGCTCACCCGGTCGCTGGCCACCATGAGCACGCGGTCAGCCGATTCGAGTGGGCCGCCCTCCGTATAGAGGTCGCGCACCTTGCCCGAGTAGACCCGGGTCCATCCGTCGAGAGTCATCCGGCGACCCGCGCGGCGATGTCGGTGCGGTACTGGCCGCCCTCCAGCTCGATCGCCTCCAGCGCGAGGTAGGCGCGCGACCGCGCCTCCGCGAAGTCGGTACCGGTGGCGACCACGCTCAGCACACGACCCCCGGTGGCGACCAGTGTGCCGTCGGAGAGCGCCGTCGCCGCGTGCGCGATGCTCACGCCGTGGATCGTCTCCGCCGCCTCGAGTCCGGTGATGGGGCGACCGGTGATGGGCGTCTCGGGGTAGCCCTCGCTGGCGAGCACGACCGTCACGGCCACGTCATCCGTGAACTCGGGGCGGGGCAGCCCCCTGAGCTCGCCGCTCGCCGCGGCGAGGAGCAGCCCGCTCAGGGGCGTGATCAGTCTCGGGAGCACCACCTGGGTCTCGGGGTCGCCGAAGCGGGCGTTGAACTCGATCACGCGGGTGCCGCCCGGCGTCACGATCAGGCCGCAGTACAGCAGGCCGATGAACGGCGTCTGCTCCTTCGCGAGCTGGCGCACGGTGGGCAGCGCGATCGTGTCGATGACCTGGTCGACGAAGCCGTCGGGAAGCCAGGGCAGTGGGGAGTATGCGCCCATGCCGCCGGTGTTCGGCCCCTCGTCGCCGTCGGAGAGACGCTTGTAGTCCTGGGCGGGCGAGAGCGGCAGCACGTCGTGGCCATCGCTCAGCAGGAACAGCGACACCTCCTGGCCGTCGAGGAACTCCTCCACCAGCACGCTGCCGTGGCCGACCCAGAATTCGGCGTGGGCGATCGCCGCATCGCGATCACTCGTGACCAGCACACCCTTGCCCGCGGCGAGGCCGTCCGCCTTCACCACGTAGGGCGCCCCGAACCGGTCGATGGCCGCGATCGCCGCCGCCAGGTCCCCCGCTCGCTCGGCGCGCCCGGTCGGCACGCCGGCCTCGTCCATGATCCGCTTGGCGAAGGTCTTGCTGCCCTCCAGCTGCGCTGCCGCCCGACCCGGGCCGAACACGGGGATGCCGCGGCGCCGCAGAGCGTCGGCGACACCGGCCACCAGGGGGGCCTCCGGGCCGACCACCACGAGCTCGATGCCGTTCTGCAGCGCGAATTCGGCGACGACCTCGGGGTTGGCCGGGTCGAGGTGGATGACCGGCACGGCCCGCGCGATGCCGGCGTTGCCGGGAGCCGCCGTGATCTCGTGCCCGGCGCTTTCCCGCAGGAGCGCGGTGACGATGGCGTGCTCGCGTGCGCCGGACCCGAGGACGAGGATTCTCACCCGGCAAGCGTAGCGAACCCGGCCGAGTGTCTAATCTGGTTGCGTGCCGAAGCCCCGCATCCCTGACGCCGACGGGCAGGATGCTGTGCTGCGCGCGCTGGCCACGCAGGAGGAGCGCGAGATCGTGGCGATGGCAGTGCGCTATCTGCTGCAGGTGCTGTCCGACACCGCGCCCGGCAACTCGGTGGAGGTACGCGTGCCGCCGTTCGGCGCGGTGCAGGTGATCGAGGGTCCGGGCCACACCCGCGGAACGCCGCCCAACGTGGTCGAGACGGATGCCCTCACCTGGCTCGAGATCGCGGCCGGGTCGATCGAGTGGGCGGCCGCGCTCGCCGCGGGCCGCATCTCGGCATCCGGGTCCCGCGCCGACCTGGCCGCGTACCTGCCGCTGGCTTGGCGACGCGACGTGGAATAACCCGTCTACCCCTATCGCCGCTTCTTCCGCTGGCATAGCGTCCTGTTCGAGACCTCGAGCCTGGACTGGGAGACATGGCGACGGATCAGAACACCATCGACGCCCTCATCGCGGGCCACCTTCACGAGTTGGACAAGCCCGGTGTGCTCAGCGTGCGCCCCGGCTACGAGGTGACCGGTGGCTGGCTCACCGGCAAACAGGCCATCGTCGCGACGGTGAAACGCAAACACGCGCCGCCGCCGGGCGAGGCGCTGCCCGAGCAGGTCGAGGGCATTCCGGTGGATGTCCGCGAGGCCTCCCCGGCCAAGCGCCAGCAGCTGGAGGATCCGCAGGCCTACGCGGACGACCGTCTTCCCTACCCCGACCACGGCGCGGTGCCGCTGTTCCCGAACGAGGTCACCCTGCCGAGCGCCACCGGCATCACCGAGCACGTCTACTCGGCCCAGGCGGCGAAACCGGCCAAGCCGAACGTTCCCTACGCCGGTCCGGCCGGGTTCACGCTCGCACCGGTGTCGGCGAAAGCCACCATCACCCTGAGCGCCAGCCCCGACTCGGGCTGGCCGACGCTGAAGGCCTTCCTCGCCGGCACACGGCACTCGCTCACCGTCGGCCTCTACGATTTCACGTCCGAGCACGTGCTCAGGGCGGTGGAAACGAGTCTCGCCGGCAGGTCGGTGAAGTTCGTGCTCGACCATCCGCCACGAAATCCCACCGCCGACCAGACCGACGAGCAGACCGCCGCCGGCCTGGCGACCGCCCTCGGCACAGACTTCGAGCAGGCCTGGGCGCTCGACCGGATGGACCCGCTCGCCACCGCGTGGACCTTCCCGACCGCGTACCACATCAAGGTCGCCGTGCGGGACGGCGCCGCCGTCTGGCTGTCGAGCGGCAACTGGAACAACTCCAACCAGCCCGACATCGACCCGGTGAACACGCCGGCCGACGCGGATGCCGCCCGCCACGGCGACCGGGACTGGCACGTGGTCATCGAGAGCGCCGAACTCGCGTCCACCTTCGAGGCCTACCTGCTCAACGACCTCAAGATCGCACGGGCGCACAATGTGGCGGGGGCGGCATCCGCGCCGACGCCCGCTGCCCAGGGCATGCAGAAGACCGAAACCCCGCCATACGCATCGTTCTCGCCAGCTACCACGGTGACGGCGACGAGCTGGATCTCACCCCTGCTCACCCCCGACCCTGGCGTCTATTCCGGGGCGGTGAAGAAGCTCATCGAGAGCGCGGACAGGACGCTGCACCTGCAGTTCCAGTACATCGAGCTGCCGAAGACCCCGAGTGCCGTGTCCGCGCAGTTCTCGGAGCTCGTGCAGGCGGTCATCGACCGGCAGAAGGCCGGGGTCGACGTGAAGGTCATCATGAGCGAGTACGAGACCGCGGGCTACCTGGAGCAGTTGCAGGCGGCCGGCCTGGATGTCGTGAACAGCGTGCGCATCCAGAACAACGTGCACAACAAGGGCATCGTCGTCGACGGCACGGCCGTGCTGGTGAGCAGCCAGAACTGGTCGACCGACGGCACCCTCTACAACCGGGATGCGGGGGTCATCATCCACAACGCGACGGCCGCCGCCTACTTCGACTCGCTCTTCGAGCACGATTGGGAGCACCTGGCCGGCCAGAAGGCCGCGTCCGACTGATGCACCTGCTCCTCCTGCGCCACGGCCAGACCGAGTCGAATGTGATCGGGGCACTGGATACGGCGATTCCGGGTGCACCGCTCACCGAACTGGGCGAGCGGCAGGCGGCGGCCGTGCCGGGCGCGCTGCAGGCGGTCGACTCGATCACGGTGTCGACGCTGCTTCGAACCCAGCAGACGGCGGCGCCGCTCGCCGCGACGCGCGGGTTGGTGCCGACGATCATCGACGGTCTGAAGGAGATCCAGGCCGGCGATCTCGAGATGAGATCCGATCGCCACTCGCAGGGCGAGTACAACGCCACCGCCTACGCGTGGGCGCTCGGCGACCTCGACCTCCGGATGCCCGGCGGCGAGACGGGACACGAATTCCTTGCACGATACGACGAAGCGATCCACTCGCTCGACGGCGAGAGCCCGCTCGTGGTGTCGCACGGCGCCGCGATCCGCACCTGGGTGGCGTCGCGCTGCGACAACACGTCGGGCGCGTTCGCGGGCGATCACCAGCTGCCCAATACCGCGCTCGTGACACTGCACTCCACGCACGGCGGCTGGCACCTCGTCGACTGGGGTGACGTCCCGATCGGCGGCGCGAGCCTGATGGATGCCCGTGCCGTCGACCCGATGGGGCTCGGCCATCTGCACACGGGCACAGAACGTTCGTAGGAGAATAAGGGGTATGAGTTCGACCCCGTCCGACGGCAGCAGCGTCCAGACCGAGATGCGTATCCGTCGCGCGCCCCGCATGTCCGTGTTCCTCATCCTCGGTGCGCTGCTCGGCTTCATTGTGACGCTCATCCTCACCGCGTCGTTCCCCACCGACCCGCAGCTCGGCTTTCCGGCCACCTTCGGGTACTTCCTGCTCTACGGCGTGCCCGCGGGTGTCGTGATCGGCGCGGTCGTCGGGGTCATTCTCGATCGCGCCTCGAGCCGCCGCGCGAAGAACGTGATCGTCGAGCGCACCCTGGTCGACATCCCCGACGAGGAGTAGCGCCGGTCAGCGAGCCCTGATGCCTTCGAGCATCATCCCGAGCACGCGTTCGCGCTGTGCGGGGTCGTCGAAATGCATCGCGATGATGCCGATCACCAGTCGCATCAGGTCATCGATCTCGACGCGCTCATTCACCACCCCGGCGGCGATCGCGCGGTCGAGGAGTGTTTCGCCCGCCGCCCAGAGGGCTGCGCGGCTGGTGGACGCCGTGCGGAGCCCCTCGACCAGTGCGCGCCGGGAGCCCAGCCTTGCCACCAGCTGCTCCAGCCAGTCATCGAGCGAGATATCCGGCGACTGCGCCGCCAGGCAGACCTCGTCGACCTCTTCCGCGTAGACCCCGTCGATGAGATCCTCGCGCGTGGGGAAGTTGCGGTACAGCGTCGCGATGCCCACCTTCGCCCGCCGCGCGATGTCTTCGAGGGGCACAGCCCCGCCGAGCTCGTCGAAGGCAGCGCGCGCCGCCCCGAGCAGCTCGTCGAAGTTGCGGGCGGCATCCGCTCGCTTCGGGCGACGCTGCGACAGTTGCTCGGCGAGGGTCACGGTGTCCTTTACAAACGGAGGCACCCTCCGCTAAAGTGGAGGCTACCTCCAGTATAGAAGAGAAGGATCATGAAATACAGGACACTCGGCGCCACCGGCTTCACGGTGAGCGAGTTCGCGCTCGGCACGATGATGCTCGGGGCGATGGGCAACACCGATCACGACGAGTCGATCGCGATGATCCGCACCGCGCTCGACGCGGGAATCAACTTCGTCGACACGGCGGACGTGTACTCCGGCGGAGAGTCCGAGGAGATCGTCGGCAAGGCGCTCGTCGGCCGCCGCGACGACGTCGTGCTCGCCACCAAATTCGGCCTGCCGATGGGCGACGACCCGAACCGCCGCGGGGCATCCCGGCGCTGGATCGCGACGGCGGTCGAGGACAGCCTGCGGCGCCTCGGCACCGATCGGATCGACCTCTACCAGCTGCACCGCGCCGACTACGAGACGGATGTCGACGAGACCCTGTCGGCGCTCAGCGACCTGGTGAGGGCGGGCAAGATCCGCGCCTTCGGGTCCTCCACCCAGCCGGCCGACTACATCGTCGAAGGCCAGTGGGCCGCGGCGCGGGGAGGTCACCACCGGCACCTCAGCGAGCAGCCGCGGTACTCGATCCTCAATCGCGGCATCGAGGTCGCCGTGCTGCCCACCGTCGAACGGTATGGCATGGGAGTGCTCAGCTACGGTCCGCTGGGCAGCGGGTGGCTTTCCGGCCGCTCCGACGTGACCAGGGGTCACCGCGTCGCACGCGCGCCGCAGGCCTTCGACCTCTCCATCCCGGGCAACCAGGCGAAGGCGGATGCCGTGACGAAGCTCTCCGCGCTCGCCGCGGAGGCGGGGCTCTCGCTGCCACACCTCGCCACGGCCTTCCCGCTGGCGCATCGTGCCATCACCTCGGTGATCGTCGGTCCGCGCACACCGAAGCAGCTGCAGGACTCGCTCGACGGGGCGGACGTCGAGCTCTCCAACGACATCCTGGACCGGATCGATGAGATCGTGGCACCCGGCACCGATGTGAATCCGGCCGACAACTACAGCGCGGACCCGCCGTCGCTGCGCGACAAGGCATTGCGACGGCGCTAGCTGAGCTGGGTGCGCTCCACCCAGGCCAGGTATTCGGGAGTGACCGTTCCGGTGACGTAGTCGCCGGTGAAGCAGCTCATCTCGAGCGCGGTCACATCCGAGCCCTCCAGAATCGCGGCCTGCATGTCGGCGACCTCCTGGTAGATGAGGTAGTCGGTGCCGAGTTCGGTGGCGATCTCGGGGATCTTGCGGCCGTGGGCCACAAGTTCCTGTCGCGAGGGCATGTTGATCCCGTAGACGTGCGGGTAGCGCACCGGGGGTGCCGCGGAGGTGAAGGTGACCTTGTTCGCCCCGGCCTCGCGCGCCATCTGCACGATCTCCTTCGACGTGGTGCCGCGCACGATCGAATCGTCGACGATGAGGATGTTCTTGCCGCGGAACTCGGAGCCCATCGCATTGAGCTTCTGCTTCACCGACTTCTTACGCTCCGCCTGGCCCGGCATGATGAAGGTACGGCCGATGTAGCGGTTCTTGTAGAAACCCTCGCGGTATTCGATCCCGAGCTTCTGGGCCACCTGCATGGCGGCCGGGCGGGACGAGTCGGGGATCGGCATGACCACATCGATGTCGCCGCGCGGCGTGTACTGCGCGATCGTGTCGGCCAGCCGGTTGCCGAGGCGCAGGCGGGCCTCGTAGACGGAGATGCCGTTCATGATCGAGTCGGGCCGGGCCAGGTAGACGTACTCGAACGAGCAGGGCACCAGTCGCGGGTTCGCGGCGCACTGCCGCGCGATCATCGCGCCGTCCAGCGCGATGAAGATCGCCTCGCCGGGGGCGACATCCCGAACGAACTCGTACCCGCCGCTCTCGAGCACCAGGGACTCGGATGCGACGATCCAGTCGGTGCCGGTGAAGCCCTGGGCGCGGCGCCCGAGCACGAGCGGGCGGATGCCGAAGGGGTCGCGGAACGCGAGCAGGCCGTAGCCGGCGATGAGCGCGATGGTCGCGTACGACCCTTCGACGCGCTCGTGCACGCGCTCGACCGCCGCGAAGATCTGGTCGGGGTCGAGGTTCGGCCCGGTGACCTGTTCCTGCAGTTCGTGGGCGAGCACGTTCACCAGCAGCTCGGTGTCTGAGGAGGTGTTGAGGTGCCGGCGGTCGATGCGGAACAGCTCGTCGGTGAGCTCGCGCGTGTTGGTGAGGTTGCCGTTATGCACGAGGGCGATGCCGTACGGCGCGTTCACGTAGAACGGCTGGCTCTCCTCCTCGTTGCTCGCCGTGCCCTTCGTGGCGTATCGCACATGGCCGAGGCCCATGTTGCCGGGCAGTGCGCGCATGTCGCGGGTGCGGAAGGCCTCGCGCACCTGGCCCTTCGCCTTGCGGATGTGGAAGGTGCGGCCCTCCGCCGTGGCGATCCCGGTCGAGTCCTGGCCGCGGTGCTGGAGGAGGAGAAGGCTGTCGTAGACCTGTTGGTTGGCGGGTTCCGAAGAAACGATGCCGACGATGCCGCACATTCGCGGGAAGGCTCCAGACCGTAGAGTTGGTGGTGGTTCGGCACCAGTCTTTCACGCTTCGGGAACGGAAACAGCGATGGTCAGCAAGTACGCCGAAGCGGGCGTGGACACCGCCGCCGGTGACCTCGCCGTCGAGCTGATGAGGTCCGCGGTCTCGAAGACCCACGGTCCCGAGGTTCTGGGCGGCGTCGGCGGATTCGCCGGCCTGTTCGACGTGTCGTTCCTCACGTCGTACACGAAGCCGCTGCTGGCGACCTCGACGGATGGCGTGGGCACCAAGGTCGCGATCGCCCAGGCGATCGACAAGCACGACAGCATCGGCATCGACCTGGTCGGCATGGTGGTCGACGACATCGTGGTGGTCGGCGCGAAGCCGATGTTCATGACCGACTACATCGCCTGCGGCAAGGTGGTCCCATCGCGGATCGCGGAGATTGTCGCGGGTATCGCGCGCGGTTGCGCTGAGACCGGCACGGCCCTCGTCGGCGGCGAGACCGCCGAGCACCCCGGCCTTCTTGGACCCGATGACTACGACGTGGCGGGTGCGGCCGTCGGCGCCGTGGAGTCCGAGGCGCTGCTCGGCCCGCATCTCGTCGCTGACGGCGACGTCGTGATCGCGCTCGGGTCATCCGGACTGCACTCGAACGGCTATTCGCTCGTGCGTCACGTGCTGGCGGGACGCAAGATCGCGTACACCGATCACTCCAAGGATCTCGGCGGCTCGGTAGGCGAGGTGCTGCTCGAGCCGACGAAGCTCTACACGGCGCCGCTGCTTCGCCTGCTCGCGGACCCGCGGCTGGGCACGAGCGTGCACGCGTTCAGTCACATCACGGGTGGCGGTATCGCGGCGAACGTCGCGCGGGTTCTGCCGGTGGGCAGCTGGGTCGAGATCGACCGCGGCACCTGGAGTCCGCAGCCGGTGTTCCGGGTGTTGTCCGAGTGGGGCGGGATGTCGCTCGAGGAGACCGAGGGCACCTGGAATCTCGGCATCGGCATGGTCGCGATCGTGGCGGCGGACGCGGTCGACGGCATCATCGGGAAACTGGCCACCGATGGCATCCCGGCATGGGTCGTCGGGGAGGTGTCGATGACGGCTCGCCCTTCGACGAGCTCAGGGACGAAAACGAGTTCAGGGGCCGATCGTTTCGAGCAGGGTGCCAAGGGCGTCAACGGCGGCGCCGTCAGATTGATACGTCGCTACGCGGACTGACCCGGGATGTACTGGTCGTCGTCGTAGTCGTCGACGTCATCCGTGTTGGCGGCCGCGGTCGCGAACTCGGGCCACTTCTCGAGGTCCTCTTCGAGCTTGGGGTCCATCGGGATCGGGGCGCCTGAGGGATGCGTGAGCTCGCGCTCCAGCGCGTTGTAGTTGGTGTCGGGGCTGAAGTACTTCAGCTCGCGCGCCACCTTGGTGTGCTTTGCTTTTTGACGGCCGCGTCCCATGGACTTGACCCCCTCACGATTCCTGCCCGGGTCTGACCATCTAATGCGCCCGAGGTACCAACGGATCTACGGAAAACTAAATGCCAACTTTAGCATGCGGTGGTCCGCCGAATCTCTTGCGGTTAAGAGCTGTGCGGGCGGCTAACGTTAACTCGTGACCAGTGTGCCAGCACGTACCTCGGTCGTGGTGATCGGCGCTGGGCAAGCGGGGCTTTCGGTCTCCTACTACCTCAAGCGCCTGGGCCTCGAACCAGGGCTGGACTTCGTCGTACTCGATCGCGGCCCGAGCACCGGTGGTGCGTGGCAGAACCGCTGGGAGGCGCTGCGCATCGGCTCCGCGCATCGCATCAACGACCTTCCGGGCATGGACGAACTGGGTGTGAGTTTCGAGACCGCCGACCGGCAGGCGCCGGCGAAGGATGTCGTGGCCGACTACTACGCGAAGTACGAGGGGCACTACGGTCTCGGCGTGCTGCGCCCGGTGGACGTGAGGCGCGTGTTCAACCGCGGCACCGAGCTGGTGGTCGACACCGGTCCCGATCTCATGGACTCCGGCGAGATCGTCACCCAGATCGTCGTCAACGCGACCGGCACCTGGGGTTCCCCGTTCATCCCCTGGTACCCGGGAATGAACGAGTTCCAGGGCAGGCACGTGCACACCACCGACTACAACTCGGCCCAGGAGTTCACCGGAAAGAGCGTCGTGGTGGTCGGCGGCGGCACCTCCGCGGTCGGCTTCCTGCTGGAGCTGGAGACGATCGCCGCCGAACTCACCTGGGTGAGCCGCCGTCCGGTCGACTTCAACGACGGCGAGTTCGACATCGAGTCGGGCGCCGCTGCGGTGGCGATGCAGGACGAGGCGGCCCGCACCGGGCGTGCGCTGCCCAGCATCGTCAGCGGTACCGGCATCGCGAAGACCCGCCGCATCCAGGCCGGCATCGAGCGCGGACTGCTGGTGGCGAAGCCGATGTTCTCCTCCATCGAGCCGAATGGCGTCCGGTGGCCGGACGGCAGCTTCCAGCGCGCGGACGCGATCGTGTGGTCGACCGGCTTCCGGCCGGAACTCCGGCACCTGGCGCCGCTTCGCCTGCGCGAGAAGGAGGGCGGGGTGACCGTCGGGCAGGGCTCGTCGTGGAAGGACCCGCGCATCTTCTTCGCCGGCTACGGACCGCAGGCGTCCACCATCGGCGCCAACCGGGCCGGCCGCACCATCGCTCGCCAGGTCGTAGCGATGCTCTCCAACCTGGACGCTTAGAACGCGAGCAGGAACGCCAGCGTCGCGACGCCGAGTGACACGGCGAGGTTCAGCGCGACGCTGGAGAGGGCCGAGCGCCACCGGCCGGCCTGCACCAGCTGCACGGTCTCGACCGACCAGGTGCTGAAGGTGGAGAGGCCCCCGCAGATGCCGGTGAGCAGGATGAGCCGCCACTCCGGGGACACCGATCCGCGATAGGCGAGCCCCAGTACGACGCCGCCGACGGTCGACGCCACCACGTTCACCACCAGCACGGCCCACGGGAACGACGGGCGTCGAGCGAACGCGAGCGATGTGCCGTAGCGCGCGAGGGCGCCGATCACGCCCGCCACGAGAACCGCGATCACCAGCGGGACGGTCATTCGTCCACCAGGTCCGGTGGGGTGCGCCGGCGGCCGCCGAGGGCGATGCCGGCGACAGCGGCGGCGAAGCCGAGCAGCAGGGTGCCGACGAGGTAGGCGAGGGCGAGCATCCATTCGCCATGTGCGCCCTCGGCGATGAGGGACACGATCACCGCGGAGAAGGTGGTGAAGGAGCCGATCAGGCCGGTGCCGAGCCCCGCGCGCAGCCAGTTGGGCAGGTCGCGCCACCGCCACAGGGTCGAGACCAGCGCGCCGAGCGCGAACGATCCCACCACGTTGATGAGGAGCGTCGACCAGGGGAAGCTGGTGTCGCTGTGCGGGATGACCGCGTCCAGCGTGAGTCGTGCTCCCGTGCCGAGCACCGCGCCCATGGCGACGGCGACGAACTCGCGCCAGCCGACCGGCACGCTAGCCCTGCTTCGGCGTGCTCGTCTTCGTGCTGCCCGTCTTCGGCGCGACGGTCGAGGGAACCGTCGCCGCCTTGCTCACCGTGGACTTCACCGCTGTCTTGCGGTGGGCGGCGCGCTCGGCCTTCTCCTCACGCGCGGCGCGGTCGACCAGGCTCTCGCTCGTGCCCTCCATCGTGGCGGGGAGCTTCGTGCCCGGGCCGGCGGCCGGAGGCAGCGGCTTGCGCATGATCGGGCGCCGCGGTTCGCCGCGACGATCGGCACCGGGAAGCGGACGGGAGCCGCGAGTGTAGAGCTGCTTCGACGAGTCCAGCAGCCATGGCACCAGGGCGATGGTGACGCCGTGGCAGAGCATCAGCTTCTGCCGGATGCGCCGGGCCTTGTGGTTGTGGAGCAGGTTCTCCCACCAGTGGCCGACGATGTACTGCGGCGTGTAGACGGTGATGACCTCGGAGCCGTACTCCGCTCGCCGGGCCTTGATGTATTTGATCAGCGGCGTGCTGATGTCGCGGTACGGCGACGGCACGATGCGCAGCGGGATCTTGATGTTCATCGTGTCCCAGAGCTTCGACAGCTCCTCCGAGGCGACCTCATCGATGTTGACGTGCACGGCCTCGATGCTCTCGTGCCGGGCCGCGATCGCGTAGTCGAGCGCCTTCAGGGTTGGCTTCTGCATCTTGCCGACGAGCACCACGGCGTGGTCGCCGGTTGCGCCGAACGTAGTGGTGGGGTCGACCTCGATGCCGCTGGCGACCTGGCCGTAGTACCGGTTGATCTTGTACATCAGGAAGAACAGCACCGGCATGATCACGAACACGAGCCACGCGCCGTGGGTGAACTTGGTGATCGTCACCACCACGAGCACCGTGAACGTGAAGAGGGCACCCGTCGCGTTGATCATGCGGGAGCGGATGACCTGCCCGCGGTTCGCACAGCCGGCGCGGAGCATCTTGGTCCAGTGCACGACCATGCCGGTCTGGCCGAGCGTGAACGAGACGAAGACACCGATGATGTAGAGCTGGATGAGCGAGGTCGGGTTCGCGCGGTACACCAGCAGCAGCACGATGGCCACGCCGCTCAGCACGAGCACGCCGTTCGAGTAGACGAGGCGATCGCCGCGGGTGGACAGCGACTTCGGGGCATAGGAGTCCCGTGCCAGCACCGAGCCCAGCAGGGGGAACCCGTTGAACGCGGTGTTGGCGGCGAGCAGCAGCACCAGGGCCGTAGCTCCCTGGATGATGTAGAACATGAAATAGCCGGCACCCGGGAACACGGCGGCGGCGATCTGCGAGATGACGCTGTGCTGCGGCGCGGTCAGGCAATCCTTGAAGCCCTTGAGGTCACAGGCGGACTCGGCGTAGTGCACGTGGGTGATGAGCGCCAGTGCCACGATGCCGACGAACAGCACGATCGCGATGCTGCCCATGAGAACGAGGGTGCGCTGCGCGTTCTTGATCTTCGGGCGGCGGAAGGCCTGCACGCCGTTCGCGACCGCTTCGACGCCGGTGAGGGCCGAACATCCGCTGGCGAACGCTCGCAGCAGCAGCAGGATGATGGCGACCTGACCGAGGTTCTCCGGATTCTTGATGAGCAGCGACGACGAGGCCGCGACGGGCGCGTCGCCGATCGTCGTGCGGAACAGCCCCACCACGATCATGGTGAGCACGCTGCCGATGAACAGATAGGTCGGCAGGGCGAATGCCTTGCTCGACTCCGCCACACCGCGCAGGTTGACCGCGGCCAGAATGACGACGAAGCCGACGGCGAGTTCGACGCGGTACGGGTTGAGCGTGGGGAACGCGGAGATGATGTTGTCGACACCGCTCGCCACCGACACGGCGACGGTGAGGATGTAGTCGACCAGCAGGGCCGAGGCGACGATCAGCCCGGCCTTCTCCCCGAGGTTCTTGTGGGCGACCTCGTAGTCGCCACCACCCGAGGGGTATGCCTTGATCAGCTGGCGGTATGACGTCACCACGACGATCAGGAGCAGTACGACGGCGGCCGCGATCCACGGCGCGAAGCTGATGAAGGCGAGTCCGCCGAGGGTCAGGATGAGCAGCAGCTCCTGGGGCGCGTATGCCACCGAGGAGAGCGCGTCACTGGCGAAAATGGGCAGCGCGAGGTGCTTAGGAAGAAGCTGCCCCTCCAGTTTTTCGGAGGGCAGCGGTTCGCCGATCAGCCATCGCTTCGGCGACCTGGCTTCGCTGGTCACGAGGAGCGACATTACACCCGCGCAACGAGCTGGGAATAATTCGACGCCGACGTAGCAGCAGACTTTCGGGTAACGATTGGGCGACTAGTGGGAGGACAGCGATCTAACGGCCGACCGCACCGCCGCGAGCTGGGATCGCAGCAGTTCCGCGGCACCGTCGGGGAGCGCCCCTTTCGCGGCCATCGTGCGCAGGTCGGTGCGCAGCTGGTGGCGGAAATCCTCGACGATCATCTCGGCCTGGTGCAGCTGGCCGCTGACCGTCACCCGCTGCGGTTCCGCCTTCGTGCTGCGGCCCGCTCCCCGCGCGTCCTCGGTCGCCTCCCGGGCGGCCGCGGCGAGCTCCGCCTTCAGGGTTTTCATCGCGTCGTCGACGGATGCCCGTACCGTGTCGGCCAGGCGGCGCACGGAGTCCGTCACGTCGTTCTCGAGACGCGCGAGCTCGCCGCGCCGGGACTCGAGCTCGGCCCGCCCCGCGTCGGTGATCTCGTAGATCGTCTTGCGGCCATCCGTCGACTTGGTGACGAGACCGTCTTCCTCCAGCTTGCCGAGCCTCGGGTAGATGGTGCCCGCGCTCGGGATATAGGTGCCGCCGAAGCGGTCGCCGAGCTCCTGGATCAGTTCGTAGCCGTGCATCGGCCGTTCGGCCAGCAGGCTGAGCAGGTAGAGCCGCAGGTGACCGTGGGCGAAGACCGGCGTCACGCGGTCACCGCGTGCAGCACCGAGATGCTGCCCCCGACCGTGTTGGCCCGGAAGTCGAGCCAGTGCTTGTCGAGTTCGCCGTAGCTGCCCGTGTAGCTGCCGTTGATGCCGCGGATCTCGGAGTCATCCAGCTGCAGCTTGCCGCTGACTGTGTTGACGGTGTACCTGGCGGGCATGCCCGGCTCGAGCCGCACGGTGATCTTCCCGCTCACAGCGCTGACCTTCGCGGTGTCAGGCAGGCCTTTAAGATCGAGAAACAGGCTCCCGGATACCGTGTCCCCGGTGAATTTCGCGATGTCGCCGCTCGCGGTGATGTCGCCGCTGACGGTGCGGGCGCCGACATTGCCGTGATGGTCGCGCACGGCGATCTCGCCGCTGACCGCATTGAGCTGGACGTCACCGGTGACGTCGTCGACGACGAGGTCACCGGTGACCGTGGAGAGCGAGCCGTCGCCGCGCAGGCCGCTGACGAGACCGTTCGCCGAGACGACGCCGAGTTTGAAGGCGACATCCCGCGGCACCATCACGCTGATGTCGGCAGAGGCGCGGCCGGTGAACGACGTGAACACGTCGAGGAAGTTCTCCCAGCTGAGCTGGGGGTGGTCGATCTCGAGACGGTCGCCGTCGATCGAGATCTTCAGCGACTTGCCCCGCACCGAGTGCACTTCGACGCGCGCGCCGGGTTCGTCGTGGGCGACGATGTCGACCTTGCCGGCGATGAGACTCACCTTCAGCGAGCGCACCAGTTCGAAGTCGATGACCTTCTCACCATCGACGAGCCACTTCTCCTGGACCATGATGGATCCTTCCCTGATCGAGTTATATCGCGTTCGCGTAAACTCACGATATAGCTCGACTTACCGAAATGCAAGAGTCTCGCTTGACATTGACGCGGCGTCAACCTCTAGCGTGGCTGGCATGACGAACGAATGGCCGATCCAGGAGATCGCGCGGCTGTCGGGAATCACCTCCCGCACCCTGCGCCACTACGGCGAGATCGGGCTGCTGCCGCCGACTCGCGTCGGCGCGAACGGATACCGCTATTACGACGAGGAGGCGCTGGTCAGACTGCAGCGCATCCTCATGCTGCGCGACCTCGGCCTGGCGCTGCCCGCGATCGCCTCCGTCGTCGACGGGCGGCAGGACAAGACGGATGCCCTGGCCGGCCACCTGCGCTGGCTGCGCCAGGAGAAGAAGAGACTCGATCGCCAGATCGGCGCGGTCGAAGGGACCATCGAGAAACTGAAGGGAAGGGAACGACTCATGGCGGAGGACGCATTGGACGGCTTCGACCACACGGTCTACCGGGACGAGGTGGTGGAGCGCTGGGGCGAGGACGCGTACGCGACGAGCGACGCGTGGTACCGCTCGCTGGGCGCCGGCCGGAAGGCGGCGATCTCGGCCGAGCAGGCGGACATCCAGCGGGCGTTCGCGGAGGCGCTCGCCGCCGGCGAGAGCCCGGAGTCGGGGCCGGTGCTCGCGACAGCGAGGCGCCACTACGACTGGGTGACCGCCGGCTGGCAGGGCAGGCGGCCGACGGCCGAGCAGTTCGCCGGACTCGGCGAGCTGTACGTCGCCGACGAGCGCTTCGCGAGGAATTACGGTGGCCGGCGCGGCGCCGAGTTCGTGCGCGACGCGATGGCCGCCTACGCGAAGAACGCGCTCTAACTGTCGGGGCGGTCCGGTCAGTGCCTGTCAGGTACCCGATGGTAGCCGTCGGTCCTGACCGCCTCGATCGTGGCGATGATCGCCCAGACGCAGATGCCGCCGAGGGCGAGGAGCCCGATCATGCGGCCACCACCTCGGGAGCAGGCGCGACGTCGGGTACACGCAGCAGCGGTAGTGTCACCCCCACCATCGGTCCGACCAGCAGCGCGAAGGCGACGGTGCCGATGCCGACGTTACCGCCGAGCAGCCAGCCGATCGCCAGCACGACCACCTCGATCGAGGTGCGCACGATCCAGATCCGCCAGCCGAAGCGGCGATGGATGCCGGTCATCAGCCCGTCGCGCGGCCCCGGCCCGAAGCGGGCGCCGATGTACAGCCCAGTCGCGACCGCCAGCAGGCAGAGCCCCCCGGCGAACAGCGCCACCTGCACGAGCAGTGCGTGCTGCGGCGGGATGAGCCAGAGACCGAACTGCGCGCTCGGGCCGATCAGCAGCACGTTGAGCAGGGTGCCGATGCCGGGCCGCTGCCGGATCGGGATCCACAGCAGCAGCACGAGCGCGCCGACGATGTTGGTGACCCAGCCGAACGGGATGCCGGTGTGGCGGGAGATGCCCTGGCTCAGCACGTCCCACGGCCCGACCCCGATGCCGGCCTCGACCATCATCGCGATCGCGATCCCGTAGAGGAAGAGTCCGGCGGGCAGCTGCACGATGCGGCGGGCCAGGATGAGTCTGCTGTTCACGCGAGAAAGCCAATTACACTATTGGACCTGTGGCAAGAGGCCAATTTTGGTACAGTGGCCGCATGGCATCCGTCTCCGCGCGCATATTGGCCTCACTGGTTGCCGGATGGCGCGAGTCCACCTCGGCGCCGGCCTACGCCGCGCTCGCCGACCGCATCCGACTGCTCGTGCTGGACGGCCGCATCCCGCTCGGCACGCGCCTGCCGGCGGAACGGGAACTCGCCGCCCAGCTGGCCGTCAGCCGCACTACGGTGACGGCGACCTACTCCGAGCTGCGGGATGCCGGCTACCTGCACAGCGTGCGCGGCTCCGGCAGCGTGGCCCGGCTGCCCGCGCGCGCGCCGGTGTCGGTCGAATCGGAGCACTCCGGCTACCTCGATTTCAGCAAGGCGGCGCTGCCGGCCATCCCGCTCGTGGCGGAGGCGGCGCAGCGGGCCGCGCTCGAGCTGCCCGCCTACCTCGGCGACACCGGGTTCGATCCCATCGGGCTGCCGGTGCTGCGCGCTGCGATCGCTCGGCGGTACAGCGCGCGGGGGCTGCCGACCGAACCCGAGCAGGTGATGGTGACCATCGGCGCGCAGCACGCCATCGCGCTGCTGGCACGCACTCTGCTCGGACGCGGGGACAGCGCGCTCGTGGAGTCGCCCAGCTACCCGCACGCCTACGAGGCGCTCAAGCTGGCCGGTGCGCGACTGGTTCCGGTCAGCGTCACCACCGACGACGGCTGGGACGAGCCGGCCATCGAGCAGGCGCTGCAGCGCAGCAGCCCCGCGATGGGCTACCTGATGCCCGACTTCCACAACCCGACCGGCCGCTCCATGTCCGCCGGGCTCCGTGAGCGGATGCTCGCGCAGGCGGCAGCGCAGGGCACCGTGATCGTCGGCGACGAGACCATGGCGGAGCTGTCGATCGACCGGCCGGACCACCCCCTCCCGCTGGCCGCCTACGGGCCGGCCGTGCTCATCGGCTCGGTCGGCAAGACGCTGTGGGGCGGACTTCGGGTCGGCTGGATCCGGGCGGAGCGGCAGCTCATTCAGCGGCTCACCCGTGCGCGGATGGCCGGCGACCTGGGCACCCCCATCCTGGAGCAGCTGATCGTCACCCGGCTGCTGGAGCAGTACGACACCGTGCTGGCGACCAGGCGCGAGCAGCTGAGGGCGGGCCGGGACCACCTCACCGAGCGGCTGGCCGAGGTGTTCCCCGACTGGAGCATGCCCCGGCTCGATGGCGGCCTCACCGCCTGGGTGAACCTGGGCGCCCCGGTCAGCTCGCAGCTGACCCTGGCGGCACGGGCCGAAGGGCTGCTGCTGGCGACCGGGCCGCGCTTCGGGCTGGACGGCGCCTTCGAGCGGTTCCTCCGCATCCCGATCAGCTATCCGGCCGACGAGACCGACCGCGCGGTCGCCGCCCTGTCCGCCGCATGGGCGACGCTGGCTCGCGGACCGGTGCTCGACCAGAACTTCCTCGCCGAGGTCGTCTAAGCGGGTCGAGCTTGTTACTCCTCAGGGTGTATGCGGACCCCCAGCGTTCGCTGTGATACTTCTAGGCAGGGCACAAGATCGTGCGCTCCCGCCCACAGCATCCAGGAGTCTCCACGTGCATCTGTTCTCCGTCTTCAGCCTGCGCAACCGCGCCCTCATCGCGCTCATCACCATCGTGGCGGCGATCGGCGGCGGCATCGCGCTCGCCAACTTCAAGCAGGAGCTGATCCCCTCTCTCTCGCTCCCCTCCGTCTATATCGTCACCAGCTATCCGGGCGCGTCGCCGGACGTCGTGAACACCGACGTGTCGACGCCGATCGAGAGTGCGATCCAGGGCATCGAGAACCTGGACTCGACCACGGCGACGTCCAGTACGTCCGCCTCCACGGTGACCGCGTCCTTCCAGTACGGCACCGACATCGCCACCTCCGAGCAGAAGGTGCAGCTCGCCCTCGATCGCATCTCCAGCACCCTGCCGAGCGGCGTCACGCCCCAGGTGATCACCTTCAGCCTCAGCGACTTCCCGGTCATCCAGCTCGCGGTGACCAGCGACCTCGACAAGCACACGCTGGCGTCGAAGCTCTCGTCCCTCACCGTGACCAACCTGAAGCAGGTGGTCGGCGTCAGCGACGTCAGCCTGCTCGGCGCCGCGTCCCAGCGGGTGACGATCACCCCGGATGCCGGCACGCTGGCGGCGGACGGCCTCACCGTGCAGTCGATCAAGACGGCGCTCTCGTCGAACGGCACGCTCCTGGCGAGCGGGTCGATCACCGAGAACTCGAAGACCTTCACCGTGCAGTCGGGCACCAAGTTGACGTCGACGGCGGACATCGCCGCCCTGCCGCTGCTCGGCACGCGGCTCGCCACCCCGCCGACCATCGGTGATGTTGCCACCGTCGCCGTGGTCGACAACCCGATCGCCGGTTACTCGCGGGTGAACGGCAAGCCGGCGGTGTCGCTGAACATCACCAAGACGGCGGCGGCCAACACCGTCACCGTGTCCCAGCTCGTGCGCGCCGACATCCCGACGCTGGAGAAGCAGATCGGCCACAACACCAAGCTCACGATCGTCTCCGATCAGGCCCCGTCGATCACCCAGTCGATCGACAGCCTCGCGCAGGAGGGCCTGCTCGGGCTCGTCTTCGCGGTCATCATCATCTTCGTCTTCCTGCTGTCCGTCAGGACCACGATCGTCGCCGCGATCTCCATCCCGGTGTCCGTGCTCATCACCTTCCTCGGCATGCAGGGCGCCGGGTACACGCTCAACATCATCACGCTGGCCGCCCTCACCATCGCGATCGGCCGCGTGGTCGACGACTCCATTGTCGTCATCGAGAACATCAAGAGACACATCGGCCTCGGCGAAGAGAAACTGCCGGCCATTCTCTCGGCGGTGCGCGAGGTGGCGGTGGCCGTCACGGCATCCACCATCACCACGGTCGCCGTCTTCCTGCCGATCGCCCTCGTCGGCGGACTCACCGGCGAGCTGTTCCGGCCGTTCGCGCTCACCGTGACCATGGCGCTGCTCTCGTCGCTGTTCGTCGCGCTCACCATCGTGCCGGTGCTGGCGTACTGGTTCCTGCCGTCGAAGAAAACGAGTCCAGTCGATGAGGTCCCGACAAGCTCGACCCGCTCGCCCGCCGAAGCGGACGACCTCGAGAAGCCGACGCGGCTGCAGAGGGTGTACCTGCCGGTCATCCGCTGGACCCTGCGCTTCCCGGCGATCGTCATCATCATCGCCATCGTGCTTCTGCTCGGCAGCGGCCTCGCGGCGAGCGGCCTCAAGACCAACTTCATCGGCAACACCGGCCAGAACACGCTGACCGTCACCCAGACTCTCCCGCTCGGCACCTCGCTCGCCGCACAGAACGACGGGGCGAAGAAGGTCGAGTCGACCCTCCGCGACATCAAGGGCGTCAAGACCGTGCTGCTCACCATCGGCTCCGGCGGAAGCTCGCTGCGCGCCGCATTCTCCGGCGGCGGGTCGAGCACCTTCTCGGTCACCACGGACACCAACGCCGATCAGGCGGCGCTGCAGGCCACCATCACGAAGAAGCTGAAGGCGATCAAGAACGACGGCAAGATCGTGCTGAACACGGCATCCGCGGGCTTCGCGTCGACGAACATCGAGGTCGACGTCACTGCCGGCAGCGACGCGGACCTTCGCGCCGCTTCCGACGCGATCCTCAAGAAGGTCGACAAGCTCTCGGTCGTGGCGAGCTCGTCGAGCAACCTGTCCGCTTCGCTGCCGTACATCGCGGTGAAGATCGACCGCAGCGCGGCGGCGGCGGACGGCCTCAGCGACGCACAGGTCGGATCCATCGTGACCCAGGCGATGAACCCGAGCGC
>FSWJ01000566.1_pt1 | contig 31246 bp, 24 predicted proteins | sample 1637851 | NCBI WGS metagenome assembly FSWJ01 (sample SAMEA3914789, study PRJEB12502) | metagenome | biome: forest; material: soil | place: Canada | collected 2011-07-03 | depth 0.3 m | reverse complement strand
TGCTTGATCTTGCTGATGCCCGCGGCCGAACTGGCCGGCTGTCGCCATTGCAATGCTCCCCAGGTTGCACCTGCCAGTACAACGGCGACGATCGCAACGATGGCGATGACCACTGTTCGACGATGCGACCCTGCCCAGACTCGAAAGCCGGGCCCGCCCGCGGAAACGCTCCGAGTGCTCGAATCCATGGCATGCCCCTGTCTTCCTAGGTCTCGACCTGTGGCGACAGTGTTTCCCCGATTCGTTAGAACGCAGTAATGAGAGTATTCAGGTTGTGTAAAACATCATCAAGGCCTCGACACCCTCCACTGGGGTGACGCCCTGCCGGACCTGGTCCGGTGCAGGTGCGCGCACAACAGATCAGGAGCCGTGGTTCTTCGACTCGTTGCTCAGTGTTCTTGAGGCAGAGCTGGCAGATCCGTACTGGTCGTGGGAGAGAATCCGGGCTACCTGACCCAGGCGCTTTTGTTCCAACGTTGCCTCGGGGTGGCCGTACGATAGTTTTTGCTGGTCAGATGGCCCTTGGCGCCGGTCATGTCGAGGCTGCGCAGTCGCCGCAACGCCTGGATCGCCGCCCGATCGCGGCAACCAGTGAATGGCAACCGGGATGGTCGGTGCTCCCTCCCGGCTCCGTGGGCGCGTTCAATGGGGCCGTGTAGGGTAGATGCTCACCTTTCGTCTACCCGGTGTTCACGTTGCCGATCATGGGACGCCGAACGTGCCGGGGTCCCATTTCCGGGACCAGACGGATGTCTTGGGGCCAGTCCCCAGAAGTTCAGGAGGATGCTATGGCATCGAAATCGAAGAAGGCGGCCGACAAGGCCGCCAAGCGGCTGAAGAAGACCGTTGACAAAGTGAACGCCAAAGCGGCGAAGCAACAGTCCGCGGCGAAGAAGGCCGCCAAGAAGGTCAGCGACGACCTCACAAAGCAGGCCAAGCGCGCGAAGCAGCAGCTGCTCAAGCAGAAGAAGGCCGCCAGGAGGGCCACCGATCGTCTGAAGAAGGCGACCGCGAAGGCCAAGTCCAGCGCCAAGGGGAAGGCCAAGCCCGCGAGCAAGCCTAAGTCGAAGAGCAAGGCGAAGCCGGCCAGCACGCCGAGGACTGCCGCGTCGGCAACCCCGCCGGCCAAAGCCTCCGAGCCGAAGGTCTCAGCCCCCGCCGCTCGCACGCACGCAGCCCCGACCACCGCCCTCGCGGCTCCTGCAGCCGAGCGCGAGCCAGCGTTGCAGAGCAGCTAGACCCCGCATTCGGGCCCGTCTCCCCACGGAGGCGGGCCCTTTCGATTCGGCGCGATCGCCGCCCCGATCCCTAGGCCCCGGTCATGTCCCGGCTGCGCAGTCGCCGCAAGCCGAGGATCGCCAGGACGATCGCGAGGGCGCCGATCACGATCAGCGGCACCGCCGAGAACTGCTCGCCCACGCGAGGTACCGCAGTGAAGGGCGTGTTGTCGATGAGCCAGTCGGGCAAGCTGAACAGGTCGCCGAACATCGAGAGCACCACCAGCACAGCGAACACGGCCCAGGTGACCGCGCTCGCCGCACGGGGCAACCAGGCCGCACAGAACGCCACGAAGGCGATGATCAGCAGCACCGACGGCCAGTAGGCGAGGGATGCCATGGCCAAGCGTGCGCCCTGGCCGGGGTCTCCGACCGATGCGCCGAAACTCGCCCCGATGAAGTACCCGCTGAGTGCGAGCAACAGGAACGAGACCACAGCGGGCACCACCAGGCGTGACAGTGCCCAGCCGGTCCGTGAGATCGCGCGCGACCATTGCAACTCGGCGCGGCCGTTCGCCTCCTCCGCACGGATGGTGTCGGCGCTCTGCAGGGCGAACGCCGAAACCAGCAGCACGTTCGCCATGGCGAAGAATCCGAGCAGTCCCTCCACGACGTCTTTCGACCCGCCCGTGAACGCCTGGGCGATCGGATTGTCGCCGGCGAGCAGGCTGGCCATCGCGGTCGAGACCGATCCGAAGAACAGCGCCCCGATGAGCACGCCGATGGTCCAGCCGATGATCGACCCGCGCTGCAGTCGCAGTATGAGGCCGACGGGCGTCATGGTCAGCGCGGCGGCGTGCTGCGGGCCGTGCCGGTCGGGCAGGATGCCCTCGCCGACATCCCGACGCCGTTCGAGCAGCAGGGCGATCGCGCAGAGGGCCACGGCGGCGACGACCGAGATGCCCAGCGGCCACCACAGGTTCTCGCCGTATGAGCGCATCTGCTGGCCCCAGCCGATCGGTGACACCCAGCTGAGTCCGCTCGGATTGTCGCCCTTCGCCTGCAGGTCGGCGACGGCTCGCACCAGGTATGCCGCGGCCAGCACCACCGATGCGAGCGCATTGGCGCCGCGACTGGTCTGTGCGAGCTGTCCGGTGATGGCGGAGACGCCGATGAACACCAGGCCGACTCCCATGATCGATGCGCCCATGGCGAACGCTCCATCCGCGGGCAGGCCCTGCGAGATCGCCGCGAGGGCGCTCATGATGCCCACCACCATCGTCACGCCGGCGTTCACCACCCAGTTGGCGAGCGAGTAGGCGTGCTGTCCGAGCACCCCACCGCGCAGCAGCTCGGTGCGGCCGGCCTCCTCCTCGGCGCGCCCGTTGCGGGTGACCAGGAAGATCACGGCGAACGACAGCGCGACGGCCAGCGTCATCCAGAGTTTGATGTTCAGGATGCCGCCCAGCGTGCTCGCCGCGTACGGGAGGCCGGTGAGGGCCGCCACCGCCGGCGTGTTGGCGATCGTGGCGTAGGCGTCGCGATCGGCCTGGGTCGGGAAGGCGACCCGCTGCGATTGGATGACGATCGCGACCAGGCCGGCGAGCACGATCGTCCAGATCAGCATTCGCAGCCAGTTGCGGCGCAGGATGAAGCGCACCATGATCGGGAAGCCGGCGTAGGCGTCGGCCACCCGGCCGCGTCCCGGCATGCGTGCGATGGTCGGTGCGGTGCGGCTCTCGACCGTGGTCATCGCTGCACCGCCGTTTCCGCCTGGTCGGCGTGCACGCCGTAGTGGCGCAGGAACAGTTCCTCGAGCGAGGGGGGTGTGGAGATGAGACCGCGCGGTCTGAGGGATGCGAGGGCTGTCATGACGCGCGGCAGCGCACCCTCGTCCACCGAGAACGAGACCCGGGGGCCGTCGGCGGTGAGTTCGTGCACACCGTCCACCGTGGAGAGCGCGGCAGCGTTCCCGTCGATCGTGACGCTGATCGTCGAGCGCTGCAGGTGCCGCAGCTCGGCCAGGGTCCCCGATTCGACGGTGCGACCGTCGCGGATGATCGTCACCGTGTCGCAGAGTTTCTCGACCTCGGCGAAGATGTGGCTCGAGAGCAGCACGGAACGCCCTTCGCCCTTGGCCTCGCTGACACAGTCCGTGAAGACGCCTTCCATGAGCGGGTCGAGCCCATTCGTGGGCTCGTCGAGGATGAGCAACTCGGCCGTGCTGGCGAACGCCGCCACGAGGGCGACCTTCTGGCGGTTGCCCTTCGAGTAGCCGCGTGCCTTCTTCGTCGGATCGAGGTCGAACAGTCGCAGGTACTTGTCGATTCGGGCACGGTCGACCTCGCCGCGCAGTGCGCCGAGAATGTCGATCGCCTGGCCGCCGGTGAGGTTGGGCCAGAGGGTCACATCGCCGGCGACATAGGCGACGCGACGGTGCAACTCGACCGCATCGCGCCACGGGTCGCCGCCCAGAAGGGTCGCCGTCCCGCCATCCGCGCGCAGCAGGCCGAGCAGGATGCGGATCGTCGTCGACTTTCCGGATCCGTTCGGCCCGAGGAATCCGGCCACGCTTCCGGCGGCGACGCGCAGGTCCAGCCCGTTGAGGGCATGCACACTGCCGAAATTCTTCTCAAGGCCGCGCACATCTACGGCCAGTGTTTCAGTCATTTTCTTCTTTCTCGGTTTGCAAAGGTCAAGGATGAGATGGTTCGTCGTCGGGGGTCGCCGGCGGGCCGGAAGAGTGCGCCAGGTACTCGTCGAGCACGGACCTGTCAACGAGCACGCCCTCAGTGAAGAGTTCGAGCGAGGGAAGGGTGATCGACTCCGTGAGACGGTGGATCGCCTGCCCGATATCGCCGAGGTCGAGATCGGGCATGAGCGTGAGTTGCACCAGAAGGCCCCCGAGCGCGCTGGTCACGAGATACCGGGCGCGGGCGGCGGGGTCGCGGCTGGGCTTCAGCAACCCTTCCCGCACGGCGTCTTCGGAGAAGATCTCGGCTTCGGCGATCATGCCCTCGACGAACTCGCGTCCGGCGGCGCCGCCATCGCGCACGCTGCGCAGGATGTAGACGAACATCGGCCCGAAGTCGTCGAGCTTCGACAGCGTCGCCATCGTCTGCGTCGGCGACATCCTCATGCCCTCGACCTTGAGGTCGCGGTAGCGGCGCAACACCTCCGCATCGCATTCGGCCCGGAGCGCGTCTTTGGTGCCGAAGTGATGCCGGATGAGACCTTGGCTGACACCGGCGCGGGCGGAGATCTCACGTACCGAGGCCTCGAACCCGCGGAGGGCGAAGCACTCGATCGCGGCATCCCGAAGGCGCGCCCGCGCCGTGATGTCATCGGACGATCTGGCCCACTGCTGGCCGGCGGCTACATGCACGAGTAGCAAACTATACGAGCGTATAGTCGCCGTCAATAGCTGTGGCTCCTTCCTTACGCTTTCCCGACGGCGCGTCGTCGCGGCGCCGCAGCTCGGCTCAGGCGGCCAGGTGGAACGTGTTCGCGAAGCGGTCGAGCAGGTCGCCTCGTCCGCGCAGCACCTCGACCACACCGGTCGCGATCGCGCGATCCGGGGCGAGTTCGCCGGAGATGAGACGGTGGATGCCCGGGCCGGCGGCGAAGGCGAGGTCGGCCGGTCCGTCCCCGCGCGTCACGTCGCCGCGAGTCACATCCAGGGCGGACCCGTCCACCCGGATGAGCAGCTCGGCGCCGCCGAGGCGCGCCGCGTAGGCGGTCGCCGGCAGTGCCAGCGCAACCTGCGGCCGGAAGGCGGTGCGAAGGTCCATGGTCATGGAGTCCGGGGTGATGATCTGCTCGTCCCGCGGTTCGCCCATCGCTTTGAAGCCCCACGCGCCGAGCGCGAGCACGACGGGCTCGAGTTCTCGGCCGTAGGGCGTCAGCTCGTAGACGATGACCCGGGAGTGCGGCACCCGGCGAAGGATCCCGGCGGCCTGCAGTTCTTTGAGCCGTGTCGCCAGGATGTTACTCGGGATCCGGGGCAGCCCCCCGGCGAGCTCTCCATAGCGACGCGGCCCGACGAGCAGGTCGCGCACGATGAGCAGCGCCCAGCGCTCGCCGACGAGCTCGAGGGCGCGGGTGATGCCGCCGTACTGCCCGTAGTCGCGTGCGGCCATCGGCCTCAGGCCTGCTGGTTCACGGACGCGCCGGGCCCCTCCGCCGCAGCGGTGGGGTCCATCCAGCCGAACTCGAGGAAGTTGCCGTCGGGGTCGGTGAGCTGTCGCTGGTACATGAACCCGTAGTCCGAGGCCGGGTGCGGCTCGGCGCCGCCCGCGGCGATGCCGTCGGCGATGGCCTTGTCGACCGCCTCCCGGTTGTCGAGGAAGATGGCGGTCGACGCCGACGGGTTCACCGCCGGGTCGCCGATCGGCAGGTCGGTGAAGGTCTGGAAGAAGTCGCGCACCAGGATCATGAAATAGCTGTGGTCCTCCTCGACGACGACGCAGGCCGCGTTGTGGTCGGTGAAGAGCGGGTTGATGGTGAATCCGATCGCCGTGTAGAACGCCTTCGCGCGCTCCAGGTCGGTCACCGGCAGGTTGACGAACATCGTGGTCATCGTGGTCTCCTAACGTGGGTCCGTTGTGTGGTGGTTAACACTTGCAAAAAACAAGTGTGGCGTCAAGAGGGCAGAATGGCGGACCATGATGCCGAAGAAGATCCTCGTGCTCGGTGGCACCGCGATGCTGGGCCGCGAGATCGCCCGTGCCGCGCTCTCCCGTGGCCACGACGTGACCTGCGTCGCCCGCGGCGATGACGTTCCCGACGGCGCTGACCTCGTCCGCGCGGACCGGGACGAGGAAGACGCCCTCGCGTCCGTCGCCGCCCAGCAGTGGGACGCCGTGTACGACGTCTCCCGGCAGCCCGGTCACGTGAAGCGCGCGGTGCGCGACCTCGCCCACGCGGGTGTCTATGTCTTCGTGTCGACCTTCAACGTCTACGCCGCGCAGAACGAGCCCGGCGCCGACGAAAGCGCGGACCTTCTCGAGCCTCTCGACTCGGACACCGAGGATCCCGAAGACTACGGCCCGCACAAGGTGGCCTGCGAACAGCATGTTCTCGAGGGTTTCGGGGCGTCGCGCTCGGTGATCGCGCGGTCGGGCCTCATCGGCGGCCCCGGCGATACGTCGACGCGCAGCGGGTACTGGCCGATGCGCTTCGCGGTCTCGGACAGCGTGCTCGTTCCCGGCGACAGCGCCCTGCCGACGCAGCTCATCGACCTGCGGGACCTGGCCGGCTGGCTCCTGGATGCCGCGGAGAACGACTCGATCCGCGGCATCGCCAACGTGACCGGCGACCCGATCCCGCTCGGCGATCACCTCGACACCGCGCGCCGGACTGCGGATCATCATGGCCGGGTCGTCGCCGCATCCCGCGACTGGCTGGTCGAACACGGGGTCGCGGAGTTCGCCGGCCCGAAGTCGATGCCGCTCTGGCTGTCGGATCCCGGGTGGCTGGCCTTCATGGATCGCAGCAACGCCCGGGCGAAAGAGCTGGGGCTCAGACTGCGGCCGCTCGATCAGACCCTCGCCGACGTGCTGGAGTGGGAGCGCTCGGAGGGCTTCGATCGACCGCGGAAGGCGGGGCTGACGACCGCCGAACAGGACGAGCTCGTCGTGGAGCTCGCGGGCTAGCGCGGCCCGATACTCAACGCGACCAGGCCGTCGACGTAGGCCTCGCCGATCATCAGGGTGATCAGGTCCAGGTTCTCGGAGATGCGACCGAAGAACCCCATTCCCAGACGCGTCAGCAGCTGGTCGGTAGGAAGGCCCGCCATCATGGCGAGCGGTGGCATCGACTGGAAGGTACGAAGGGCCTCGTCGATGACGTACTCGAGCAGCTTCTGCTTGCTGTCGAAGTGCCGGTAGAGCAGTGCGTCGCTCACGCCGGCCGCGCGCGCGACCTGCCTGGTCGTCGTCGCGTGGTAGCCGTTGCGGGCGAACAGCGGCCGGGCCGCCGTCGCGATCTCCGCGCGCCGTGCGTCGGAGCTGAGGCGCCGCCGCGGTGCGGGATCGGTCACGCCGCGCGCTTCCTGATCATCGTGAGGAACCACAGTCCGCTGCCCATATTGAGCAGGCCGAGGGGAATCCAGTACAGGCCGTTCTGCGGAGCGAGCGGGGCGGTCGGGGCGAAGATGAGAAGCGCGACGAGGAACAGGGTCATCGCCTTGACGCAGATCGACAGCACCAGGAATCCCGTCGGGCCGAATGTTGATTGCGCGAACACGATCACCGCGACCGACCAGGCACAGGCTTACTTATTAATCAAATCACCTGCTGAGCCGATTGATCCGGGTGGAGTACCGCCAGGCGAATACGCCCGCGACGACCGCGATGGCCAGGCAGACGACGATTCCGACGACCAGGAGCACCTGCTCCACCGGGTCGGTCGCGCCGTAGCGGACGGCGAGCAGGCCGAGCGCGACGATGGCGGCGACGACGGTGATCACGATCGCGCCGACGAACCGCTGGGTGAGTTCGCCGTGCTCGGGTGAGGCGTCCACGTCTTTCATGACGTGGGGCTGTGGGTGCTTCTGCTGCGGGCTGTCGGACACCGCTCCACACTAACCGGCGAGGCTGGTGATCATCGCAGCGAGGAGCCGCTCGACTCGCGGTTCGACATCCACCACCGCGTGCGCAAGACGCGGGTCGCTGCGGTACAGGCTCTCGATCGCCGACCCCGGGGTGGCCATCTGGTAGAACGCGCCCGACAGCGCGGTGGCCGCCGCGACGATATCGACGGTGTCTCCCTCGTCGAGAGCAGGCAGGAGTCTTCGCAGCGAGGCGCCGATCGCCGCGACCTCCTCGAGCGTGACCAGCTTGAACTCGCGCACCGACTCGAGCGAGACATTGCGCTCCAGGTTGAGCGGTGCCTGCGCGAGCAGGTCGCAGAACATCGGCCGGTCGGCGAGGGAGGTCGCGAGCGTGCGGGCGATGCCGCCCGGGGAAGAGTCGTCGAGCGCGTCGAGTGATGCGCGCAACGCCGGCGACCATTCCCGCCAGCCCGCCGCGGTGAGGCGCAGGAAGATCTGCTCGCGCGTCTCGAAGTACCGGAGCAGCGCCGACTTGTGCAGCCCGACTGCGTCGGCGATGTCGGTGAGGGTGACCTGCCGGATGCCGCGCTCGCCCCCCAGCGCGGCCGCCGCGGCGAGGATGGCGTCTTCGCGCTCGCGCTTCGCCGTGTCGCTGCGTGCGCGCTGGAACCCGGTGGTCGACATGCCACCAGCTTACCGCAACCAAGTTGCGTAATTAATAAAACGGTGTTGTAATAACGTCATGGAAAAAGAACAGGTCTGGTTCATCACAGGGTCGTCGCGCGGATTCGGTCGCGCGCTGGCGACCGCGGCGCTCGACGCCGGCGACCGTGTGGTCGCCACGGCGCGCGACCCGAAGCAGCTCGAGGAGCTGGTCGAGAAGTACGGCGAGCGTGTGCTCGCGATCGCGCTCGACGTCACTGATGCCGGGGCCGCACGCGCCGGGCTCGCCGAGGGCGTCGCCCGGTTCGGCAGGCTCGACGTGATCGTCAACAATGCCGGCTACTCGAATGTCTCGCCGATCGAGAGCACCGCAGACGACGACTTCCGGGAGCAGTTCGAGACCAACTTCTGGGGCGTCTACAACGTGTCGAAGGCCGCGATCCCGGTGCTTCGAGCCCAGGGCGGCGGGCTGGTGATGCAGTTCTCGTCGATGGGCGGGCGCGTCGGCGGGTCGCCCGGAATCGCGTCGTACCAGGCGGCCAAGTTCGCGATCGACGGCTTCAGCCGCGTGCTCCAGGTGGAGACCGCGCCGTTCGGCGTGAAGGTGCTGGTGGTCGAGCCGAGCGGGTTCAGGACCGACTGGGCCGGGTCATCCATGACGGTGCGCGAAGTCCCCGAAGGCTACGAGTCGACGGTCGGGGCGATGAACTCGCGGATGCGGCAGAACCCGGCCGGGCCGGCCGGCGACCCGCAGCGGGCGGCCGCCATTCTCGTCCGGGTCGCCAAGCGCGCGGACATCCCCTACCACCTGCCGCTCGGGGTCAACGCGGTCGAGGGAAGCATCGCCCAGGACCGCCGGCTGCTGGCCGACGACGAGAAGTGGGCGGCGGTGGGGAGGTCGGCCGACTTCGCGGAACCGTACCCGGCCGACCTCCCCAGCGACTGACTACTGCTCGAGCGCGGCGTCGAGCGTGATGTCGACACCGGTGAGCGCCTTCGACACCGGGCAGGTCGCCTTGGCATCGGTGGCGCACTGCAGGAAGGTCGCCTCGTCGATGCCGGTGACCTCGCCGCGAACGGTGAGCGCGATGCCGGTGAGCTTGAAGCCGCCGGCCGGGTCCGGGCCGAGCGAGACGTCGGCCTTCACGTCGAGCGACTCGACCGTGCCGCCGGCACCGCCGAGCATGGCGGAGAGCTGCATGGCGTAGCAGGCGGAGTGAGCTGCGGCGAGCAGTTCCTCCGGGCTGGTGAACCCGTTCGCCTCCTCGGCGGCGCGCTTCGGGAACGAGACGTCGAAGGTGGCGAGCTTCGAGCTGCTGAGCTCGACCTGGCCGCCGCCGGTCTCGAGGCTTCCGTTCCAGGCGGTGCGGGCGGTGCGTGTTGGCATGGTGCTTCCTTACTGTTCGACTGTTTGGGGACTTGTTTGGGGACTATGAAGAGGCTCTGACCGATTCGCCCACCAGCGCCACCTGGTCGCGTAGCGCGACGAGGTCGTCGAGTGCCAGTCCGGTCGACGCACAGATCGCCTCCGGCACGGAGGCGGCGCGGGATCGGAGGTCGGCGCCCGCCCGGGTGAGGCTCACGTGGACGACGCGTTCGTCATCCGCCTGCCTCGATCGAGTGACCAGGCCGGCCTGTTCGAGCCGTCGCAGCAGCGGGGAGAGCGTGCCGGAGTCGAGGTGCAGCCGGTCGCCGAGCGTGCCGACGGTCGCCGAGCCGGTCTCCCAGAGCACCAGCAGCGTCAGGTACTGCGGGTAGGTGATGCCGAGCGGCTCGAGCAACTCGCGATAGCGCGAGGTCAGTGCTCGGGACGCGCTGTACAGGGCGAAGCAGATCTGCTCTTCCAGCGTCGGGATCATCACCCAACTATTGCACCCAATTAGGTTGTGCGCAACTTAGCTCGTCGGGGAGCGAGAAGAGCCGCGAAGAACCGGATGACGCGGTTGTTCGCGACCGGCAGAAGCAGTCCCAGCCGCGACAGCTGCCTGCCCGCCCCGGGGAACCGTGCCAGCCTGCTCAGCGGTACCGACGCCACCATGTCGAGCAGGTTCGTGCCGCCCTCCACGGCGCCGGACGAGGCCGCCCGAAGGATCGGGCCGATCACCGGATTGTCCAGGAAGTCGCTCAGGCGCGAGTCGAGGGTCAGCGGCTTGCGGCGCGGGCCGCGGATGCGCACGACACCGGTGAGCACGATGTCGTGCGACGAGCGGCCGATCTCGACCCTGTGGTCGCCGGGGATCTCCGCCCAGCCGTCGTCGTCCCAGTGGGCGAACGACCGGGCGTCGAGCGGGATGTCGACGGTGCGCGATTCGCCGGGGTCAAGGTCGAGCGTCGCGAAGCCGCGAAGCTCGCGGCGCGGCCGGCTCGCATCCGGAGCCGACACGTAGACCTGCACCACCTCGCGCCCGGGGCGGGCGCCGGTATTGGTGACGGTCACTCGCGCGGCCGTGCGGGACGCGACCAGGTCGCCGTAGTCGAAGGTCGTGTACGACAGACCGTGACCGAAGGGGTAGCGCACCGCGACGCCGACCGTCTCGTAGTAGCGATACCCGACGAAGATGCGCTCGCCGTAGAGAACGTGGTCGTTCGCGCCGGGGAAGTTGAGGAAGGCCGGGGTGTCCTGCAGCCGGAACGGGATGCTCTCCGCCAGCCGGCCGCGCGGCTCGCGGAGTCCGAACAGCAGCTCCGCCACCGCGCCGCCGCCGGCCTGCCCCAGCAGCCAGCCCTCGACGATCGCGGGCACGCTGTCGTGCCACGGCTCGAGGGTGACCACGCCGCCGTTGCTCAGCACCACGATCGTGCGCGGGTTCGCCGCCGCGACCGCGGAGATCAGCTCGAGCTGGGCGGCCGGCAGGTCGAGGTGGGTGCGGTCGTAGCCCTCGGACTCGTCCTCCGGCGGCAGCCCCACGAAGAGGATGGCCGTCTCGCTGCGTGCGGCGAGCGCCACGGCTTCGCCGGGATCGTCACCGCCGGCGAACTCGGTCGGCGCGATCGCCCGGATGGCGTCGAGGGTGTTGTCGAGCCGGGTCGGCACCACCTGCGAACTCCCCGCACCCTGGTAGCGCGGGGTGCGCGCGAACTCGCCGATCACCGCGACCGGACGCGCCGGGTCGAGGGGCAGGATGCCGCCCTCGTTCCGCAGGAGCACTATCGACTCGGCCGCGGCATCCCGGGCCAGAGCGTGGTGGGCATCGGCGTCGAAGGAATCGAGCGGTGACGCCGGGTGCGCCGCCAGCGCGGCAAGGCGCGCGACGGTGGCATCGAGCACCCCCTCGGGGAGGTCACCCCGCTCGACCGCGGCGACCACGTCATCCACGCTGCCCGGCTGTGGCCCCGGCATCTCCAGGTCGGTGCCCGCCGCGAGAGCCGCTGCGCGATGTTCGACCGCGCCCCAGTCGGAGACCACCGCTCCGGTGAAACCCCACTCGGTGCGCAGCACGTCGGTGAGCAGCCAGTGGTGCTCGGCGGCGGGGATGCCGTTGACGCGGTTGTAGGAGCACATGACCGTGCGCGGGTGCTCGGTCGTCACGATGTGCTCGAACGCGGGGAGGTAGAGCTCGCGCAGGGTCGCTTCGTCCACGTCGGCGCTCACCGTCATCCGCGCCGTCTCCTGGTTGTTGGCGGCGAAATGCTTCACCGACGCCCCGACACCGCGCGACTGGATGCCGTGCACCCAGGCCGCACCGAGCCGTCCGCTCAGCAGCGGGTCCTCGGAGAAGTACTCGAAGTTGCGGCCGCACAGGGGAGACCGTTTGATGTTGACGCCGGGGCCGAGCAGCACGTCGACACCGGCGACGCGGCACTCGTCGCCAAGAGCCCGCCCGATGCGCTCGACCAGCTCGGGATTCCAGCTCGACGCCAGTCCTGCGGCGGGCGGGAAGCAGGTGGCCGGCACGCTGTCGCCGATGCCCAGGTTGTCTCCATCGCCCGCCGCCTGCTGGCGGAGCCCGTGCGGGCCGTCCGCCAGCTCGATGGAACGGATGCCCAGGGCGGGGAGCGCCTCCGTGTGCCAGACGTCGCGACCCACGGTGATCGCCGCCTTCTGCCTCACGGTGGGAGTGTCCATCCCGCCATTCTGCTGGATCATCGCGGTGAGCTGACTGGGCGTTTAACGGCAGAATGCCGGGCACCCTCCGTGTGGGGGAAAGGGCGCCCGGCAGTTACCTGCATCCGGGCTGTGGCTGGGAGGCTGTTCCCGGACGTTCTTCGCGCTGGATCAGGAGAGCGAGAGAACATTCGGCATCCGTCGATCGGAGTGGATGCCTATAGCGAGGGTAGGTGACGGTGGGGTCACCAACCAGCCGCTCACGCCCGGCAGGAAGTAGTTAACCCTCGAATTAACCGCGTCGCGTTAGGGCGTGGCCCGGGTTTTCGGGCGCCCTCGCGATGGGGGTTAAGGGCGCCCGACTCGCGCGGGAGTTGTGACACCGAGCACGCTACGCCGACTGGGATGCCGGCCAGGGTTAGTCCACGGGTTAACTTTCGCGCGCGGGGGGTAGACAACTTCTTTCACGGGGTACGCTTTCGCACGAAAGCAGGGCAGTAGTGGCCTTCGGGCAACGACTGAATGGACGGCAGGGGTGTCGTCCGCCCCCCGGGAGATGTGGCCAATCCGAGGTCCCGTCGACTGATGGTGCCGAGCTTCCCGCAATCCGAGCTCGGCACCATTTCTCGGCAATATGGCCCCCGATCGGGGGCCATACCGCTTCCCGCGCAGCATGTCGAGCCCGCGCCGGGTGAAGTGCCGGGTTAACCGCGGGGTTAAGTCGACCCGATTCTGGGCAGCGGCCTCCCACGCACTCCTCCGGCGTTGCATCGTGGTGTCGAGCCCGGAGGTCCACACTTCGGGGGACATCGGCTCCGGGCTCACGCAATGACAGACGACCGGGGGGTCGTTGATGGGGTGCCGGTCGCTAGAGTCCGGCCGGCGCCCGACCCACTCGCACCTCCTCAGCCCGTCCCATCGCCACAACCAGAGAGCTAAGGGGAAAAGACCAATGCGCAAGAGAACCAAAGTCATCGCGATCGTCGCGACATCCGTCGTCCTGGCGGGAACCGCGACGGGAGCATTCGCCTACTGGACTGCGACAGGCTCGGGCTCCGGCTCGGCACTGACGGCGTCGGCTCCGGTCGGACTCACCGTCAATCAGGATTCGGTCCTCACCGTGATGGCGCCCGGCTCTGCGGCGCAGACCCTGAGCGGCGACTTCACGAACACGGACGCCCCCGTCTATGTCACCAGCGTCACCGCCGAGGTGGGGCACGTGACCGAGGCCGTGGGCGCTCCGGCGGGTTCCTGCGACGCGACGGACTTCGTCATCGACAACGCCGTCATGCCGGTCGGCATCGAGGTCGAGAAGGGCACCAACGTCGAGAGCTGGGGAGGCGCGCAGATCTCCTTCCTCGACAAGGCGGTCGACCAGGACGCCTGTCAGGGCGCGACCGTGGAGATCGACTACACGGTCCAGTAGTCCGCGGTTATCGGAGTACGGAGAGGGGGCAACCAGCCATGGTCACCAACATGTTCGACTACGCGCGCTCATCGCGCCGCGCAGATCGGCGCACCCTGGTCTTCCTGCTGGTTGCCTTCACTCTCGTCACCGGCGTTTTCGTCGCCGCTTGCCTCCTCGGGCAGCTCGGCTCGACGCCTGCGGCACCGATCCCGGGCCGCATGTTCGGGGGAGCGGACGGGCATGGTCCGGCCGGTGACGGCCCGCTGAGCGACGCCATCGGCGGTCTCGGGGATCAGCACGGTGGCGGAGCGGTTCGTGGGAGCCAGCCGCAGCCCGCCACCGAGAACGTGATCGTCGCACTGTCGGGCGACACGAGTGACCCTTTGAAACCCGGCGACTCCTCGTCTCTCGACATCACGTTCACCAATCCGAGCACGCTGCCGGTCACGCTCACCGGCATTCAGGTGACCATCGTCTCGGTCAGCGCGCCGAATCAGACCCATCTCCTCCACTGCACCGCCGCGGACTATGCGATCAGGCAGGTGCCGGCCGACTTCGAGGTGACGGTGCCGGCTGCCGCGATCGTGTCGCTCAGTTCCCTCGGCATCCCGAGTGCGTCGTGGCCGGCCGTTGCCATGGTGAACGCGGCCCGGGATCAACGTGGATGCTCGGGCGCCACCGTCACCTTCGACTACTCCAGCGAGGGGTCGGGCTCGTGAGCCGCCGCAAAGCGCGCGTTGCGGTTGCGGTCACCGCCGTGATCGTGCCGCTGGCCGTGACCACCGCAGCCTACGGATACTTCACGGCTGTCGGGTCCGGCCATGGCAGCGGGTCCTCATCCACGGGCCAGTCGCTGTCGATCAGCCCGGGCACTCCGAGCGACGCGCTCTATCCCGGCGGCGCGGCGTCGGTCGTGCTCACCATCGCGAATCCGTCCGGAGCGTCGGTCCACGTGTCCTCGCTCCAGCTCGACACGTCCCAGGCCAACACCGGCTTTGCGGTGGATGCCGCCCACAGCCTGTGCTCGACGGGCGCGCTGAGCTTCACCATCCAGTCGGGCGGCTGGGATGTCCCGGCTCACGGGTCGCTACCCATCTCGCTTCCCGACGCGATCGCGATGTCCACCGCGGCCGCCAATGCGTGCCAGGGAGCCACATTCACCGTCTATCTGGAGGCCAGCTGATGCGCCGCGTGTCCAAATCCCTGGCTGCGGGGATCGTGGCGATCATCGCCGCGACCGCACTGTTCGTCGGGGCCGGCCAGGGTGCCATCGCGGCCGGCAGCGGCGGCAATAACTGCGTCGTCTCCTTCACCCAGGCCGCCCAGAACCAGGCCGGTTACTACGGCTACTTCTACAGCTACACCTTCGAGGCCTACGGCTGCCCAGCGCCCACCATCTACCGCAACCCGAACAGCACGCTCCCGCCGGGCCTCAGCCTCAGCGGGATCACAAACGAGAATTCGCAGTATGCGACCGCGACCCTGTCCGGCACGCTCAGTGCGTCCAGCGGTGGGATCTACCCGTTCCAACTCGAGGCGACGAACGGAAACCCCGGGGCTGCCGTCAACGTCACCTTCGCCGAATACGGCCGCCCGCAGTTCCAGAACGCCTCGCCCGGGTCCGGGCAGAAGGGGGTCGGCTACGGCTACCAATTCTCCGACACAGCGCTGTCCGCGTCCGTGACCTTCCAGATCTCCTCGGGGAGCCTTCCCCCCGGCCTCGGGCTTTCGAGCAGCGGCTATCTTTCCGGTACTCCGACGACAGCGGGAACCTATTCGTTCCAGGTGCAGACGAGCAACGCCTCCGATTCCGCGTACGCGAATCTCAGCATCACCATCAACGGTCCACCGAGCTTCACCGCCGCAAGTCCACCGAACGGGCTCGAGGGCACCCCCTACTCCTACCAATTCGCGGCATACGGTCCACCGGCTGCGACGTCCTTCACCGCATCGGGAACCCTTCCCCCAGGGCTCACCCTGAGTTCCAGCGGCCTTCTGAGCGGCACACCGACCGCGTCCGGAATCTCCCACTTCACCGTTACGGCTGCGAACGGATACACGCCCAACACGACCACCGGCGATATCGCTCTCGAGGTGGATCAGGCACCGGTCTTCACCGCGGCGAGTCCACCGGGAGGGAGCGCGGGATCCCCGTACAGCTACACCTTCGTGGCCCAGGGAACCGCACCGATCGCCTATTCGGCTCCGGGGAGCCTGCCGGGCGGCTTGAGTCTCAACGCGAGCACCGGCGTCCTGAGTGGCACGCCGACCACGGGCGGGACCACCTCCGTCCAGGTGTGTGCGGCCAACGTCGCCGGCAACACCTGCAGCACGATAGTGCCGGTGCTGATCACGGCGCCGCCGGTGTTCACGGCGTCCACTCCGGGCACCCTTCTCGGGGTGCACGTGACATACGCGTCCTTCTACCAATTCGCGGCATCGGGGACTCCGTCCCCGACTTTCAGCTGGGTTGGCGTGACCAGCCCGGGCAACCCAATTCCCGGGATGTCGCTCGACTCCACCGGGCTTCTGCACGGATCCCCAAGCACCGTTGGCACTTACACAGCCACGGTGACCGCGACCAACAGCGCCGGGTCGACATCGCTCAACGTGACCATAACGGTCATTGCCGCACCCGTCTTCACGCCATCACCTCCGAACGGCGTGAAGGACCTGCCATATTCCTACACATTCACGGCCCTCGGCGCCACGAGCTACTCCGTACTCCCCTCCGGAGGGATACTGCCGATTGGTTTGTTCCTCGACGGCGGCACCGGAGTCCTCAGTGGAACTGTCAAAGCCAGCAACACGTTCACGCCAACCATTTGTGCGACGAACATCGCGGGCAGCACCTGCGTCGTCGTCACGATAGTCACCGGCAAGGCCCCTGTCTTCACCTCGCAAAGCCCCGCGACAACCGGGAAGACGGGGGTGGCGTATTCCTATCAATACGCGGCCACGAGTAGCGTCGCAGTCTCCTACGCTCTGAACTCGGGCACTCTTCCGCCCGGCATCTCTGTCACTAGCGACGGCCTGCTCGGCGGCACTCCCACGACCGACGGTGTCTACAGCTTCACGATCGGGGTTACCAATCTCTTCACGACCACGGTAAGCACCGCAACCACTATCACGGTGACGACGGCACCGGTGTTCCCCCAACAGTCACCGCCGCTCACCGCCACCACCGGAATCAACTACGGCGCGGCCCAGAGCGGCTACACTTTCGCGGCGACCGGAACAGCGACGATCGCCTACAGCATTGTCGCGGGTGGCAACCTCGACGGCCTCACGCTCAGCGCGGCGGGCCTGCTGAGCGGCAGGCCCACGTTGAGCGGCTCGTTCATCTTCGCAGTTCAGGCCGCGGGCCCGGGGGGCACAACCCAGACCTCGCCGTTCACCCTCGTCGTAGGTAGCGGGGTCGCGCCCTCGATCTCCGCGGCCAGCCCGCCGAGCGCACAGATCGGCCGAGCTTATTCGTATTCGTTCCGCGCCGCGGGCAATCCGGTACCGTCCTTCTCCACCGCAAGCACGTTGCCCACGGGCCTCCGTCTCGGCACGGACGGCACGCTCAGCGGCACCCCGCTCGCGATCGGCTCGTTCAGCGTCTCGGTCACCGCGACCAATGCGCTGGGAAGTGACTCGAGATCCGTGACCCTCGAGGTGAACACGGCGCCGAGCTTCATCGCGTCGGATCCGCCGGACGGCCAGGTGGGCGCGCCATACAGCTTCACCTACTCCGCCCTCGGCCGCCCCGTTCCGACCTTCGCGGTCTTGTCAGGCACACTGCCAGATGGGCTGACCCTCGACCCGGCCACGGGAGTGCTGTCCGGAACCCCGACGACCCCCGGCGACGTGGCCTTCGTCGTGAGTGCCAGCAACGGCGTCTCGCCCGACGCGACGAGTGCGACCACGATCACCATCGCCATCGCGGGAGTGCGGTCGGCCTGGGTCGACAGCGCTGAGCTCTCGAGCATGCCGACTTCCGCCAGCACCGCGATGAGCAGCGGCCAACTGATGCTGCATGCGACGGACAGCACCAACAGCACTCTCGGGTGGAACGTCACGGTCGCCTCGAGTCCCTTCGTATACAGCGGTCACAACGGCGGCGCGTCGATCCCGGCCAGCGCGTTCGCTCTCACCTCGGTCGGCGCGGTCGGCTGGCTCGGCGGCCAGGCGATCAGCACCGGCACCGACCTGGATCCGCTCGGGCCGCAGAGCGCAGCGCTCTCCTCCGGCGTCTCGGGCTCCCTGAACACGACCCGCAAAGTGTTGCTGGCAGGGGCGGGAAATGGCAGCGGGATCTACACCCAGCCACTCAACGTGGCCCTCACGGTGCCGGCGGGCAGCAAGCCCGGGCTGTACACGGCCACCCTCACCATCACGATATCGAGCGGGCCATGACCAACCACAGCGCGCCGTTGCGGCGCTCCTCCGTCATCACCCTGGCCGGCTTCTTTGCGGCGGCCCTGCCGATGTTGGCCATCGGCTGGCTGCCCGCGACGGCGCAGGCCGCCGAGCCGCCGGTGTCGCTGCTGCTGGTCCCGCTCGGCCAGCCGCAGGGCTACTTCGACGTGACGATGGCGCCCGGTGAAACCAAGACTCTCGACGTCGAATTGCTCAACAGCGGGCAGAGCTCGATCGAAGCGCGCAGTTATGCCGCCGACGTCTACACGATCGTGAACGGTGGGTTCGGCGCCAAGACCGCTGCCGACGCCGCGTCGGGAACGACCACCTGGCTCACCTACCCGACGACGGTCGAGTCGCTCGCGGCGGGTGAGTCGGTCCGCCGGACGGCGACCGTGACGGTTCCCGCATCCGCGCGGCCGGGCGACTACATCTCGAGCCTGGTCATCGAGAACGCCACGCCCGCCTCCGCCGCGGGCGGGCTCGACCAGACCGTGCGCACGGCGGTCGCGGTGAGCATCCGGGTTCCCGGGAGGATGCGTGCGGGGGTCCGGATCGGCCCCGCATCGCAGTCCACGTCGGACGGTCACTCGGTGGTCGACGTGCATCTCTCGAACACCGGAGCCGAACTGCTGAAGCCGACGGCGACCGTCCTCGTTCGGGACACGCAGGGGTCCGTGCTCGGCCGGTTCCAGGTGGCAATGGGCTCCTTCTACGCGCACACCTCGACGAATGTCGAGGTGGCACTGCCGAAGATGCTCCAGGTCGGAGACTACCGGGTCGATGTCCGGCTCACTGATGCCTCCCATCGAGTCGATGTGGACCGCGACGCCACCCCCCTCACCGTAGGGGGTGCCTCGGCGGCATCCGTCCCGGACGGCCACGCGATGCCGGTCGCGATCCTCCTCACCGTCACGGCTGTACTCCTCTTGTTCGCGGCGATAGTGATCGCCGTCTACGTAGTGGTGCGAGGGCGGCGTCGCGAACACCGGGAGGAGCGGGTATGAAACGCAGCGCGGGCCTCGGAGCCCTCTTCGTCACGGTGCTGCTCGCTCTCGGCCTGGTGGGCACCGGAGCGGCCCACGCACTGTGGAGCATCACGTCAGGCAGCGGAGGGTCGGGTGCCGCGCAGGCCACCATCCTCGACCCCGGAGCGGCCCCGGATGTCGTCTCGTCGGGCTCGTCGATGATCGTCACCTGGGACGCCACCACGCTGCAGAACGGCCAGGCCGTCAGCGGCTACCTGGTGAAGCGATACTCGACGGATGGCCAGGCACAGGGCATCGGGTCGGACTGCGCGGGCGTGATCGCCGGTCTTGGCTGCATCGAGGCGAACGTGCCCGCCGGCGACTGGTACTACACGGTCACTCCGGTCGTCGGAGCTCACTGGACCGGTCCCGAGAGCGCACCGGGCACCACTGGTGCATCGGACGGGCACGGTTCCACGAACACGGTCTGGATGTGGGTGACGCCCTAGCGCGTCCGATCGAGTCATGGAGATGAAGATGCGCAAGCCCTCAAGAAGAGTGCTCGTCACCGCCGTGCTGGTGGTGGCCATGGCGAGCGGAGCGACCGCCGCCGTGGCCTATTGGAGCGCGCAGGGAAGTGGCACGGCCGCGGCCGGCACCGCCGGCACCGCGTCTCTCTCGGTGAATCAGCGGGGGACGATCACGGGAATCGACCCGGACGTCGCCCCGCAGCCCATCAGCGGCACCTTCGACAACCCGGGCCCGGGCTCCGTCTACGTCAGCTCAGTAGTCGTCGGGATCACCGTGACCAAGGCGCCGGGCGCTCCGGCCGGCGATTGCACGGCCGCGGACTACACCCTCACCGGTGCCGCCATGACGGTGGACGAGGAGATCCCGCCCGGATCCTCGGTCGGATCATGGGGTGGCGCGACCATCCAGTTCAACAACGATCCGACAGAGTTTCAGGACGCATGCAAGGGTGCATCCGTCTCCTTCGACTACGCGGTCGACTGAATCCCGAGACGGTGTACAGACTCAGGGCGGCCCGCGATTCCCCCGTGGCCCGTGGGTGGGCCAGGACCTTCCGGGGGAGCGCCGTGGTTCGCGACTCAGGCGCGCTGTCGACGTGCGGCGGGAAGGATCGCCGCGCTGATTCCGGCCGACTCGATCTTGACCAGCGCTTCGGCCCGGGTGTGCACTCCGAGCTTGCGATAGATGTTGCGCAGGTGCACTTTCACGGTGTTGGTGGACAGGAAGAGCGCGTTGGCGATCTCCACCGGTTCTGCTCCGTCCCGAAGCATCGACGCGAGAGTGATCTCGCGAGTGGTGAACGCGCTGAAGTCGGTAGCGCCCGCCACGTTGCAGGGAAAGCGCGACGAGACGGCGACGATCGTGTCGATACTGTCGGCGTAGTCGGGGTGCGCGCCGCGCAGCCGGTCCCAGAGCCGGTCGACGATCGCCGGCGGAAGGTTCAGCAGCCCGATGAGGGAGTGCGACTCCCTGACCAGCAGGAAGGCTTCGCGGAAGGCCTGGTCCGCGGCATCGGACAGCCCCAGCTGCTCGAATGCCACCGCGCGCCGCAGCAGGATGGGGGGCAGGGTGCGCAGGCAGTGGTCCGCGCCCATCGCCACGCAGACGTCGGTCGCCTTGAGCACCTCGCGCGATCGGCCCAGCATGATGTACGCGCTCGAGCGCTGAACGTCGAAGCAGAGCGCGTGTCCCATCGACGACTGCGCGTCATCCAACAGGGTGAGCACGTCGCCCGCGGCCGCCTGCGCCAGCAGCAGGTCGGCATGGACGCCGAGCGCGAAGCCGCGCACGATGCCGATGAAGCCCCACTCGCCGGTGCCGTTGAGCGCCCGGCGCACCAGTGTGATGCCCTCGGCCAGCTCGCCCCGGGCCAGGTGCACGGCCGCCTCGCAGACGGATGCCGTGGTCGCCCACAGCGGCGAGTCCGGCTCGGTGGCCCTGAGCGTGGCCGCCGCGCGGGCGAGCCCATCGGCGTCGAGGGACGAGGCCGCCACGAGGATGTCGCTGATGAGCAGCGGGAAGTGGGCGAGACCCAGCTCCCAGCAGGCCGCGTCGGAGAGCGCACTCGCGGCTGCGGACATCCGCACCGCTTCGCTCGATTCGCCGTTGAGCGCGTACGCGACGGACTGCAGTTCGAGCGCCCGGAAGCGCGGGAACCAGCCGTCGTCACTGGCGGAGGCGAGGTGTTCTGCCCGCGACCCGTAGAACGCCGCCTTGGAGCTCAGCCCGGCCGTCGCGTAGGCCTCGGCCAGCGAGTTCCAGAGGTAGGGCATGGTCTGCCAGGTGCTCGGGTCGACGCCGGCGATATCGAGGTTCGCGGAGACGAAGGCCTCACCCAGCGCGATCGCGGGCTTCAGCCGCCCCGCGACGGTGAGGGCGAGCACGGCGGCCGCCGTGATGACGATGCGCGAACGGATGGTCAGGTCGCCGAGCGTCTCGGGCACGACATTCAGCAGCTGCAGGTTGAGCCCCGGGTTGTCGGCGGAGGGCCACGGCATGCTCGCGGCGAGCCGCTGGATCGCGAGCAGCTCCACATGGTTCGGGTCGCGCGGGTTGCGGCCGAGTCGCTGGATCGTCGCGAGGAACTCGTCATGACCGACGTCGAAGGAGGCCCGGTGCCAGTTCTCCCGCAGCAGCTCGACCGCCCGCACGACCTCGCCGAGCTGCTCGAGATGGTAGACGGCGGAGCACGGATCGGCGGCGGCGAGCCAGTGATCGACGGCGGCCGAATGGATGTCGCGGACGCCGTCGGCGCCCCAGCGCTCGGCCGCGTCGTGGCGGGCATCCGCACGCCGGTCATCGGCGACCCCGACCACCGCCCCGAAGCAGGGCGACTCGTGGCGCACCACCTGCCCGGACCCGACGAGAGCGTCGAGCAGTCCGTCGTCGGCAATCGCGGTGGCGGGCACGCGGATGAAGAGGGCCAGGAAGGCGAGAAGCTCGCGCTCGGTCCCCGCCCGTTCGAACGGTGCTTGAACAGCAAAAAAGGTGTTTTCCACGGTCGAACTCCCGATCCAGGTCCCATAGGGCGTCCCGGGTACGGTCGCCCCCCACATGTGCAGTTTTACCGTCATGCAGGCAGATTGTCAACAGTACGTTATATATCTCTCGTTCTGTTAGTATCCCCACACGAGACGACCCATCTCAGCAAACTTCACAAGGAGAGTTATGCCCGACTCTGAGTTTTCGCGTTCACGGTCCTCACGGCCGCTTCTTCGGCGTGCCCGCACGATCCTGTATGCCGTCGTTTCCATGGTCGTGGCGATCGCGTCGCTCACCTTCGCGACCTCCTCCGCGCAAGCGGCGACGATCCCCGCGCTTAGCCAGGCCTTCTCCCCCGCCAGCATCTACGTCACCGGCACGTCGATCCTGACGGTGACGGTCACCAACGTCGACGGCGCCCAGCACAACAACCTCGCCTTCACCGACACGTTGCCGGCCGGCCTGACGGTCGCCTACGGCACTCCCTCGACGGACTGCCCGGGCGGTCTGCTCAACCCGTCCGTCGGCGATCCGTCATTCACCTGGTCGGGGCACGTCACTCCGAGCACGGCGTCGTGCACGGTGAATGTCCCAGTGACCGGCTCGACCGCCGGATCCTACACCAACGGACCGACGGCCTTCGCCGTCGGCAGCACGGTCACGCGGCCTGCGGCGGCGACCCTCCACATCACCGGCGGCGCTGCCACCCAGCCCACCTGGCCGAATCTCTGCGACGCGAACGCATCGGGCTATCTGTTCCAGAACCCGACGGCGGCCGACGACCAGCCCACGCTAGTGTCGACCGTCGACATCCAGAGCAACGCGGTGAGCCAGGTGGGGGAGATCGGCGACTATGTGAACGCCGTGGGGTACAACAAGAAAGACCAGTACATGTGGGGCTGGGACCACCGGAATGAAGACCTGGTCCGTCTCGGTTCCGACTTCAGCCGCAAGGAATTCTCCGTCGCCAGCATCCTCGACAGCAGCGGCGTGCCGCTCGGCGCGGTCGACAGCAACGGGTTCAACATCGGTGACATTTCGCCGCAGGGCATCCTCTATCTCGCCACGACGTACGGTTCGGACCCCAATAACAACCACAACGGCCACCAGCGGGCCGTGGAAATCGATTTGACCACGCCAAGCCCCACGCTCCTCTACGACGGGCAGCTCAGCCCCCCTACCCAGGTGCAGCAGATGGCCGACTGGGTGTTCGACGGGGGATGGCTCTACGGCGTCGGTCAAACCCAGCAGGGGAATGTGGAGCTCTTCGCGACCGACCCCACACCTGACGCGAGCAACCACGACTACCTCGATGTGTACGCGGTGCAGAACCTGAGCCACACGAGTTCCTTCGCCGCCGCCGACGCGAGCTCGGCATCGACCGCCGGCTGGGGCGCGGACTACCTCGACTCCAGCCACAATCTCTATGCCGACAGCAATCCGACCGGCAATCTCTACGTGGTCAACCTGCCGACGCTGACCAATAACGGGACGATCAGTCCCTCCTACACCAGGACCGTGAAGGCGTCCCGGCTGGGCGCCAAGGGGAGCGCGGTCAACGGTAACGACGGGGCCCGCTGCCCCGCGCCCTCCTCACCAGCGGTGCCCACGATTTCGGCCGCGAAAGACGTGGTCAGTTACGCGGCACCGGGCGACCAGTTCACGCTGACGATCACGCAGGGCGGAACGACCGTGGCCGACCCGGTCAACAACAGCAACCCCTCGTCCACCACTCTGGGAACGCTCGGTCCGCAGGCCGAGATCGGCCCGCTCCCGGCCACCGTCGGCACGACCTACCGGATCGCTGAGGCCGCGGCCGCAGGCACCAGCACGGACCTGACGCAGTACAGCAAACAGTTCGTGTGCCAGGACGACAACGACGGAACCGCAATCGCGACGACCCCCTCGGGCGCCAACGGTACCGCCGTGACGGTGACGATTCCGGCCAGGACCACCCCGGCCGACGTCGATTGCACGGTGACGAACACCGCGGGTCCTCCGACGATCGAGGTGCACAAGACCGTGGGAACCAGCGGTCGTGAGAAGGCGAGCGACCAGTTCGTGCTCGCTATTTCGGGCGGCACCCTGGGACCCGTCACTCCGGTCACGACGAATGGGCCTGTCACAGGTCCGCAGACCCGATTCCTCGGTCCGATCACCGTGGACGACGGCACGACGTACACCATCTCCGAGAGCGGGGCGCCGGGCACGACACTGTCGGACTACGACCAGAACTACAGCTGCACCGACCAGGCGAACGGCACCACGACCAGCGGCCGGACGACGAACGGCCAGGCGACCTACGCCGTTCCGGCCGGCGCCGTGTACAGCCCGCAGATCATCTGCACATTCACGAACGACGCCATCCCCCCGGCGATCACCGTGACGAAGAGCGAGTCGGCTACGACGGTCTCGCCGGGCACCACCCTCACATACACGGTGAGGGTGAGCAACACGGGAACCGTGCCGGCCGACGGCACGGCCCTCTCCGATCCCATTCCGTCCGGGATCTCGGCCTTCACCAGCTGGACGTGCGCGGGAAGTGCCGTGGCCTGTCCTGCGGCGACCTCATCGGGTGCCATCACCGACACCTACCCCTCGTTTCCGATGGGTCAGACCTTCACCTATACGGTCACCGCGAAGGTGTCGGACACACCGCCCGGCACGATCACGAACACCGCGACCGCGACGCCGCCGGGCAACGGCACCTGCACGAACTCGCTCGGCACGTCGGCGCCGGGAGTCCAGTGTTCGGCGTCCGTCGACGCGACCGCGACGCTCCCCACGGTCGCCGCCCTGAAGCACGTCGCGAGCTTCTTCGACGCGCAGGACGAGTTCGACCTCACGCTCACCGGACCCGGCATCACGGGCGGCAACTCGGCATCCACCGTCCCCGGCACGACCGGCGACCAGGCCCGGATCAACCCGCTCGCGGCACAGGCGAACGCCACATACACGCTGACGGAAAGCGTGCACTCCGGCACGACGAACAACTTCGGCCACTACCTCGTTTCCCTGGCCTGTGTCGACACCGCCAACGGCAACGCGACGGTCGCCACATCCGCGGTGCAGTCGACGGCCACCAGCCGGTCGGCGACCTTCACCATTCCGACTGCTGTGGCCAACGCCGCGAACGTGCTGTGCACGTTCACGAACACGGCACGGTTCGCGTCGATCTCCCTCACCAAGACGCTGACGCAGGCGGGTGCGACGCTCACGCCCGGCGGACAGGTCCAGTTCACGGTGGTCGTGGCCGACCCGGGGCCCATCCCGGCCGATGGCACCGTCGTCGCCGACCCCATCCCCACCGGTATCGCGTCCTTCGACTCCGTCGCCTGCGTGGCCTCCGGCGGCGCGATCTGCCCAATCAGCACGGTCGGACCGATCAACGACACCATCACCACCTTCCCTTCCGGCGGATCGCTGACCTTCACCATCACCGCGACGGCGACCGGAACGCCTCCCCGGACGGTCACCAACACGGCGACCGCGACACCGCCGCTGCACGGCACCTGCAACGGTCTCGCGGCTGACGTCATCTGCCCGGCCTCGGCCAGTGTGACGTCCACGCCGATCATCAGCCTCTCGAAGACGGTCGATGGGCGCGTCAACCCCACCGACCAGTTCACGGTCACCCTCGGCAGCTCGAGCGCAACGACCTCGGGCACCTCGACCGGCGTGAACCGGGCCACGGTCGGCCCGCTGGCGGCGCACGACGGGGACAGTTTCACGATCAGTGAGACCGCGAGCGGAACCACGGACCTGAACCAGTACGTGAAGACCTACACCTGCAAGGACAGCGCCAACGGTGTCACCCTGGCCAGCGGCAGGCTCGCCACCTCCGGCACGACGACGAGCCTCGGGCAGGTGGTCATACCGTCCGGCAGCTCTTCCATTCCGAACGTGCAGTGCGTGATCGAGAACAGGGTGGCTGCCCCGGTCATCGGGATCACCAAGACGAGCAACTCGACGCTGAGCGCCGGAGGACCGGTCGTGTACACGGTCACGGTCTCGAACGATGGAGTCGTTGCGGCCGACGGAACCGAGTTCGCGGATGTGGTGCCCACCGGCATCGCGTCCTTCGACTCCTGGACCTGTACGTCCGCCCCAACCGCGGGCCTCTGCCCGCATGCCTCATCCTCGGCCGCGGGAGCCATCGACGAGACGATCGCGAGTTTCCCCGTGGGTGAGACTCTCACCTACACGGTCGACGCGACCGCCGCCTCCACCCTGCCCGCGGCGGTGACCAACGTCGCGACCGCCGACCCGCCGAGCGGGGGAACCTGCGTCGACAATTCGACGCCACCCTGCCGGGCGCAGGTCACGCTGCAGACCAACAATCCGACCATTTCGGCGAACAAGCACGTGGTGAGCGTGATCAACAGCACCGACCGGTTCCGCATCAGCATCACGGGTGGGTCGATCACGTCCGGTAACACGGCGGTCACCAACGCCGGTCAGATCGGTGACAGCGCATTCGTCGGACCCATCGAGGTCGACACGGTCTCCACCTACACGGTCGCCGAAACGGCCGTCTCCGGAACGCTCAGCGACTATGACATCGGCTACACGTGCGTCGACACCGCCAATGGTGATGCCCCGGTCGCGAGCGGGAGCACCAGCAGTACCTCGTTCACCGTGCCGGTGGGAAGCCTCGCCGCCCATGTGAACTGTGTTTTCACGAACACCGCGAAGCCGCAGACCGTGTCCGTACAGAAGAATGTCGTCAGCTACTACGCCCCCGGCGACCGGTTCACAATGCGGATCGATGGCAGTGGGATCGTCAGCGGCAACACCGCCGACACCACCGCCGGCGTGCTCGGAACCCAGGCCACGGTGACCCCGCCGATCACGGCGGTGGCCGGGCGACAGTACTCGGCATCCGAGACCGCCCTCTCCGGCAGTCTGGCCCACTACACGACGACCTATTCATGCATCGACACAGCCAATGGCGGTGCGACAGTGGCGAGTGGCGCCGGCGCGTCGGTCGGATTCGTGTTCCCCACCTCGACGCCGCCCGCGCAGGTGATGTGTACCTTCACCAACACGGCCCGGCCGACGGTGAACGTCACGAAGACGACGACCGCCACGCGTATCGTGCCGGCGGGCGACGTGCCCTACACGGTGGTGGTCACCAACACGAGCCCACTGCTGTCGGCAGACCAGACCGTCATCGACGATCCGGTCCCGGTGGGGATCTCGTCCTTCCAGGGCTGGACCTGCACGTCCGCCCCGGCGACCACCCTGTGCCCGTCGAGTTCGGGATCGGGAGCAATCCATGAAACCGTTGCCACCTTCCCGGCCGGTTCGTCGCTCACCTACCTGATCGATGCGCGCGCGGTCACGATTCCGGCGGACCCGGTCGGCAACCCGCCGGTGACCAACACCGTGACCGTCACGCCGCCCACCGGCGCGCTGTGCGACGCGAGTGGAACTCTGACCAGTCCGCCGTGCGCGGCGACGGTGACGCTGCCGGTCATCCAGCCGACCGTCACCGTGCAGAAGAACGTGGTGAGTTACTTCAACGGCACCGACCGGTTCACGGTGAGGATGGACGGCGCGCTCATCCACACGAACAACACTGCGACGACCACACCGGGGCAGACGGGCATCCAGGCGCGGATCTCACCCACCCTGCAGGCCGAGGCGTCCACCGTCTATCACGCCTACGAGCTCGCCGCCGCGGGATCACTGCAGAACTACAGCGAGGCCTTCGCCTGTGTCGACACGGCGAACGGCAACGCCCCGGTCTCGACCACACCCGACGGGACGGGCACTGGCGTGAACTTCACCGTTCCGACGCCTGCGGAGGCAGCGAACGTCGTGTGCACGATCATCAATACGGCCATTCCACCCCGGATCGGCCTCTCCAAGACCGTGACGGAGACGATCGCCGTGCCGGGTAAGACGCTCCACTACCAGGTCACCGTCACGAACACCGGTGTGTCCGACGCGAGCGGAACAATCGTCCAGGACGGGGTGCCGGCCGGGATCACCGCCTTCACGTCCTGGAGTTGCACGGCGGCGGGCGGGGCGGCATGTGCCACGCCCTCGACCTCGTCGGGGCCAATCAACCAGCGCATCCCGAGCCTGCCCGTCGGCGGTTCTGTGACGTACGCCATCGTCGGCAGCGTGTCGGTCGGTGCGACCGGCACGATCACGAACACGGCGTTCGCCACTCCGCCGAACTCGGGCACCTGCACGACCGCGCCGGTGGGAGGTGCCACCTGCCAGGCGTCCGTCGCCACACCGCTCGACCTTCCGACGGTGAGCATCCAGAAGGATGTCGCGAGCTACTACGCCGCCGGCGACCAGTTCCACCTGGCGGTGACGGGTCCGGGTATCAGCGGTGGAAACAGCTCCGATACGACCGTCGGACAGCTGGGCGTGCAGGCGACGACCAGTCCCCGGCCCGCCACGCCGGCGCAGACCTACTCGGTGACCGAGACGGCGGATGCCGGATCGCTCGCCGACTACACCGTCGCCTACACGTGCGTCGATACGGCGAACGGCGGCGCGAGCGTGGCCAGCGGCTCCGGGGTGTCCTCCTTCACCTTCACCATGCCCATCGGGGCGGTCGCCTCGGCCAAGGTGCTCTGCACCCTGACCAATACGGCACGTCCGTCGATCGCACTCAGCAAGACGACCACCGCAACGGGCCTGACGACCGCGAATGTCGGTTACACGGTGACGGTCAGCGCGGCCAGCCTGGTCGGCGCCAATGGCACCATCCTGGATGACGCGGTGCCGACGGGCATCAGCTCCTTCCAGTCCTGGACCTGCACCGCTGCGGGCGGTGCCGTGTGCCCGAACGCCACGGGCTCGGGAGCGATCCACGAGACGATTGCGACGTTGCCCAGCGGAGGATCGCTGGTCTACCAGATCGTCGCCGTCCCGTCGGCCACGCCGCCGGCACAGGTGACCAACACCGCCGTCGCCACCGCCCCGACCAACGGGTTCTGTGCGGCCACCGGCGCGGCAACCTGTGTCGCCAGTGTGACGATCGCCCCCGACCCGGTCATCACGATCACCAAGACGGTCAACGTCGCATCGGTGAAGCCGAACGACTCGATCCAGTACACGGTGATCGTTACGAACACCGGTGTGATCGACATCTCGGGGGTGCACGTGACCGACCCGATCCCCACCGGCATCACCGCCTTCACCGCCGTGACCTGCAGTGCCGCAACGGGTGGTGCCAGCTGTCCCGTGGTCGCGGCGACGGGGGCGCTCGACACGACGATCGGCATATTCCCGGTGGGAGCGACGGCCACCTTCGCGATCACTGCCACCGTCGGCTCGCTGCCGCCGGTGAATATCGAGAACACGGCCACCGCGGTTCCGCCCACGCCCACCAGGTGTGGTCCCGGGTATACGGCACCGCCGTGCACCGCGACGGTCAACACTCCATCCCTGCCGATCGTGACGGTCACCAAGACGGCCGACCTCGCCGGCGTGTTCCCGGGCGACACGATCGTCTACACGATCACGGCATCCAACGTCGGAACGGCGGCCGCGGACGGATCCTCGCTGGATGACGACGTACCGGCCGGGCTGACGAACCTCAGCTGGTCGTGCGCCCAGGCGGGTGGAGCGATCTGCCCGAATGCCACCGGCGCCGGCGCCATTCACGAAACCATCGCGACGATGCCGGGCGGCTCAGTGCTCACCTACACGGTCACGGCGACGGTGCTCAGTACGCCGCCATCCCCGATCACCAACGAGGTGACCTTCGACCCGCACGTCGGTGTCTGTGGTGATCCCGGCAATCCGCCGATCCCGTGCGACTCGGTCGTCAACACACCGGTCTACCCGCAGGTGTCGATCACCAAGACCGCTAACGTCGGCACGATCCTGCCCGGCTCGACCGTGGTCTACACCGTGACGGCGACCAACACCGGGGCCATCGCGGCTGATGGCTCGACCCTCACCGACCCGATCCCGACCGGACTGGTCAGCTTCAGCTGGACCTGCACGGCCCAGGGCGGTGCGGTCTGCGCGAATGCCGGCGGTGTCGGCTCGATCAATGAGACGATCGCGACCTTCCCGATCGGCAGCTCGCTCGTCTACCTGGTCACGGCGGCGGTGTCGGCCACGCCTCCGTCGCTGGTCACCAACACGGCGACCCTGATCCCGCCGCCGAACGGCGTATGCACCCCGGGCAACACCGCGGCACCGTGCGTCGCGAGTGTCGCGGTACCCGGTGCGGCGCTGGCCTTCACCGGCGCGGTGATCGGCGGCCTGGTGCAGCTGGGTGTGACTTCGCTCCTGGGCGGCGGCGTGATCCTCATGCTGCTGGCTATCAGGCGCAGGCGTCGCAACGGCAGGCACACGGTCACCTGACCGGGAGAAACTCCCAGCCCGTCCACACTCCCCCCGTGGGCGGGCTGGGTTACCGGTCAGCTCGGAAGCAGTTGCGACGAACGCTCGGCCAGCGACGCGATGAGGCCGGGCGAGACCGGCCCGCCGGCGATGATGAGGTACATCACGGGCGCGACGAGTTCGATGAACTGGTCGTGCGTTACCGGACCGACAGAACTGCTGAACATCTCGAAGAGGCTCGCGTCCAGTTTTCCGAGTGCCCGTCGCGAGTCGGGTTCGTAGGATGCCGCGGCGATGATCGCCGCGATGGCTGAGGCCATACCGGCGTCGATCTGCTGGGTCATGCGTTCCAGGAACATGGACGTGCGCTGCGTGGCGTCGAGTCCCTCGTAGTCCTCGTCCTTGCCGACACGAGCGACCACGATCGTTTCTGCGATGAGGTTCTCGATCGAACCCCAGTGCTTGTACAGGGTCTGCCGCGCGACGAACGCGCGCTCGGCCACCGCGGTGAAGGTCAGCGCCTCGGAGTGCTCGTTGAGCATCTCCCGGGCGATCTCGAGCACGTGAATCCGCGTGCGACGGATGCGCGGGTCGGTTCTGACCGGAGGTTCGGAGACACTTGCGTCGGATGCCAAAATCAATACACCTCCAGGG